>Ga0070698_100001443_pt1 | contig 26373 bp, 22 predicted proteins | sample KBSK1502metaG_FD_65477 | JGI IMG/M metagenome (GOLD analysis project Ga0070698, IMG submission 65477) | Corn, switchgrass and miscanthus rhizosphere microbial communities from Kellogg Biological Station, Michigan, USA - KBS K1-50-2 metaG | ecosystem: Host-associated > Plants > Roots >... | reverse complement strand
TTGGCCGCTTGGAGAGCTGCTGCAGCGGCCGCAGGAACACCTCGCCATTGTGGGAGGAATCCAACCAGTACATTCACGCTACCTGGTCCGGGACTCAAAACCGGCGGAAGCGGGTGAACGACAGGGTCAGTGACTCGTGCGGCTGGAGGCATAAGGAAGTTACTTCGGCACCGTTGTTTGTAAATCAACTCTACCCAAGGGAAGTGGAAAGAGAAAGCCTAAAGACTCCGTAAACGCCAATCAAACAAACCTCGCCTGGAAGTATTGGGCTCAGGGGTTCCACGGACGTTGACAATCCGTTGAGGGATCTTAACCTTCTCTCAGCACCCTATTTTTAAGTGAGAGCTGTTCGAGCGGGGGGGGCATATGATCCCAGATACCATTCATCCGAATGAGCTGAGCTCTGCGAAGATCCGCTCGATTCAGCAGGAACTTAAGCAAGCAGGTCATGACCCCGGACCGGTCGACGGCATCTGGGGACCTCGCACCAACGCTGCTTACAACGATTTCCACTGTGGAGCACATAGCCGTATCGTCACCCCGTCGAAAGACGAGCCGGTTCTTGGTTCAACCTGTTACCCGACGCTCAAACCGGAGTATGAGCGTCTCTTCGCAAAGTGTAAGTTGCTCGACCAGCACCGATCCAAAGTCCTGGGGCTCATCGATCGCATCCTGGCGAGTCGGCTGCGCTATGACGCCGTCGGCAAACCTTTGGGCACGCCTTGGTGGATTATCGGCGTTATTCACGCGATGGAATCGGAACTAAACTTCCACACGCATTTGCACAATGGCGATCCCTTAACTCAACGTACTGTCCAAGTGCCGTCAGGTCGTCCGAAACAAGGCAATCCTCCTTTTACCTGGGAGGTCTCAGCCATAGATGCTTTGAAATTACATGGTTTCCATATTTGGCGTGATTGGTCGGTCGCGGGAGCACTTTATAAGGCGGAAGAGTATAATGGCTGGGGTGTTCGCAGATTCCACGCTGCTTCCGGACCGACGGCGTATCTTTGGAGCTATACCAATCTGTACCGGGGCGGCAAATACGTGAGAGATCGTGTTTGGAGTCCAGCGGCCAAGAGTCAGCAGCCTGGAGTTGCTGCCATGCTGCGGTTGATGGTTGATCGCGGACTGATTGTCAGGTAATGGCCAGGTCCGCGACTTTCACCAACTGTTGGTAACGCATGAGTTCTTGCCAAGCCCGAAATCGATTCTTATTCCAGACAATAGGCTTCTGTCTTTTGTTTGGTCTGCTACTTTCAGCAGCTGCTTTTACGGCTAACTCCGCCGTAGCCGGCACTGATAAACCAAAGGAAAATGCAGAAAATTCCGGTGCACCAGATGTTGTTTATCCGGTCGATGAATTCTTAGATCAGTGTCTCACCCAATCGAACCACGGTTCGACCGCTGGTCAAATTGAATGTACCGACCAAGCGAAGCAACGATGGGACGACGAGATGAACCAGGACTATCGCCGGCTCGCAGATCGCCTTACGCCAAAAACACAAGCGTCGTTACGAGATGCTCAGCGTCGGTGGTTGCAGTATCGCGACGCGGACCAACTGTTGGTCGACGCAGTTTACGAACTGACTAAGGGCACGATGTATGCACCGATGCAAGCTTACTCCCATCTGCGCCCCATTCGCGAACGGAGCTTGGTGCTCAAAAGCTATTTTACCGTGTTGACCAACCCAAAAGCTCGCAAGGGTCTTCCGCTAGCGGGCAAAGAGAAGGAAGATCCGGAAAATTCTGGAAGCCCAGACGTCGACTATCCGACAGATGATTCCCTGAATCATTGCATTGAACAACACCCGACGCCGAGCGAGCAGGCCTCATGTGTGGAGGAGGCTTTGGGCAGGTGGGACGAGGCCATGAACGCAGTTTACCAGCAACTCACCGACCGGCTGCCGGCGAAGTCCAAACTTGTGGAAGCGCAACGCACCTGGCTCGTGTTTCGCGATGCTGAATATCCGTTGATCGATTCGATCTACGAGACCCTACCTTCTCAAGAAAACCGATTGATCCGTGCTTGCTGGCGCCTGCGACTAACCCGAGAAAGAGCCCTATTGCTCAAAAAATATTTGGCCATTGCCGGCTCGGAGAAAGCAGATTGAACCTACCTAGAATCCCGAATTAGGATCCACAGATTTCGCAGATTAACACAGATTTGAAGAGGTTTAGACGATGGAAATGCAGCACTTTAGCGTGCAGACACCATTTACTCGTTGCAACGAGTAACTCATTGAATCGGCGTAATCTGCACTGCTAAAGCGCAGATTCTTGTTTTTTTGCGAGGATCTTTGTCTTCGTCGGCGTGGTCAAGAAGGTAGGGCGTGTCGCTCCGCGACCGTCGAAGGGAACGACCTGATCCGATCCAGTTAGTTAGGCCCGAAAACCGTTATCGAAGTTTTGAGTGCCCACCTGACCAGGCCTAGCTAGCATCGCATTGGCTAATCAATGATTCCGCCTCCGCCACTGTGCTAAAGACTTAGCCATATCGAAGGATCCGACTTCGCCAAGCATCAGTCACAGTTTTCACGACATCGGGAAATGCTTCGTCGGACTGGTCGGCAGACATGTCGGCGGTCGCGGAGCGACACGCCCTACCTCGCCACCGGATCGCTCCCGGCTCAAAGAGCCTGCGTGCGAATACTCTTGGTTAATGTGACTTTCGAACATTCGCTGGCCGTTTCGAACTTAACATCGTCAAAAACGTGGTGAATGAACGGAAGCCCATAACCTCCGGTCTTGCCCGGTGCTGGAGATCGCGGTAAACCCGCGTCCGAATTTAATCCATGCCCTTGATGAGTCACAACAAAGGTCAGAGAGTTTTGATTAGCGGAAGCATCGCAACGTACTGGACCGGACCTACCACGATAAGCGTGCTTGTACACGTTGGTGAATATCTCGTCGCACGCCAGGACGATGTTGTACGTCTCGGCCTCGACGAAGCCGACAAATTCAACCCATTGCCGGCAAAAGAATCGAAGTTGTGAGATACTTTCCGGGGTAATCTCACACTCACAGCTGGCAGGGGGGCGAGGGGAGGTATCGGTCACGAGCATTGCCGTCGCGTCGTCAGCCTCTGGACCGTTCTTGCTAAATTCGCGCCAGTGCTTCTCCAGGATTGTGAGTGGATTGTTCTGGTCGCGTGCACTCTCGGATAAGCTTTCCTCCAGGGCCTTTTCACCGAATTGCGCTCCAAAGCTATTTCGTGCCTCAACGAAGCCGTCTGTCAGCAGTAGCCATTGGCTTCCGAGAGCGAGCGGAACGGAAGTAGCCGCGAAGCTCTGGCTAACCAAGAGACCTAGTGGCGAATGAACCTCACAGCTTAATTCTTCCCATTGGTTTGCATAGGACAGATACCGAGGGCGAGCTTGGCCGAAGCTGCACGCGGAAACCCGACGGCGTTTCCGATCGAAAACCAGAATCGCCAGCGTAGTCAGACTAGCTGCTCGTTCCGCCGTTTCGTAAAGCACATTGTTCAGGTCCGCCAACCATTCCGAGAGCCGGTCGGCTGTACAGGATCGAGCTTTCAGCGAGATCAAAGTACATACCCGGGCAGATTCTAAGGCGGCCGGGATACCTTTGCCGCTGGCATCGCCTACCGCCACCAACAAACACCCGTCGGTGAGTTCATGATAAGCGTAAAAATCTCCGCCAATATCTGCGGCCTGCTCCTGGAATACACGGATAGCCAAACCTTCGGCCCCAAAAAAGGCAGGAGGCATAAACGAGAACTGTGCGTTGCGTGCGATCGACAACTCGGCGCGCCGATAAGCCTCCTCAATCGCCTTAGCCTTCGCTGCCTCCTGCACTCGCATCCGGGTTAGCGTCGCTGCAATCAGCGAACCAAAAGCAAAGAATACCTCCTCATCAAATCTGTCGAAACTGGCGCGACCCGTCGGGTTCAAGGCCTGCATAACGCCATGGCAGACATCTCCGTCCTCCAACGGGATCGTCAACATTGCCTGAGCAGGCGTTTTTGTCTCAATACCAATTCCAGAATAATGGTCAGAATCGCTCTGCACATCGGGTGTATTCTCAGCCCGACGCGTCCTGAATACGCGTCCCGCGATGCCTTTCCCGGCTGGCACCCGAAGTATGATGTTCCGCAGCTCTTCCTGGGTAGCGCGGATGAGCAGACCGTCGGCTGCCGGATCGGGCAGACAAATAGAGCATGCCCGGCACTGCATCACCTCTCGCGAGGACGATAAGATGCGGCCCACCAATTCATCGACATCCGCTGCGCTACTCAGAGATCTAGCAGCATCAATGAGACATCGATAGGCGACTTCTTTCCGCGATGATTCCTCCGCCATGTTACTGTTTTGGAGTGGGCTTCGGGGCACGGTTCTGCTCGGCTGGCGCTCTCGTGGTCGTGAGGTAGTGGAGAGGGCGACTGTTGAACTGCTCTACCGCGTCGGTGGCTTTCGAAGCTAACTGGTTCACTTGCTCGCTCGCCTTGGTCACAGCATCGCTCGAGCGTCCCATCTTGTTAATGAGTTTCTGCGCCGTCTGAGCGTCCTCAGTTATCTTCTTTGTCGCGTCTTCAAACAGTTGCAGCATCTGACCAATGCTCCCTTGCTCACTCCCTTGTACGTTGGCCAGTCTCTTGATGCTTTCGCTACTTGTTTTGAAGTTGTTAATGATCGTTTCGAGCTGAGCTCGAATTGATTCGTTTTCCTTCCCCTCCGGTCCGTTAGTAATCTCCTGCAGCGTAGCAATGAGTTCCTCAATCTCGGTGCGACCGTTGGCCCCTTTCACCAGGAACATGCCCTGCAAAGCACCCATCGCGTTATCGACAGCCTCGCCGATATTCGACAGTCGTTGCTCAGTCGCCGCACCGAGCTTCTCCACTCTGGCCATTGCTTCGTCGAACCCGGGCATCACCGCTTCCAACTTGGTCGAACGATGTCCGCGAATTTCTGCCCCTTCCGAGAGTAAATCTTCCTTTGGAGCTCGATCCACGTTTCCATCAGAGCTCGGCAGACGAAGCGCGATCGATGCATCACCGAGCAAAGTCGGTTCAAGCTCGGCTTTCACGGTTGAGGGGATTTTCAGTTTTCGCGTGATGACGACATAAACTTTCACTGCCGATTCCCCTCTTTCCGGAGCATAGTCCAATCGCTGGACATAACCCGCGGGAATGCCAAGAAACATCACTTTGGACCGTTCGCGGATTCCGGTGACATCGTCGAACACAATCGCAAAGGTCAAATACGGTGTCCGGAACGGACTATCTTCGATTCCGAAGTACAGTCCGGCGAACAGGAGCAGGGTTAAGCCGGTACCCACGATTAACCAAATTCGGCCCTTTCCTGGTTTGTGGTCATTCATATTCGCCGAGTGTCCGCTGGTTTGGAGTCTATCTTCCACCCAGGAGAGGGATCGGTGCCGTCGAGACCGAGGAATCTTCGCACCAGAGGGTGATCCGATTTGAAAAGATCCTCCTTTTGTCCCTGTATGATAACGCGACCCCGTAGTTCGCCGTCGCCCTCGCTTCCGAGCATGATAGCACGGTCTGCAATTCGGAAAAAGCTTGCAATATCATGAGTGACAACGACCGCAGCGGCACCGATTCGTCGTGTCAATCTGATGAACATTTCATCAATCTCCCGCGTACTTACTGGATCGAGCCCGGAGGTTGGTTCATCCGCAAACACCAGTTGTGGATCCAGCGCGAGCGCCCTCGCCAATGCCACCCGCTTCTTCATTCCTCCGCTTATCCCGGATGGTCGCTTAACCGCATGTTCTTCCAACCCAAGCATCCGAAGCTTGAGGCGAGCCGTCTCGTACAGAACCTCCGCCGGTACCTGCCGATAATGTTGATGAAGTGGGAGATAGATGTTTTGCAGCAGTGAAAGGGACTCGAGCAGCGCCCCTGACTGGAAAAGCATCCCACAGCGGAGATGAACCCGTTTCAAGTCTGCTCTCTTTAACCGATATATATCCTCTCCAAAGATGCGCACGCGACCCGAAGTTGGCTGTAGGATTCCAATCAGAACGTTGAGTAGCGTGCTTTTCCCGCACCCGCTTCCGCCGAGGATCACAAACGTTTCCTCTGGAAAGACTTGGAAGTTAATACCATTCAGAACAGTTATACCGTTGGGGTAAGTTTTGACTAAATCGATTACCTCGAGAACCGGCTCGACTGTTTTTGGGGCATCCGGCTGCTTTTTTTCGGACTCTAAGGCGATCCCTTTCATTGGCCAACCAGTTGAAGCGTGGTCACGATCGCGTTCGCCAGAGTAACGACGATCACCGAACTGACTACTGATTGTGTCGTGGCTTCACTAATCTCGCGCGATCCATTCCGAACGTTCAGACCTTTGTAGATTGCGATGGTTGCTACCAGGAAGGCAAAAAGCGCGCTCTTAGCAATAGCGAGCAGCACGCTCGAAAAACGTGCTCCATCCAACGCATAGTAGATATAGTCGCCCAAGCTCATGTTCAGAACTGTCCCGCACAGCAACCAACCACCAAAGAGGGAGGCATAAATCCCAATTAACGTTACGATCGGTAGCATGATTTGAAATCCCAGGAAACGCGGAAGCAGCAGGTAAGGCACCACATCAATTCCCATAGTAAAAAGAGCTTTGATCTCCTCGGACACTTGCATTGCTCCTAACTCCGCCGTCACTGCGGAAACGCTTCGACCGGTGAACACCAGTGCGATGCCTACCGGCACAACCTGCTCTGTCAGAATGATCCACAGCATACTCGGAACCAACGCCGCCTTCCCGATCTGGCTCAGTTGAAGTTCCAGGACTAGCGCGAGGACATAGCCGGCGGTAATCGCAATGAGAGTTGTGGTCGGAATCGCACCTACACCGATCGAACGGATCTGGGTAATAACATCGCTAAACGAAATGGTCGATGGGCGAACTAGGCTTCCCAAGGTGGATTCGAGCAAATCAGCAACCAGCCCAAAATAACTGACTCTGCTGGTAATCATCCTTCGGCTTGGAGACCGAGCTCCGCTCGCGCAAGTTCAGCAGAATCATAGGTCTGAAGCTCTCGATGAAGCCCCATCATCTCAAAGGACCCCTTGATTCTCTCTGACATTCCCACGATGGCTAGACGGGATTCATTACTCTTTTTCCGCGCGTAGAGAGTTATCACTGCCCATACCGGGCTGTTGATGAACTCAGTCGCCGACAGATCAATCACAACGAGTCGGATCTTCTCTTTTCGATAGCGATTAAGCAGATCTTGCATCGTCGGCATGCTAAGGATATCCGCTGAACCCCGGAGACTGAGGACTCGATCCGGGCCCTCGACCTTCTCTTCGATGGTCAGCTGTGCCGATCGCTTCATCTTACCGAACCGTAGCGCCCACATTTCTTGATAGCGAGCTTTTTTGGGCTGGCGCGCTTGCCTGATCTCGCGCCGGAACACTCAACGTCTACCGTCAATAAATAGATGATCCCGGTAGCTCAGGAGGTAGGAAATAGCATAAACTCGCTCGTTTCCAGGTTCACTCTCGCTCTTTCCGGGCCAGTAACCAAAAAGAGACTGCGAACGCAGCCAGTGTCCATGAGATGAGTGACAGGTAAGCGACCCAAAGCGGGCGTTTCTCGGTGTAGACCGTGCCGGTCTTAAGAGTTTCCCCGGTCCTCGATCGGTACCAGTTGTCGATGTTATCGTAAGGAGTTGGATAGTCCTTAAAGAGGTCTCCCGTGATCTTTTGATCGAGGAGGAAGCTGACATCAGCAATCCGTTCAGAGGCAAAACTGGGCATGATTTCACTCACCCAGAGCACCGGCTGCGACATATCGTGAGCCGGGGGACTAAATCCAGAAAAGACAATTTGTGGGATGAGGAATAAAGGGACCAACATCACCGCTTGAACGACGGATCTGGCAAAAGCCGAGACAGTTAGCCCGATTCCCGTGGAAGCGAACGCCAATAAGATTAGCCCGATCACTTGCCACTGAACGGCGCCGTGAACGCCCAGCCTCAAGATGGCGATCGTGGCATACAGCAGCAGGGACTGGATTACGGTCAGCCCACCCAACCAGAGAAATTTGCTGGCCAGATAGCTCGATCGACTCAATCCAACCAGTCGTTCACGGCGATAGATCGGTAGTTCTCGAATGATTTCTTGTGCTGAATTACTGGACCCGAACCAGAGCGTCGCGACATAGGCATAAAACTGTGTCAGCGCAGCGTCTTTGGTCGCCCAAGCGACCAATGCTCCAATGATGATCGGCTGCGCTAAGAGCATGACGAAATTCTTAATGTCCGCCCGGAAGATTGCGATCTGGCGTTGTAGCAAAATGGGGAGCGAAAATGCTCTTCTCGTCTTGTCCGGGGGCACCACAGCCAGCTTTTCCTGCTTGGATTCGTCCGGCAGTGACGACTTAAAACTGGGGAGCGCCTGTAGCTCACTGGCCTGGAGAGCGCCGTAAAGAGAGGCCAGCCGTGAAACACCGAATTTGGAGTACGCTTCCTCTGGTGATCCTTGGAATACGACGCGACCGTTTGAGATGATCGCGATTTGATCCATCAAGTAGACGTTTTCCATCACATGCGTCGTGCAGACAACGGTGCAGCCGTTGTCGGCAAGACCGCGTAACAACTCCATCACTTTGAATTCGGCAAGCGGATCTAGACCAGATGTGGGTTCATCGAGAAACAATATCGGCGGCCGGCTGAGCAGTTCTACGCCAACACTTACTCGTTTTCTTTGACCACCCGATAGCCGAGCGATCTTTAGATTCGCCCGGTCTGAGAGCCCCAGATTGGCGACGGTACGGTTGACCAGTTTTGTAATTTCCCATCGCGGTGTCCTCGCCGGCAGTCTAAGGCGCGCGGCGAAGGTCAAAGCCTCGGCAACAGTGAGGTCTGAGTGGACGATATCATCCTGCGGAACGTACCCAAATAGCGAGCGAAGCCGATCGATGTGTTTGTAAAAATCGGTTTGATCGATGAAAATCTTTCCGCTGTCGGCCGGCCGGAGGCCGCTCAGCGCGTTGAGCAGCGTCGTTTTTCCCGCCCCACTGGGGCCGAGAATTCCAATGAATTGGCCTGGTTCCGCGAGGAAACTAGCTCGCATCAGGATGGGGCCGTTGCCACTTTCCTTTGTTAAGTCAACCGCGACGATTCGACCCACGGAAAATCGGCGGACGCGATGAAGGCTTCTTCCATCGTAAACAAAAAAAAAGGGTCCCAATTGGATCTGATCGCCGATGACGAGATCATGTTCCTCAAAGCGCCGGCCATTGACGAACGATCCGGCTCTACTTTTGAGATCAAGTAAACGATAGCCATTCGGTCCGGCTTCGATCTTCGCATGCCGGCGCGACACAGCAGGATCATCTAGTTTGACATCGATTTCGTCGCCGCGACCAAATACCAGATTCGTGTTCAGCGGAATGATCTCCGTTGGCTTTTGCTTATACAAGACGGCACCGATGGGGTTCGCGATGTCCCACATTGCCGGAGTTTCCTTGCGACCAACGCCAAAGGCCAAGATGACTGGGCCGACATGGATCTGGTCCCCGGCCCGAAGCGCGGTTCGGCCGGAAATGCGGTTTCCGTTCACGGCCGTGCCGCGCCGGCTCGCGAGGTCTTCGACCAACCAAGTCTCACCTTCACGCGATATTCGACAATGTCGTCGTGACACTTCCGGATGATTCAAAACGAGGTCTACGTCCGGAGCGCGTCCGACGACGATACTCTCACCCGGAAGGACTTCCGAGCGTAATGGAAGACCCGAGAGAATGGAGATCTGCATTTCCAAGTCTTTTCACGGTTGCCCGGCCCACACCTCCACGGTTCGATTCCTTGCGAAAGCGCGTGGGTCGAACAGATCGGTTCCGCCCATCGGAACCGCGTACATCGTATTCAGTACGCCGCACTTGTCCCGCAGAATTCGTAACACTGCTTGAGCGCGGTCGTCAGAAAGGGTAAAATTTTTCTGATCATCACCCTGTAGATCGGCATAACCGAGTATTGCTAGTTGGATTTTTGGATCCTCCAAGAGCTTCTTAACCTGAGGCTGGTTCAACTGTGATGCGATCGACGCCACGTCTTGAGACGGGGACGATGCGTTAGTGTTAAAGTGGACAACGGCAATCCTTCCCATGGATTTGGCGCTCTGCACCGCTTCGCGAATCTTATCCTTCTGAGTTCGCGTGAGCGTCGGCTGGAGTTCAATTCGCTTCATGATGGCGTTCATGGCCTGTTCAAGTCCTTCGCCGGTCAGGTCCAGATTGATCGGTGTCCCGGAACTCTCCGGTGTAGCCGTTGGGGTTGTTGGCGGGGTCGGAGTTGGGGTCTCAGTAACCGTTGGGGTCGGTGGTGGCGTGGGAGTCGGTGTGGGCGTTGGAATCGGAGTTTGCACAGGGCTAGGTGTGGCCGATAGCTGCACGATAGTCACTGGATGGGTTGGACGGCGCATCAGCGTCCACACGATCGCACCGATAGCGAGCAGCAATACTACTGCCACGCTCAGGATTAGAACGGTCGTCAGAGAAGAATCCTTTTTTTGGCCGACCGGTTCCAACGGGGAGCCGCACTCTGGGCAGCGAAATTCCTTGGTAACGACATTAATTTGTTCGTTCCGATAAGCTAACTTACAGCCCGAGTAATTGGTGCACTTGCCGACGCGTTTAGACATAACAAAGGGGTTTCATGGTATAGCGCTGTAAAGAAGGTAGGGTCAATCGTTGAATCCCACGCCTATTTGAACTGCCACCACCGTCGAGATCGCTCGTTGGACGAGTGGATCGATCCGAGTCCAAATGATCGTAGATAGACTTTGGCTTCAAGTTGCACATCGGCCAGGTGTTTGTCCCCGGTCGCCGCCGGTGTCATCGGAAGACGCGCCTCGGCCGCCCGCAAGCAAAAGAAATCGTTGGCCTCAGGTTCTCCCGCGATAATATCTACCGGCCCTAGCCCAGCAGACGCTATCGTCAAGCAGGGAAGGCGAAGATCGAGGCGGGTTTCCAGGTAACCCGCCCAGAACTCAAGGCTCGCTTTAGGGTGCGGCGAGATCGCCGGCAGGCGAAAATGCACGCTTCTAACCCCTCGGCGGACATCCTGCTTTCGATATTTTCTGACGCCTTGGGAAAGAGCGATCATTCCGTTCAGGATAGCTTCTTCTCTCGGTGCGGATATATCGTCGGACTTAGTCTCTGAATCCAAATTCGAAAACGCATTAGAGCTGAGTCTGAGCTGCGTTTCGGTGAACACGTCGCGAAATTTTTGCTGATCCTTGGCTTTCTGACAACGGCCTCCAAGGGTTTCCACCGGCTCCAGAAAACGATGAATCGCTCGCCAACCATTTACCCCGGTCTGCAGACAAACAATGATTGGGAAACGCCCTCGTCCCTTGCCATCGCTTGAGGCCCAGATTCCGCCAATCACCGATTGCGCTTCCCGGCTCCAGACGAAGCGGTGATCGAACTCCAGAACTTGCGCGTTCTCTTCAAGTCGGTTCCAAGCGCCAGAAGAGAGTTGGCTGGCGATTCCCTCGGAGTACAGAATGCGCCTGGTGATAACCAGCGTCTCGGTAGTGAGTCCGATGTCGTCGATGTGGTCGTCCCAGGCCGGATGCTTACCGAACCCCGCCAGCCGGACTGGTTGATCCAGCCGATCGCGAAGGAACACCTTGAGAAAACGAGTCATTGCCCCGCGACCTCTCGGAGACTCAGGCTATCAACAGTCGGCCATGCTTCTAGAGCAGGAAGCGGTGACTCGAAAGAGACCTGAACCCATACGGCATTGGGCTCACCCGGTTTCAGCGAGATGCGCCAAGTCTGACCAACAACATCCATCGGTTTGCCGGCAAACCGACCTAACAGACGCAAGGCCGACCAGTTTTCGCCACAGTCAATCGTATCAGAGCTGCCACCTGTCGGAGCATGAAAAACTCGAAAATGAAAGGCGTCATTGACTCGAAATGTTCCGAGAAGGACGTCATTTTGGGTATTGAGTCCCACTAGGCCGCCAGCTCCGGATGAACTGCGGGATTTTCCGCCCGTGATGAGCTGGATGCCGTTCCAGTTCCGAGGATTGTAACCTAGGGTTGGCAACGGGGTTTCCACTGGGGTTGCCGCCTGCTGATCACTGGTGAACAGTTTGCCGATAAGCGAGCGATTAGCGGGGGTCGCGGTCGGCACCAGTGTTGGCGCCGGCGTTGGTGTCGCATAGTCGGGCCCGGATAGTTGACGCTGGGCCTGTCCGTTCAGGAGTTTGAGAATGACTGTAGACGCCGAGCCGTCAGGTTTGATGAGAGCATCCAGTACTGCATAAAGCGGGTTGAGACCCTTCGTAAAGTCCGCCAGCGGCTGGCGAGACGCAGCCGGCATTTTGGTTAACGTGTCCGATTGTAGATCTTTGCGGATGGTGGCGAGGACCGCCTTGACTTGTCGTACCTGGTCAACGTTCAAGGAAAGATTGTCCGCCCCAGGAGGCCAGAGGAGGGGGAAACGCACCTGAGTTCGCAGAAGGGCCCTGGCCTGCCGCAAATATTGGCGCGCGAAAGTCTCCCGCTGCGTATCCTCGGTTCTCCGAAGCAAGTAGGTACACGTCGTACTAAGTTGCTCCTTCAGCTTACCCTGATAATCAGCCACCTTTCCGCGAATCGCGCCCAGCGCGACCGACAATTGTTCGAGTGGCTTCCAGGTCTGGCCGATCAGAGCCATCTTTTCTGAGAAATGATACTCCGGAGCCGCTGCCCTACATTGCTGATACAAATTCCAACGCCAGAGATAACTCGGTTGTTTGTCTGGAACGGGAGTAAGCACCAACTCATCCAGCGTCTTGAACTCGTCCACCTGCTGTTGGCTGATGGTGCTGGCTACCTGTGCTTTCAGCTGTTGAGTCATCTCTGACAGTTTTGCCTTGATGTCCCGCAGCAGCGCATACTGGCTTTCGTCTTGGCGCTTTAATTCGAGCACTTTTGCCACCGTCTTCGCGTTGGGATCCTGCGACGGCAAGACGCGTTCAATTTCGGCAAGGATCGTGGCGATCTGATCAAACCTGGACTGATATCCACCACTTAGTTTCTGATAGGCAGCGGACAGAGTTTCGGGACCATCCTCGAAAAGGCCGGACTGCCGGGCTGTCGCCAACTTTTCCTCAAGCGCAATCTTGGTTGCCTGGAGCTTGTCGAACATCGTCGCCACTTCCTGGTCGCTCGTTGCGGGATCATCCTTGATGCTAGCCTTGGTGGAGAGTTCGGTCTCGCTCGCCTGGTACTCTCGCACTGTTGCCGCTATGTCCACCAGCAGCTGCAGGTCGTTCGTCCGGTTTTGGATTCGGTTGTGGGCATCGACAAGCAGGCGGTCCAGCCCGAAGCGGATAGCGGTATTGTCGGAAAACGTGGTTCCACCGCTGGCCCATTTTGGCGGCCATTTACCGCGGCCGTCACGATTTTCGGTATAGGTCCAATTCATCGTTTCGACGAGTTGTCCGGGGTCGTGCTGATCGGCCACATACTCCAAAAGCGGCGGGATGAAACTTTGTCCCGGAGCATTACTCTCTCCGGTTGCGTCTGGCCGCCGCAGAATGCCGACTTCGATCTGAACTAAAGCGGCCAAAGCTTTAGCTTCCAAAGCGTGAACCCGTTCAGGGGGACGAGGATCAGGTTTGCCGTTGGTAGGTGATTCCGGATTGCTCTCGCTCATCTTGCGACGCGTGGCGTCCAGGAGCGGTTTGACCACACTATCCTCGAAGAGGACCCGTTGCGCGCGTTGACGATCCCGATCGGGATCACTGCCGGTGTATGCAAAGAGCCGAAACACCAAAGGGACATCGAGAGATTCCGCTGCTAATTCGCGCAATTTGGAATGATATGAGGCCAGACTCAATGTTTCGTCGTGAAAATCCCGAGTCTGTTCGGTCAGACCCGGGCCAACCGGTTGGTCCCCTTCATAATGAAATAGCAAGCTGCCGCCAGGATCAGCGACTACGATCGGATGCCAGATCCCATTGCTCCATCCTTCGGTGGCGCGAACCCAAGAACCGCTTTCTGCCAACACTCGCTGCTGTAGAGAGTTGTAGCCCAACAGCCCAAACAGCAACAGCGCAGCCAGCGCAATCACGCCACTCCCAAAGAGCAGCAAGTTGCGCCGTAGGAGCAACTGATCGGTCTTGCTCGCCCGAGTGACGAGACCGTCTTCGCGAAAGATTTTGTCGAGGAACAGATCGCGAAGGAAGTAGGAGTGCTCCCTTTCCCAGGCGCGGCCGGTTGGCAGCTGATCGACCGGCAACCCCATCACCAGGGCGAGTTCCTCGTCAAGGGCTGATCCCTCTCGCATGGAAGAGGTGAAGTAGATCCCTCGCAGAAACAATGGACGGGATGTCCATTCGCCGGCCACAAAGATTGTTTCCAAATAGTGACGGAGCCGGGGTGTCAGCGCATGTAGGCTGTGCGGGAACTCGTAAAGACGATCTACTTCGTCGGCGCGACGGGCGCCTGGCTCGCTGGCGACCGGGTCTAACAGAAGACCAAGACGTCTGCGCCAGAGCCGCTTAACCACGTTTTGTAAGTGGTCGTCGACCAGTTCAGGCCTGAACGGAGCATCCAGCGGCGCCGGGTTGGACCATCCCAACATCTGCTGCTGGGCGCGAGCATCGTCGAGGTTAGCAAAAAACTCGCGAAACCCATTGATCAGATCGCACTTTGTGACCAGGACAAAGACCGGAAAGCGCACATCGAGCTCACGCTGAATCACCTCAAGCTGACGGGCGATTTTCCCGGCCTTTTGCTCCATCGCTTCGGGAGAGTCGCGGATCAGACTTTCCACCGGGATAGTGAGCAACAATCCATTGATCGGGCAATTTGGCCGGTGCTTCTTCAGCAGTTGCAGAAACGCGTTCCATTCGCTGGTGTTCCCAGGTTCGACCTCGTCGAAGACCAGGCGTCCCGCGGTATCGAGGATCACGGCGTAATTGGTAAACCACCAATTCATGTTGATGGTTCCTCCCACTCCTTGGAATTCGTCCTGCAGTCCAGGAGGGAATCCGGCCTGCGAATGGCGAATCGCCTCCGTTTTGCCCGAGCCGGGTTCGCCAACCATTACGTACCAGGGTAGGCCGTAAAAATCTTTTCCGGCCGTCTCAAACTTCTCGATCCCGCGGGAAAAGTTGCGCCGTAAATCTTCTAGTCGGCCCCGCAGAGCAGCATCAGTGACTCCTCGATTCGCCGCGGTTGCAACCAGTTCGCCTCGCATTTCGGCCGCTCGGCGGCGACGTACCCAAAAAACCAGGAGCAGATAAACCGTCAAGATCAGGGCGAGGAAAACGATTCCCAGCGCGACGATCAGCGCGACACGAGGGCCAAAGAACCCGGCGATGCCGATGATCGTGGTCGCCACCAAAAACAGGATGACCACCTTGACCCAGGTCGCTAATCCTAAAAACGCGTTAAAGAGATAGGCAAGCTCTTTCACACCAGCTCCTGCGCCCAATGAAAGGATTGCTCACTTGGAAATCTCCTGTGAGGCAATCGCAGTTAACGAATCTGTCAGCGACAGCGAAGCTGCGCGGAACAGGTAGATTTCGACCGTGAAAACGATCAGGCAAAGGCCGAGAAAGATTACCGCGATGGCGCCAATGCCCAGACCGGGTCGTTGAATTAAATCGCGAGTATCAACTCCGGCGTAAGCTTCCGGGCAGATCCGGGTGGCTTGATCGGTATCCATCCCGGGTCGAATTCGATGGCTGATGTCGAGCATCTTTCCTCGTAGGTATTCAGTCTGACCGGCATACCAACCGGTGAATCCAAGTCCGAGACAGGTATAGAAGATTTGCAACCGATCCGTTGCCTCTTCGCTTGGATCGTTCAGAGTCTCGTCAAGCAGATCGAAAAACTTTTCGTCACCGGCCAATTCTTTCCCCTCGTACGCAAGCCGGTTTTGGTGCCATCTGGCAGACACGATTAGTCCGCTTTCTGCAATCATCGAATCGACAAAGAAAATGAGTGGCAACTCAATCTTTTGCCACTGGGCCTTTAACCCCGGTTTCGCACTCGCTCTTTTTTCGATGTCCGCGAAAAGTTCTTTGATTTCCAAACGGAGCTTCTCGTACTCAGTCGCTCCAGATACCCCGGCCCCCTTGCGTCCGAGTCGATTGAGCAGGCAGACCTTTTTGAACAAAGGTTCGCAGAGTTCAAGCAGAGTCATGTTATTTCGCGGTTAGGAAACTAAATCGGAGCTCTTGGCAGAGTCATGTAGAGAGCGATGTCATAGTCCGCTGACTCGTTGCCCGTCCATCGAACGACAGCGACTTTCTCCGCTTGGATCTGTTGCCAGCTTCGCGAGCTCTGGCCTCGGAGCAGCCGGAAAAAATAAAGCCCCGATTGGGCAGGCAACTCGAGCGGCGGAAATCGTTCCTCCTTGAGTACGACACCGCGAATGGCCCGACTGGCCAGACTCTGCGGCATTAGTTTGAATCGATCCGCATCCTCGACCAGTCGGGCGAGCGTTCGAGGATCTTCCTTGGTGCGAACGCCGAGAAAATAATCGGTCGGCCGCTGCAGGTGTTCGTCGGTGAGCATTGCACTGAGTAATCCATTTACGTCGGTAAACGGAGCGCTCATGAAGCTTGGCGCAACACTACCTCTAAGCAGTTGGCGAATTTTGGCCGCCAGCTCACTGAAGACTGGGTAGGGATTATCATGTTGATATGGGGCAGTTTCGAATAGGTCTCGGTCTGGATGGAGTGCAGCCAGCTCGCCCATCAGTTCTCGCAACAAAACATAAATCTCAAACGGCGCGATATTTGAGGTCTCAATCAGAGCTTCCAAACGTGCCCCATACCGGTTCAAGCTTCGCAGTCGCATGATTTGTTCGAACTGGATACCTCGCATTGTATCGATGCTGAACCCTCCGCGCGTTACCTGCACTACCAGCTCTTGCCGGCTAGCCAGGACTTGACTGCTCAAGTCGCGGACCAAGTCGCGGAGTATCGCCGAGCCATTTAGCACTAAACAGGGTCCCACAAATTCAGGATCCTGTTGCGGCATCCCGACTTCCTCGCCCGCCGCTCTCGTAACTCGCAAGAGTGGAATTACTTCAAGATCTGACCGATCGTCATCTTCCAGCAGCAATCGAGCGTTGAGACGCCGCTGCAACATCGCTTTGGCGTTTTCGCCGGTATTTTCGTCAGCAACTTCTGTCTCGACAACTCGGTAGAGGATCTTTGCACGGGCATCCACTGTCTGCCCCGGAGACACGCAGTTGGCCCGGGCGTCAAACCAGAGCGGCAGTCCCAGGTAAACAACAAAGCGGCCTCGCGATTCGAACGCCTGTTTGATATCGACGGCCGGTAGTTCCGCGTCTCGTGGGAATCGAACTTCCTCGCCGCTTGGCATTATAGCGTGGAGATGGTCGAACCGGATCCGCATGTTCTCCAGGTCGTCACTGGAGAGACGAGCTTCGACTAATCCGTACGGATGCGCCCAGTTCAGGCGCCGCTCCGCCGCATCGCTGTCGTTCAGACTTCGCTGGAAACGCTGGAGATGATGCGGCAACAGAAACAAGCCTTCATGCCAATGAACCTGCATAAGAATATGTCGCCTAAATTACGGTCGGGCCGAACGTGACGGCTCAGTGCCTCCGGGTTTCCGTCCTAAAACGATCTCTTCGGTGTAACTGACGATTGCGTCGACAATCTGCTTTTCTATCGCTGGACCGTTCAGTTCGCTAGCCAATGCCACATATCGGCGCCAGCACTTCTGCTCCACATTGCTGAGAAATCCGGAGGAACCTGCTTCTACGGTTGCCCGGACCTTTTCCGGCGCGAAAGTTTCCAGGTGGTGTCGTGCATAGGTCTCCCCCATGGGCCCAATTGCCGATAATAGGCCAGCCAAAAGCTGGCGTGTCTTCTCCAGCATTTGGGTTACCTGAAGGGTAGCGACTTCCCGGTCTCCCGCCACGTAATGCCCAACCGTTCGCCGGAAACCCTCGCCAGAGTCCCGGCGTACGATGGATTTCGGTGCGATCGTTTTCCACAAATTCCAAATCAGGTTGTCTAGGATCACGACCATTTCCAGCAGTGCGGCGAACAGCTTGTTCAGCCGCTCTTCATCCAGTGGTTGATCGGGAGTCAAACCAAGCTTTCCGCGAAGCTCTGGCGGCAGATTCAGGCCACCGCTCGGTGGAGGCGCTAACCCAATCGCCTGGAATCTCTCCGCCAACTGGGCTTTGCGTTCTTTGGTCAGTTCGGCGGCCCGAACGAGCAATTCCTCTGCCAGCTCTTCGGCAGTTTTCTTAACGGGCTCGACTAGGGTGAGCGTCGAATCGCTCGGGGTTACGTCGATCCGTTCCGGTCCAGGAAAGCGGTGCGCGAGCGCATCCAAATATTCTGCCCGCTTGCTGTCGGCAACTTCTTTCAGCGAGCGTTCGATCTCCTCGATCAGATATTCCTGACGCGCAGCCGGCGGATCATCAGCGAAACTCGTCTGCAGCATCCACAACCGTCCGGCTACCTCTTGGGCCCAGGAAGAAGCCTCAGATTGCATAAATCAAAGATTATACCGACCCTGTCTAGAATTGTTAGCCACGATAATACTCACCACGTTCTTTCGAAGGCAATTCAAAAGGATGCCCCGCGGAAAGCAGAGCAACACGATTACATTCGTGAGCGGATGGTACCGCCAATAGCCTTGCTTTTTCGAATTTGGTGTTACAACGACGGCACAGAGTCTCGCCGCCTGGGGTGATTGACGAACCGGAGCCTTTTGCTTGGCGGGATCCTGACATTTGGCCCTAGAACCGAGTAGTCAGTTCAGACGACTATATAGCTGGGTTAAGTTACGATTGTCGGCAACGCTGCTAAGCTGGTAAGTCAGCGCGACGGGCGTGTCGACGTGCTGGAAGACAAAAGGGGAAGGCTTGAAGAAAAGCTTCAAGACCAATTCGACATTTGTTTCGAACAGGCCCAAGGAAGATCGCGGATCAGCGTCGACAGTTGAAAGCGGCAATGTGGAACCAGATCTTTTGTATCAAACACCTTCTATGCTCTAGATATATTTTTGTTAAAATTGGTCAGCGAAAATTGGATTACCCACGCGCGGGCCGGAGAACGTATAGACGGTCAGCCTATCAGGCGTAACGCTTTTATTACCGATCAACCGAGCGACGGCGAGGTTGGCTAGCGCAGCTCCAAGGGTTTCTCGTGCTTGCGGCGCCAGCGCTTTTCTGAAATACTCAATGCCTAGTCGCAACTGACGTCACAATCACAACCTTTTGCAGTTCGGATCGAAGCGTGACGGTACTTCGCCGCCGCCCGTAGGCGGAAGAACTCAAACTCTCCGAGCGGCATGGCGGTATGGAACTTACCGGGATCAAATTTAATTACAGTCAGAGCACGGGGACGGTGAATGCGCTGTCCATTCGGCAGAATTTCACTACCGGTGTCGCTGTTCCTGAATGGGTCACGGGCAAGACCCTCCACAAAAGTTCGCCGGCAGCGTACTCGATAACCGCTGTGGCAGGCAAAATCATCACCATTCAAGCCAGCTTTGCCGCCGACCCCGGAGCGCCGGCCACGGTAGATGTTCGCGCTGATGGGGGCGGAGTGTTAGGCGCAATCGATCCAACGACAATCAACATCAGCGGAGGGGTTTCGGTTCCTGAATTCGCTACGCTGAGCCTAACACATCATCAAATCGGGCCGTCCGGAATTCTAAAGCAGGACATTCAATGGGATTGGTTTTATAAATCGACCGATGGGACGTGGGTCGCAATGGGCAATTCCTCGCATCGGGTCTACGTGGTATTAGACACTCCCTTCTTGCCTTGGCTACAGACCCCGACACCGCCCGCTTCCGTGACCCAGTGGCCTTGGGTTGACGCTCTGGATCAAGCATGCGTATGGGCCGCAGGAAAACTGAACCCGCTGGATGCGGCGACGGCAGTGACGCAGGCAGTCAATAGCAACTTAGGGCTCACATATGACGTTTCTCATGGAGCGAGCAAGTACACCCAGGCAGTGGGCCCCACTTCCTGGTTTTTGTGCACGGCCTTTTTGGCATTTATCAACCAACAACCGGAAGGCAAAGGAAACGTTGTGAACTGCACTGACTGCGCGACGATCGTCTCGTCATTTGCCAATCTCCTCGGCTGTCAGTTGGCTGCAGCGGTGATGGCCAGTCCCAGAGGATTCCTGTGTAACAAGATCATTGCGATCGGTGGGGGCGCGTTATGGAATTATCCCTTCCCGCCAGCTAACCGGTTTGCCTATCATGAGGTGGCGTGGACGGGTGCATTCAAACACGGGGACCAGATCTTCGATGCTTGTCTCCTGGCGGATCACAGCGGCGATCCCTGGGACTGGACAGATCCGGTTTTGCCTCACACCCCCGCGCTGCCAGCCAATGAGATCTTCACCAACCATGGTATCGTTCCGAATTTGCCTATTCCGACGCCGGTAAGTATGGCAGGGTATCGTGAACGGCTCGCACAAAATTCTGCGGAAGGAATTGGGCGTTGCGTGCCCATCGGGCCTTGGCCAAAGGCGCGGGGTGGTCGAAGAGGAGTAATTTAATGGAAGGCAGAAGAGGAACAATGACAGACGAAAGTATCCGGCGGCACGAGTGGCGATAAGGAGAGAGCACGGATGCGCCCTTTTTGGCGCCGCATAACCGGTGTAATTTAATGAGCGAATTTCAAGCCATCCACGACGCGATCAAAGAGCAGTACGGCTTCAACGATTGGGGAAAAACGACCGCCGGCCAAGTGGTAGGAAGAGCGTTAGCTCTGGGCCCTCTTCCCAGTGCGGAGAAGCACGATAATTTCCAGCTCGAAAGGCGAATAGAGCTGCCTGAGGACCGTCCGGGATTTGGCGCTTATATCGAATATTATAAAAGCACTTCCGATGAAGGGATCCGCTTTGCCGTGACGATTTTGCAGAACCAGACTGTTGAACAAGCCCATGAGGACCTTGCGGAGGAGCTATCAAAATCCATGGCTCCCGCTCTGCCGCGAGCAGAGGAAAAGAACATCCATGTTGGGCATATTGCATTCGCGGGTCACGGGGCTACGCAGACCGCCGTGAGGTTTGTGAGAGGGAACCTTTTTATTAAAGTTGAAAGTGTTGGGCCCAAGCATGCTGATGTTAAAGATCTTGCCGAAGCGATTGATAAGCGGATGTTAGCGCATTCAGGCGGAGAGTGATTAGGCCGACTTTGCCTGTTGCGGTGATTATATTCTTCGGCTGGCTCGCCTGGTGGTTTCGGTCGAGCGGCCTAGGATGGGGTGACTATGAGCCTAGTGGAAGCCACCTTGAAGATCGGAGAAATCGGCGACGCCCCGACTCCCGAATCCCGGGCTAGCCCGAAAGAAATCGCACGCAACTATGAGCTACGCGCCCATTGTGGGCTGGATAGCTGTAACTCAGACGCTTCCGCGTCCGATCTGGCGATCTCAGGATGAACGATCCAGGCTAAACAGATTCGCCAGCAGCGGCCTCCGGGTTAATGCAATGTTCGAGCGGTTCGCCCTGAAGGAAGCGACGAATCTCTCCGGCGGCGATCCGCGCAGCTTTTTCGGCCGTCTGCTTGCTGGCGCCCGCGATGTGAGGTGTCATTACTATGTGAGGGGTTTTCAGCAGGCGCGAGTTCGTCGGGATCGGCTCTTCGGGAAACACGTCGAAGCCGGCACCCCAGAGGTGGCCGCTGTCCAGCGCGTCGCAAACGGCGTCGTAATCGACGAGCGTGCCGCGCGCACAGTTGATCAACACCGACCCAGGAGGCATCACGGCCAGCTGTTTCGCGCCGATTATGCCCTTGGATTCCGGCGTAGCGCGCGCGTGCAAGCTAACGATGCGTGAGCGGGAAAGCAGTTCGTCGAGTTCGACATTTTGCGCCAGATCTCCAAAGGTTTCCGGGTTGGCGTAGGGATCATACGCAAGCACGTGACATCCGAAGCCGCGGAGCATTCGGGCCACGCGGCTGCCGATCGCGCCGTAGCCGATCAGACCAGCGGTGCAATCCTCCAGCTCCAGCCCGCACTTGTCGTACTCGTAGTAATCGCCGCGCCATTCCCCGTGCGCGAGCGCGGCATGCGTTTCGGGAATGCGGCGTAGCACTGCCAGGATGAGGCTCACGGTGTGCTCAGCAGTGGCCGTGGCGTTGCGCCCGGGAGCATTACAGACGAGCACACCGCGCTGGGTCGCCGCCTTGAGGTTGGCATTGGTCGGACCTCCGCGCGCGATGACGGCAAGTTTCAGGTTGGGCGCTCCTTCAAGAATTTTCTTTGTCAGGGGAGCATGATTCGCCACGTAGATGGTCACCCCTTGAAGAGCGTCTATAATTTCGTCCTCCGAGCCGGATGCTTCCGTCACTTCACCAATTCTGCCGAAAGGTACGCCAGGCCAAGGCGATTGGTATTCGCAGAACTCAATGGCGGACTTTACTTCGGCACGAATCGCGTCGGCAAAGATGGAAGGCAGGATGAAATGATCACCAGCGACAAGGATACGTGTGGTTTGGCGTTTGGCGTTTGGCGTTTGGCGTTCAGCGTCTGGGGTTCTCATGCGATCTGAAGAGAAGCTAGAAAGAGATTTTAAACAGAAGATAGCTGACAGTTGTATTGTAGGAGAGCAGCACTATCATGGTCGAGCCGGATTTCGGTCAACGCGCCATTGTGAACTCCCGGAAAAACCGTCCGATAACGGGCCAACGGAATACTAAATAGCGAACAGAGCGTCAGGCGGATGAGCGTGTTGTGCGCCACAACCAGTACACGCCCATGTGGATGGGAAGCCGAGATATCGCGGAGAGCGGAGACGGCGCGGTCGGCAGCCTTATAGGGCTCTTCGCCGCCGGGCATTGGATAAGTCACGGGATCGACTTTGAAACGCCGAATTTCCTCCGAAAAAAGCTGCTCCGCCTCAGCCATGGTCTTGCCTTCGATCTTGCCGAAGTCGATCTCGCGCAAGCGTTCGTCGATTCGGAGCTCGAGTCCGGCCGCACGCGCGGCCGGGGCAGCTGTTTCGCGCGCGCGACTCAATGGGGAGGACCAGACTGCGGCCAGTCCGGCCTCGGAAGCCCAAGCGGCGAGTCGCTCGGCCTGCGTATAGCCACGGGGGTCCAACGCTACATCGGAAACCCCGGCATAGCGGTTCTCCGCGTGCCAAATCGTCGCCCCGTGACGAACGAGAAAGAGGTGTGTCATACGGCCCTTTGGTAAGCGTGTTGCGCAACGGTCGTCCTCAACCAGCCCCGCCGGGCGAGTTCATCGACCAACCGCAAGTACGATTCGCGCAAACGCCCGATGCGGTCCGGGTGCGGGTCGATCACTTCACGAATACGCACCATCGCGCTAGCGACGTCCGCTACCTTGCGCCCGGTCGCTGCGGCAAGAACCGCCATTCCTAGAGCCGCCTCGGCGTTCTCTGGTAGTGTAGCCGGTCTGCCGAGAACATCTGCGCGCAACTGACACCAGTAGCGGCTCTTCGCTCCGCCACCGGTGAACACGACGGGGCCACCGATCGGTACGCCCAGCATGTCCAGGTAGTCAAAACAGAGACGCTCGACAAACGCCACGCCTTGGAGCAGCGCGGCGTACTGGTCGATCTCGTCGGCGGGTTGGCCGAGAGTAAAGCCCTCCGCTTCCGGCGCGATAAAGGGAAAGCGTTCACCAAATCCGTGTAGAGGGTAGGTGACGATGTCCGGAGGCTCCCGTTCGGCTGCCCGTTTCTCGAGCGATTCCAGATCGCGTCCGGGGAAAAGCTTAGCGATGGCTCCTGCGCCGGAGCTTGAAGCGCCGCCTGGCAGCCAGTTGCCATCGGGCGAACGGTGGGAATACAGAACACCCGCCGGGTCCTTGATTAATTCGGACGTCACCCCTTTGAGGACAAGCGTGGTGCCGAGCACGGAGTTCCAGCTTCCCACGCTCAATGCCCCTGCACCCATCTGTGCGGCACAGCCGTCCGTCATGCCTGCGATGACCGGCGTGCCTTCCGGGATGCCTGTCTGGAAGGCCGCCTCCGTGCTCACTACACCCAAAAAGGTTCCGGCACGCACCACGTCTGGCAAAATTTCGCCGGGCACTCCGAGCGCGGCAAACACCTCTTCCGGCCATCGTTCGTTGATCAGGTCCACGCCGGTTTTAAGGGCGTTGCTGGTGTCCGTCGCGACCTCGACGCCAACCAACCGGCGGTTGATAAAATCAGTCTGGTGCGCCAGACGAGTCCCGGCAGCTAAGCCGCGTTGTTGGTTCAACAGCCAGAGCAATTTCGGCAGCGCCCAAGACACCTGCATCCGGTTGTAGCCCAGTGTGGCCCACACCGCCGCGCCGGCCTCATTGACGCGTTTGGTTTCTTCTACCGCGCGGCTGTCATCGTACATCAGGCCAGGTGTCGACGGGCATCCGTTGCGATCAACCAGCAGGATTGTGCCTGATGTGCCATCCACCGCCACGCCTTGAACGGTGAAACTGGTCGGAAGCTCGGCAAACGCCGCGTGGCAAGCGGCCGAAATGGCACGCCACCATTCCTCTGGATCTTGTTCGTGTCGCGGTCCGTCGCGGCGGCTGGTCAGTTTGTGCGAACCGGCGGCCAACGTCTCCCCAGCCCCGGAAACGACCATGGCGCGCACGCTTTGCGTGCCGAGGTCGAGCCCGAGCCAAGCGGCCTCCTGGGATTGCTTTGATGCCATAAGAAGAACAGGTGATTCAGGCTGTCGCAGCGTAGACGCATCCTCCAGGTGCGCAACCTTTGCAGCTGCGGCCGCTTTAAACAGTGGACGCACCTTCTAGGTGCGAAACACTCCGCACCTCACGCAGCTGGAAGCTGCAGCTACTTTCGGTCGTCTGCCATTCGCTTCCAAACGGGCAGCGTACTCTCGCGGATCGCCAGGAACTGCTCGAACAATTCATCGTAGCGGGCGTGCCGTTCCTTGTCCGGCTCGAATTCGTCACGGATTCGCACGTAATTCTTGGCGGCGCTGGAAAAATCCGCCTCTTTTCCCACGGCGACCAGTCCCACGATGAATGCCCCCTTGGCACCGACCTCCTGGTCGACCAGACGAAAGGTTCGCGTACCTGCGACATCCGCGATCAGTTGGCACCACACGTCGCTGTTCGCGCCGCCACCACATAGCCCGCAAACCTGCGGGGGAGAGGGCGTCTCTTGCGCCGCCTGGAAACAGTCGCGGATGACCAGCGATAATCCTTCGAGGACCGCGCGAGCGATATGTTCCCGGCCGTGCTCGAACGACAGCCCGAAAAGCGTGCCCCGCGCGCCGGTATTCAAGAACGGAACGCGCTCGCCCGCGGGAGAAAAGTAGGGCAGAAAGCAAAGGCCGTCCGCACCCGGCGCGACATTGGCCGCCAGTCGGCTAAGATCCGACGGATCCTCGAGACCGAGCTGCCTCACTGCCCAATGGATTACCTCGCTGCCGGCCAATGTTGGAAAGGCGCGCAGGTACAGCCCCGGAGGACCGAAGGGAAGGGTCAACCCGGACGGTTCTCTTTCCAAGTGGATATGGCTCATGACAATTTCCGTGCAAAGTGTTGTGCCGAGAATGCTGCACGCTTGCCCGTCTCTCACTGTGCCGACACCGATAGCTGTCGAGGCAACATCATAAGGCGACATGACCACTGGCAGCCCGGCCGGCAAACCCAATTCGGTCGCTGCCGTTGAATGCAATTCGCCAACGCGCTGGTCATGGGCGAGCACATCTGGCAGCAGCCGTTCGGCCCACTCCAGGCCATAGAGTTGAAGGAGTTCGGGGGAATAGCGCCGTTCGCGTATGTCGAAAAATGGCACGGCTGCATCTGACTCATCGATGGCCATCCGGCGAGTCAGATTGTAAAAAATCCAGCCGTTGCAGCAGAGCGATTTATGAGAGCGTTCCAGGCGCTCAGGATCATGCTGTTTGAGCCAAGTAAAGATGCCGTTGGGAAGGCCAGCAAAGGTCTGCGAGCCGTTGCGGCGAAAAGCTTCTTTCAAGACTCCTGCCTCTCGCCAACGATCCACAATCGCTGCGGCGCGAGCGTCGTTCCACAGGATGGCGGGACCGGTAGGATGACCGTCAGCATCCACCAGCCAGCAACCGTCCCCCTGGGCCGTCAGCGAGATCAGCCGGACCGGGTCAGTCAGTTGGTGTACAACAGTGCGGACAGTGAAGGCCGCCGCGTCCCATACCGAATACATGTCCTGCTCGGAAAAACCAGGTGCGGGACGCAGCACCTCTGTTTCCTGGCGAGCAAGGGCGATCTCCGTACCACGATCGTTGAAAGCGACCGTCTTGATGACTGAGGTACCGACATCAACGCAGATTGTGGCCATAAAACATGTAAATTGGTTGTTACGTTCGGCTGCAGACGCTATTAGGGCAACGCGACTTCCATGATGTGATCTCCTATAGGGCGTGAATAAGGTAGCCTAAGGTCAGAAAGGGGTTAAATC
>Ga0070698_100001442_pt1 | contig 26380 bp, 24 predicted proteins | sample KBSK1502metaG_FD_65477 | JGI IMG/M metagenome (GOLD analysis project Ga0070698, IMG submission 65477) | Corn, switchgrass and miscanthus rhizosphere microbial communities from Kellogg Biological Station, Michigan, USA - KBS K1-50-2 metaG | ecosystem: Host-associated > Plants > Roots >... | reverse complement strand
ATCATTCTGCGAGCGATGGGGTTCCCGACCTCGATGTTTACGGTGCTGTTCGCGATCGCACGCACGGTTGGTTGGGTCGCGCAGTGGACCGAAATGATCGAAGACCCCGATATGAAGATCGGCCGGCCGCGCCAGCTCTTCACCGGGTCGGTCGAGCGGCACTACGTGCCGGTAGAAAAGCGGGGCTGACCCTCACCCACCCAGGCCCTGGCGGGCTGGGCCGAGTGTAGCGAGGCGGGTGAGGGTTACGAGCGCTCGATCAGCTCGATCCGGTAGCCGTCGGGATCTTCGATGAAGGCAATGACCGAACCGCCATGCGCCATCGGGCCAGCCGGACGCGGGATCTTGACACCCGCCGCAGCGAGGCGCTCGCAGGCCTTGTAGACGTCCGGCACCCCAATCGCGAGGTGGCCAAAGGCGCTACCCAAATTGTACGGCTCGGCCTGCTCCCAATTGTGGGTCAGCTCGATGACAGTGTTGCTGGTCTCATCGCCATACCCGACAAAAGCGAGGGTGAATTTGCCTGTCGGGTAATCGCGTTTGCGCAGGACCTTCATTCCGAGCAGATTGCTGTAGAAATTTAGCGAGGCATCGAGATCGCGTACCCGGATCATCGTGTGCAACAGTCGAGACTTGTCGGCGTCGAGCACCGGCTTGGAGGTATCGGCTACATCGGTCATCGTCATCTCACACTCCTCTCTGCTGTGGATCTTGGGCCACCACACTGGCGTGCGGCAACGAGTTCGAGGATCTGATCCGCGGCCCGCAAGCTCGGCGAAGCTCCGTCCCCGTCGAGGTGGCGGACGGCCTCATCATACCCCTGCTGGTGCGCCGCGCGAACCCGCTCGTCACGAATGAGCTCGACCAGCGAAGCGGCGAGCCGCGGCGGCGTGCAATCTTTCCCCAGCAGCTCGCAAACCAGGGGCCTTTCGAGAAGAAGGTTGACGAGGTTTACGTGCCGCACTTTGAGGACGCGGGCGAGCAACACCTCGGTCAGCGGGTTCAGGCGGTATCCAACGACCATCGGCAGCTTTGCCAACGCCAATTCGAGCGCGACCGATCCCGAAGCCGCCAAAGCAGCACGACTCGCGGCGAAGGAGTCGTATTTCTCTTCGGGTCGTTGCACGACGATCGGCCTTCCCGGCCAAGAGGAAACAGCCTCTGCGACGGTCGCCGCGACTGTCGCGACAGTGGGTACCACGACCCGCACTGGCCCGATCGTGCGGTGCACATGGTCCAGCGCTGCGCCGAATATCGGCAGCAGGCGCCGTATTTCACCCGCCCGGCTGCCGGGCAATACCGCAATCAGCCAATCGTCCGAGGCCAGTCCGTGGGCCGCCCGAAATCGGCCTCCGTCTCCACGATCGGCGCCGCTTTCGAGAACGGGATGGCCGACACAGCTGCAGGACAGCCCCACTCGCTCGAAATAGGGCGGTTCGAAGGGCAACAACGTCATCAGGTGATCGTACCATCGCGCCATCCGCCGGGCTCGACCCGCTCGCCACGCCCAAACCATCGGCGCAACGTAATGGATAAGCGGTAAGGTCTCGCCGCGGCGGCGCAGCCCATGCGCGACACGCCAGCTGAACCCCGAGCTGTCGATCGTCACGACGGCATCGGGGCGAAGCGCACGGATCGCCGCTACGGTTTCGCGGACCCGGCGGAATATAACGGCTGCCCGTGGCAACACTTCAGCCACGCCCATGATCGCCAGTTCCTCCAGCGGAATAAGGCTTTGCAGACCCTGGTCCCGCATGCGCTCACCCCCGATCCCGGCGATCCGGAGGTTCCCGCCGGTACGCTGCCGCAGTGCGGCTATCAGCCCACCGCCAAGAGCATCACCCGAGGGCTCTCCCGTGACAAAGAAGATGAAGGTCGTTCCAGCCGCAGTCACGATCGGCCAACGCCGACCACAAACAACCCTGCGCGATCGGCCGCCCGGATGACTTCGTCGAGATCGAGCACGATGGTGGCGTCAGCCTCGATAGCGATGCCCCGCAATCCGGTCTCCACCGCCAACAGGACAGTGCGCGGCCCAATTGTCGGCCGGTCGACACGCCGCTCCTGGCCGGGTTTTTCGACCTTGACGAGCACGCCTCCCGCTCCTTCGCGGCGCAGCACCGCGCAACGGCGGAGCAGTTCGTCGGTCCCTTCGATTGCTTCGACGCCGAGTATCAGACCCTGTTGCACGACGACGGCTTGACCGACATCGAGAGCGCCCAGCGCCCGAGCGATGCGCACCCCGTGTTCGATGTCCGCTGCCGACTGCGCATCGGGACGGATCTCTCCGAGCGGGCCCTCGGGAACAAGCGTGCTGGTGAGCAGCTGATCAGGACCGAGGACTCGAAACCCTTCCCGCTCGAGCTCGCTGACGACCGTCGATAAGAGACCGTCATCACCAAGCGCCCGATAACCAATGCGTGCAAAGAGCTTGGCTGCGCGCCAGTCGGGCCGCAATGTTGCAAGCGACGGCCGCCGGATGCCACCGGCCAATACCAGCTCGCTCACATTGTTTTCGCGCAAGAGGGCGAGACCCCGAGCGGCGGCCCCGATACGGCACCAGGCATGTGGCACGTCGCGGACCGTATCCGGTTCGGCCGCTCCTTCGAGGGCAAGGACAAAGACGTCGCGTCCGGCCGCACGGCATGCATCGACGAGGCGGCGCGGTAACCCACCGCCGCCAGCCACGATCCCAAGGCTACCCGCCATCCGTCACTTTTGGCTGGCAGATAGCGCGGCTCGAATCGGCGCGTATGAAATCGATGATGTCGTCCACCGGCCCAATACCACCGAAGCGCTCGGCAGTTTCATTGACGCGATCGCTCAATGTTCCGTCTGAGAAGAACAGACACTGATAGGCGTTGCGCAACTCCTGAATGTCTTCGCGGCTGAAGCCGCGGCGCTGCATACCGATGATATTGAGCCCGTAAAGCCTCGCTCGATCACCCATTACCTGACCATACGGGATGACGTCGCGCTCGACGCCCGACATGCCGCCGATCATGGCGTGCTTGCCGATCCTGACATATTGGTGGACGGCGCAGAGCCCTCCGAGAACGGCGTAATCCTCCACAACGACGTGGCCGGCGAGTGTCGCATTGTTGGCCATGATCACATGATTTCCGATTTGGCAGTCATGGGCAACGTGCGCACCAACCATGAACAGGCAATCGTCGCCAACTCGAGTGATCATTCCACCGCCGGTCGTGCCGGGATTCATCGTCACGTATTCGCGGATCCTGTTGTTGCTCCCGATGATGAGCTCGGAGGGCTCATCACGGTATTTGAGATCTTGCGGTTCCAGCCCGATCGAGGCGAACGGAAAGACGCGCGTGCCCCCGCCGATCATCGTCCGACCCTCGACCACGGCGTGCGAGCGAAGTATGACCCCAGCGGCGAGCACGACGCTCGCGCCGACGACGCAATAGGGTCCGACGACGACATCGGCGGCAAGCGTCGCCCCCGGCGCGACAATGGCCGTGGGGTGGATCTGCGGCATCGGGCGGCTCGTCTAGTCGTCCAGGATCATCGCGGCGAAAACCGCCTCGGCCATCACGTTGTCCCCGACTTTGGCCTGGCCTTCGAACTTCCAGACATTGCCGCGATGCCGTTGCTTGGTGACGTGGACGTCGAGCCGGTCGCCGGGGAAAACGGGACGCCGAAAGCGTGCGTTGTCGACGCTCATGAAATATACGAGCTTTCCCTCCGCTTCCGGGCCCAGCGTATGGACGACAAGGACGGCTGCAGTCTGCGCCATCGCCTCGATGATCAACACGCCGGGCATGACGGGGCGCGCTGGAAAATGGCCCTGGAAGTAATTTTCGTTGATCGAGACGTTCTTGACGCCGGTCGCCCGCTGGTTCGCGACCACGTCGACGACTCTATCGATCATTAGGAATGGATGACGATGCGGGATCATTTTCATGATCCGGTGAACATCGATCTGGGTGCCCTGATCCCCGGCGCAGGCCGTATCGATCATCGCCTCGTCTTGTTTTTTGCGAGACGCTGCACCATCGCAGTCTGTCTCATGAATTCTGTTAAGGGAACGGCCGGGCTGCCGCAAACGGTCTCTCCGGCCGGAACGTCGCGCATGAGCCCGCTCTTAGCGGCAATCCGTGCTCCGGTCCCAATATGCAAATGGCCGGCGAGCCCGCCTTGTCCCCCGACCATGACAAAGTCATCGAGCTTGGTGCTCCCAGAGATGCCAACTTGGCCGGAGAGGATGCAGCAACGACCGAGTACCACGTTGTGCCCGATTTGGACCAGATTATCAATCATCGAACCCGCTCCGATGATCGTATCGTGACCCGATCCACGATCGATCGTGGTGTTCGCCCCAATATCGACATCGTCGCCAACGAGTACACGCCCGAGCTGCGGCACTTTTATCGGGGCCTTCGGATCTGGAGCAAAACCAAATCCCCCTTGGCCAATGCGTACGCCGGGGTGCAACACTACACGAGACCCGATCAGGCAGTGGCTCAACGTCACATTGGGGCCGATTCGGCAATCGTCGCCAATCTCGACGCCGGCGCCGATCACCGTGTTTGCGGCGATACTGCAGCGTCGCCCAAGGCGCACGCCGCGCTCGATCACAACATTGGGACCTACCTCACAATTGTCGGGCACCTCCGCCGCCGGGTCGATGATTGCCGACGGGGCTCTGCGCGCAACAACCTGCGCAGCAGGGTAAAAGGCTTGGGCGGCCAGAGCATAGGCCTTATACGGCTCCCTGCTGACGAGTAGCGTCATCCCCGGCGGCGCCCGTTCCACGGCGTTTTCGTCGATAAAGGCTGCACCCGCTCGGGAGCGAACAAATGCCTCGATGTATTTGCGGTTCTCGAGAAAACTGACGTCTTCCGGGCCGGCGGCTTCGAGCGGGGCGACATCGCGGCACAATCGTCCGCCCTGCGCCTGATCCGATAGAGTCGCTCCGCTCAGGAGGGCCAATGCGTCAAGCGTAAACGGCCCTGCTCGGTTAAAAAAACGTGGGTCCGCCATCCGGTTTCAGGTTCGGTCGATCGCTGCCTTACTTCTTCTTGGGCTTAGGGGTCGCGCTTGAGGCGGCGGGTTGCGGCGCGGGAGGATTGGGAGCAGGAGGAGGAGTCGGCGTCGCGAAATCGACAGTCAGTACCGGCATCTGTTCGTCCAGCTTCTGCATAACCTCGTCAGTGACATCAAATGACTGGTCAAAAAGCACGAGGTCAGTACGCTGGAAAACGAGGTTAGCTTTCCGCTGCTTCGCGATATCTGCGATAATTTTCAGCATTTCCTCCTGAATTTTCTGAAGCGCATCGCCATTGGACTTTTCAAGCGCTTGGCGCTTGCCTTGGACGTTACGCTCAAGATCGTTAACCTTCTGTTGGAATTCGCGTCCCTTTTGGTTTAGAGCCTCCGGGGAAAGCGACGCCTGCTGCCGCTGAAGCGCATCGCGCTCGGCGCGCAACGCCTCCTCCTGGTGAGAAATCTCCTTAGTGTACTCGTTGCGCTTCTGCTCGATCTGGCCGCGCACCATCTTGGCCGCCTTCGAATTTTGTAACAGCGCCTGCACATCGACCACCATGACTGTCAGGCTTGACGGCACCGGTCCAGGAGCGGCTGACGCGGGCGGTGCAGGAGGCGGTGGGGCAGGAACTGGCACCGCAGGATTTGGCGGCGCAGGCGCGGGTGGGGCTTGGGCCGCCGCAATGCGGGCAAAACCACACAGAATGGCTAGCAGAAGCGTTCCAATCCGGACGTACCACAACAACATCAGAACCTCGTGCCGAAACTAACCCTGAAGAACTGGGTCTTGTCGAATGATTCCTTTCTTAAGGGGTACGCGATATCGAGGCGGATCGGGCCAACCGGCGATTTCCATGAGACCCCAAAACCTACGCTGGCTCGGATCGCCGGTGACTGTTGAGCGGTCAGCTGAGTCTGACCTCCCGCGGCAGCCGATTGTGCCGGCGTCAGCGTGAGGGTCGTCGGTTCGAGGTGATAAAGCGTGCCGAAATCAGTAAAGACGCGTCCACTCAGCCCGAGCTCCTTCGGAAGGCCGAGCGGCACGCCCATGGTCACCGAGCCTAGATAGTATTTTTGGCCGCCGAGAGCGTCGCCGCTCGTTGTGTCGCGCGGCCCAATGCCGGCGCTTTGGAAACCGCGCAGGTTATCGCCGCCGACAAAGAACCGATCCTGAAGGAGCACTTGCTGGCCGCTCCAGCCGAAGATGTAGCCGGCCTCCCCGGTGAGGCTCAATACCCACTCAGGCGCCACCGAGTAGTAATAGCCGGCATTCACCTTGTTGCGCACATAATCGACGCCAAAGCCGATCCCTGCGAAGTCATTGCCCACCGAAGCAAAGTAGCCGCTTGTCGGATCGAGCCGATCATCGCGGTGATCATAGAGCAATACCTGACCGATTTCGGATGTCGTATGCTGCCCCGCTTGGAGCGCAATGAACAACGATGTGTTGGACTGAATATTTGTAATGTCGTCAGAGCGCGCTGTGTATTTGAGCGTCTGGCGTAGATTGTCGGTTATCTGGTAACCGGCGCGGAGCGCACCGCCGTAAGAAAACTGTTGATAAGGCGGAGTTACACCGGAAAAAAAGTTCTGGGTCGGACTCGTCTTGATCTCGAAGAGGTCGAACCCGGCTGCGATATTTCGGTCGAGAAAATACGGCTCCGTAAAGCTGAGGTCGACCTGTTGCGAACGGAAAGACACCACGGTACCGATCCGCAAGTCCTGACCGCGACCAAGAAAATTCCGCTCACGAATGTTGATGTCTGCAAGTGGACCGTCGGTCGTCGAGAACCCGAGACCCAGAGACAGCTCTCCGGTCGACTGCTCCTCCACCTCGGCCGTCACCACCGTTTTGTCGGGCGCCGATCCCGGGCTGTTTGTTACCTCTGCTTTTTTGAAAAAACCAAGGTTCTTGAGGCGCTGCTGCGAGCGCTGCATCTTCGTAGTGTTGAAGGCATCACCCTCGACGAGCTGAAATTCCCTCCTTACTACCTTATCGAGGGTGCGAACATTGCCGACAATGTCGATCCGTTCGACATAGACCTGTGGCCCCTCTTGGACATCGAAGGTGATGTCCACAGTGTGCTCTTCTCGGTTTCGAGTGATGTTTGGCTTCACGTCGACAAATGCATAACCTCGGTTGCCGAGCGCGTCGGTCAGCACCGAGATAGATTTTTCGACGGCCTCGGCGTCGTACCAATCGCCCGTATGAACCGTCAGAAGCGGGAGCACCGCTTCAGGCGTCAAGTCTTTGATCTTGATGTTTACATCGATCTTGCCGAACCGGTAACGCTCGCCCTCGTCGAGAGTAAACGTAATAATAAAGCCGTCGCGGTCGGGCGTCAGCTCCGCCACCGCCGATACTACGCGAAAATCTGCATATCCCTCGGTTAGGTAAAACCTACGCAGAAGCTCGCGATCATATGTCAACCTATCCGGGTCGTAACTATCGTCACTGGTAAAAAATCTATACCAGCGGCTCTCTTTTGTCTGCAATATACTCCGTAATTTACCGTCGCTAAATTGATGATTGCCGACAAAATTAAGGCTGCGCACGCCGGTATATTGGCCCTCATTAATTTCAAAAACCAGATCGACGCGATTTTCGGAGAGTTGGATGACCTTCGGCTCGACGGTCGCTCCGAACCGGCCGTGGCGGCGATACAAATCCAGGATGCGATTAACATCGTTTTGCACCCGAGTTCGCGTATAGACGACACGCGGGCGCAACTGGATCTCGGCGGTAAGATCCTTCTCGTCGATCTTGTTGTTTCCTTCGAAAGCAATACGATTAATGATTGGGTTCTCGACGACCCTGATGACCAGTGTATTACCAACTCGCCGCAAATTGACATCGGCAAAAAGCCCGGTTGCGAAAAGGGCCTTCAGCGACTTGTCGACCAATTCTTCGTCCCAGGCATCACCTGGCTGGATCAGCAAATAGGAGCGAATAGTCTCCGGCTCGATCCGCTGGGCACCCTCGATCCGAATATCGGTGACGGCTCCGCCGCCCATCTGGGCAACCGTCGGACCGGGAACCGCTGTCTGGCCGGTTACCGGTTGAGGCGGCGCCGCTGCAGCCACCACAAACGCGGCGACGATCGCCCGCGATACAAAAGTCAAACAGATGCAACGCAAAACACCCCCACCCCACGCGAAACCGGCCCCCCGGGGTTACCAGCGCGTCAGCTTACCAAACCCTTTACAAACTCGACGATCCGCAAATGAACGAGATCGTTCCACGTGGCGAAAACCATCAGCGTGAGCACCAGGGCCAATCCGATGCGAAAGCCGTATTCTTGTGCTCGCTGCCCGAGCGGCTTTCCGCGAACCGCTTCAGCCGCATAAAACAGTAGGTGTCCCCCATCAAGAACCGGAACAGGGAACAGATTAATCAGGCCAAGGTTGATGGACAGCACTGCCATAAACCAAAGCACTGCGACAACTCCACCCTGAGCGACTTCGCCGGACATTTGGGCGATACGCAACGGTCCCCCGAGTTCGTCCGTGGCGCGTGTGCCGATGATGATCTGCCACATTGCCTTTAGGGTCGAAACCGACAGATCCCAGGTTTCGGTCCCCGCCTGGATTATTGCGGTGGCCGGGTCGCGCTTGACGTACTCCATCCCGCTTCTGGAGATTCCGAGCAGACCGATTTGGTAGTGATTACCAAACCGATCGGTCAACTCTGTCCGGCTCGGCGTGACATTGAGCGTCTGCTCCTGCCCGTCACGCTTCACGACGATGGTCATCGGGACGCCCGGATTGAGCCGCACGACCTGCTGGACGTCTTCGAAACGCTGGACGGTGCTTCCGTCGATGCTACGGATCACATCGCCGGGCCGTATGCCCCCTTGTTCAGCTGCACTTCCCGGCTGCACCTGCCCGACTTCTGCCGGAGTGAAGGGCTGGCCATAGGTTGTAAACAGGACCGCTAACACGACAATGGCGAACAGAAAATTCGCCGCCGGCCCAGCGGCCACTATCGCCGCCCGCTGGCCTAGCCGCTTGTAGTGAAAGGAGACGTCCCGTTCTGCCGGGGCAAGGCGCGCGAGGCCAGGCGCAGGAAGTCCGGAGCTAGCATCGCTGTCGCCAAACATCTTGACGTATCCGCCGAGCGGGATTGTGCTGAATTTCCAGCGCGTTCCAGCGCGATCCCACCAGCCGAACACCTCCGGACCGAAGCCGATCGAAAAAACTTCGACCCGAACCCCGTTCCAGCGCGCGATCAGGTAGTGGCCGAACTCGTGAACGAAGACGAGTACTGTGAGAATGATAAGGAATGGGACAATGTAGGTGAGCCCGTGGTTAAGAAATTCAATCATTACCAATCCGTCTAAGCGGTGCCGCGAACCGAATTGCGCAGACCCAACAAACCGGCGGCAATCTCGCGCGCCGTTGTGTCGAAATTGTAGACGTCGTCGAGCGATTCAAGTTCGCCTTCTGGGATCGCCCCGAGGGTCCGCTCTACGGTGTCGACGATATCGAGAAAGCCGATGCGCTGGTCGAGAAAGGCGTGCACCGCCGTCTCGTTCGCCGCGTTCAGCACAGTCGGGCATCCGCCGCCCCGCATCAGGGCTTCCCGAGCGACCCGCAACGCCGGAAAACGATGCTCGTCGGGAGCCTCGAAAGTGAGACTGCCAATCGCCGCCAAGTCGAGCCGCTTTGCCGGCGTTTCAATGCGGTCCGGCCATGCCAAAGCATAGGCGATCGGTGTCCGCATGTCGGGTGAGCCTAGCTGCGCCAGCACCGAGCCGTCCCGGTAGACCACGGCACCATGAACGATCGACTGAGGGTGCACGACGATCTCGACGCGCTCGAGGGGCAACCGAAAGAGGTGATGCGCCTCTATCAGTTCGAGCCCCTTGTTCATCATCGTCGCGGAATCGACAGAGATTTTCGCCCCCATGCTCCAATTCGGATGAGCGACCGCCTCCGCCGGCGTGGCCGCGCGCATATCCTCAAACGCCCACTCACGAAACGGTCCCCCGCTCGCCGTCAGAATGATCCGTTCGATGGTATCGGCGCGCTCGAGATCGAAGCATTGCCAGATTGCATTGTGCTCGCTGTCGACCGGCAACAAGGTCGCGCCACAGCGCGCCACCTCCTGCATGACGAGTGCGCCGGCGCAGACGAGCACTTCCTTGTTGGCGAGCGCGACGATGGCGCCGCGCCGAATCGCCGCCAAGGTGGGCGCCAAGCCAGCTGCTCCGACGATTCCCGCCATCACCCAGTCTGCCGGCCGCAGCGCCGCCTCCGCAAGCGATGCGTCGCCACAACCCGCCTCAATCCCGGTGCCTGCGAGGGCATCCCTTAAAGCAGGATAGTGAGCAGCATCGCCAATTGCGGCGAATCGCGCCCGCAGCGCACGTGCCTGCTCGGCCAGCCGCTCCGGGTTCCGATTTGCCGTCAGAGCCTCAACCTCAAAGCCGTGGGGATTGCGCAACAATAGATCGACCGTACTTTGCCCAACCGACCCGGTCGAGCCGAGGATCGTGACGCGCCGCTCGGCGCCGGTCTGCGCGTTCATCGCCATGTCAGAATGCTGCTGCCTTGGATCAGCGTAAGGATCGCTACCGCGGGGATGACGGCGAGCAGGCCATCGAGCCTATCGAGAAGTCCGCCATGACCGGGAATGAGGCCGCTCGAGTCCTTCACACCGAACCTTCGCTTAGCCAGGGACTCGGCAAGATCGCCGAACTGTCCGACAATCGCAAGGCCCGCGCTGACAAGCACCAGCGGCAAGGCTGGGGAAATCTGGAGCAAAGCCGCGGTGGCCCACCCCGTCAACGCCGCGCAGACCGCCCCTCCGGCAAGACCTGCCCATGTCTTCCGAGGGCTCCAGCGAGGCGCTAAGCGCGGGCCACCGAGCGTCCGCCCGACCGCGTAGGCGCCGATATCGGTCGCCCAAACGACCGCGAGCACCCACAAGAGTGTGGCGCGCCCCATCGGCCCATCGCGGGCTAGCCACAGCAGACTGATACAAGGAAGTGCGACCCAAAGCGCGCCAAACGCCGTCCACTGCGGCTCGATATCCCGTTTTTTCCGAGCCGCCCAGAAAACGATAGCCGTTCCGAGAAGTGCGGTGCCGAGACCAAACCGCGGAGAAGTGAGCGCCGCGGCTGCGACCGTAGTGAGAACGACCCCGACGAGCACGATGCCCGTCTGGCCAAAATGGCCGCGGCGACAGAGCCGACCCCATTCCCAAGCCATAACGGCAGCAGCAATTCCGGTTAACAGCGGAAGCCAGGGCCGGCCGAACCAGATCGCGGCGATCGGCAAGGGCGCGAGCACCGCCCCCGACAGCACACGCAACTGCAACGGGCCCCATTCAGTACGAACCAACAGATGCACCATAGCGGCGTTCGCGGCCGCAGAACTCATCGATCGCCTGCTCCAAATCACGCTTCGAGAAATCGGGCCATAGGGTCTTAGTAAAGACGAGCTCCGAATAGGCGCACTGCCAGAGCAGAAAATTGCTGATGCGCTGCTCGCCGCTGGTCCGAATCAGCAAGTCCGGGTCGGGAATCTCTGCCGTAAACAGATGGTGCGAGATGCACTCTTCGTCCACCGCCTCGGCCGCGATACTACCCGACGCCGCCTTTTTGGCAATCGTCCGGACCGCCGCAACGATCTCGGCACGTCCCCCATACGACAGCGCCATCGTCACGGTTATCCTGGCATTATCCTGGGTAACCGTCTCGGCATGCTCGATCAGGGTGAGAATGTCGGGGCCGAGCCGGCCGAGATCCCCGATCACCTTCAAACGAACCCCGTTAGAATGTAATTCGGCAACCTCTGCGCGAAGGTAATGGTGCAGCAAACCCATCAAATCCTGGATTTCTCCGGGCGAACGATTCCAGTTCTCGGAGGAGAACCCAAAGAGCGTGAGATACGGGACACCCAGCTCCGCGGCTGCAACCACAGCGCGGCGCGCCGCTTCGGCGCCGCGCCGGTGGCCAGCAATTCTGGGCAGCCCTCGAGCCTTCGCCCAGCGGCCGTTGCCGTCCATGATGATTGCGATATGCCGCGGCACTGGCCGCAACGATGCGCCGACGCTCATCAGACCTGAAGGATCTCACTGTCCTTTTGGGCCAGCGCGTCGTCAATGCGCTTGATGTATTCGTCAGTGAGGTGCTGCACATCCTGTTGCAGCTTGCGCTGCTGGTCTTGCGAGATTTCGGCGTCCTTCTCGCGCCGTCTGAGCAGCTCGACACCATCGCGGCGAACGTTGCGGACGGAGACACGCGCCTGCTCGGCGTATTTGGCCGAAACCCGGGTCAGCTCGCGCCGCCGCTCCTCGTTGAGATCGGGGATCGGAACGCGGATCACTTGGCCTTCGGTCTGCGGGTTAAGTCCCAAGCCAGACTCGCGGATCGCCTTGTCGACCGCTTTCACCATGGCACGATCCCAAACCTGGACCGTGATCATCCGCGGCTCCGGAACGCTCACATTGGCGAGCTGGTTGATCGGCATCGTGCCACCATAGGCGGCAACCGTGACCGGCTCAAGGAGGCTCGCGGAAGCGCGTCCGGTACGCAGCCCTCCAAATTCCTTGCGCAACACTTCCAAGGCGCCGTCCATTCGACGGCGTAGGTCCTTCAGCAGTGCGTCTTCAGGCATGGCGTGTCATCCCGTGTGAATTTCGCTTTGACCGTCGATGATTGTGTACCGTCCCTGTCCTCTGACCACCTCTGTAAAGCCGCCATTTTTGAAAATTGAGAACACCAGAATCGGGATGTGGTTCTCGCGCGCCAGCGAGATCGCCGACGCGTCCATCACCCTCAGGTCGCGCGACAGCACCTCATGATAGTCAAGCCGCTCGAACCGTCTTGCGCCGGGCACGAGATGGGGATCGGCGTCATAGACGCCGTCGACCTTGGTCGCCTTCAGTAGCGCGTCGCAGCCCATTTCGGAAGCGCGCAGCGCCGCCGCCGTGTCGGTCGTAAAAAAAGGGTTGCCGGTGCCGGCGGCGAATATGACGACGCGCTTTTTTTCGAGGTGACGCAGCGCCCGCCGGCGGATGTAGGGCTCGCAAACAGCCTGCATCGAGATTGCCGACTGGACACGGGTCGTCACCCCGCGGCGCTCCAGCTCGTTCTGCATGGCCAGCGAATTAATAACCGTTGCCAGCATTCCCATGTAATCCGCCGATGCGCGCTCCATCCCAACGGCGGTGCCCGATATGCCACGAAAGATGTTCCCGCCGCCAATCACCAAGCAAAGTTCGACGCCAAGGTCGTGCACGGATTGAATTTCGTCGGCGATCCGCGCGACCATCTCGGGGTCGAGGCCGTATTCGCGCGCACCCATCAGCGCTTCGCCGGACACCTTAAGCAGAACGCGGCGGTAGCTGAGATCGGCTGACATGGCGGGCCGAGAATACACCGACCCAGCTTTCCCGTCCCCCGTTTCCGTTGTCGTCTCCTGCTATCCTTGTGCCACCCACGTCCTACCCTTCTCCCGCTCGCGAGGAGCGGGAGAAGACGGGCCGCACTTCAGGCCGATCGCATCAGTGCTTGAGCTGCGCAGCCACTTCGGCAGCGAAATCGGCGCGCTGCCGCTCGATCCCTTCACCAAGGGCGAACCGCACAAAGCTCTCGACCCGAAGCGGCGCCCCGACTGCTTTGCCTGCCTGCTCGACGAGCGTGGAGATCTTCGTGTCCTGATCCACCACGAAGATCTGCTCGAGCAGCACAAACTCCTCATAAAATTTACGCAACCGGCCCTCGACCATCCTCTCAACGACCGAGTCGGGTTTGCCACTGGCGCGGGCCTGTTCGCGCAACACATCGCGTTCGCGGTCGAGCGCCGCTTGTGGGACCGAGCTGATATCAAGGTAGAGAGGGCTTGCTGCCGCCACGTGCATCGCCAGCTGCTTTCCGAGCTCCCCCAGATTATCAGCCGTTGAGCCTAATGTGACGAGCACCCCGATTTTACCGATCCCCGGGCCGAGCGTGTTATGGACATAGGAGAAGACCGCGCCGTCGGTGGTCGATAGCCGCTTGACCCGGCGCAGCACGATATTCTCGCCGATCGTCGAGATCAGGTGGGTCAGCTCCTCCTCGACGGTGCGACCGGATCCCGGGAAAGATGTCTCCTTTAGCTTCTCGAGCGCGCCATCGCCGTCGAGAGCGAGCCCGCCGACCGCCTGGACAAAGCTCTGGAATTCCTTGTTGCGCGCCACAAAATCGGTCTCGGAATTGACCTCGACGACGGCGCCCACCGGGCCGCGGGTGGCGACTCCGATCAAGCCCTCCGCCGCGACTCGCCCGGCCTTCTTCGCCGCCGCGGACAAGCCCTTCTTTCTCAGCCAATCAATGGCCGCTTCGATATCGCCATCACTGTCGCCGAGCGCCCTCTTGCAGTCCATCATCCCCGCGCCGGTCTTTTCGCGCAGCTCCTTGACCAGCGCTGCGGTTACATCGCCCATAATGACCCTCTCTTCAAAACCCCGTCTTCGGGGTGAGCAGTTCGTCAGTTCGCGACAGCCGACTCGATGTCGGAGCCGGGCGCGCCGGCGATGCTCTCTGGTTCGGCTTCAACGGGGAACTCATCCGGGATCTCCCGGGCAAGCGCCGGTTGGGCGATATCCGCGCGGGCGCCGATGTCGACGCCGGACGCCGCAAGCTCGGCCTGCAGCCCGTCGAGCACTGCGCCCGAAACAAGATCGCAATAAAGGTGGATCGCTCGCATTGCGTCGTCATTCCCAGGGATCGGGTAAGCAATCCCATCGGGCGATGAGTTCGAATCGAGGATCGCGACGACCGGAACGCGCAGCGTGTTGGCCTCGGCAACGGCGATCGCTTCCTTGTTGGTATCGATGACGAACAGAATGTCGGGCAGTCCACCCATCTCCTTGATGCCGCCGAGCGCGCGTTCGAGCTTGTCGCGGTCGCGCGTCAGCTCCAAGAGCTCGCGCTTGGTCAGCCCGGTCTGATCCTGCGAGATCCGCTCCTCGAGCTCGCGCAGTCGCTTGATCGACTGCGAGATCGTCTTGAAGTTGGTCAACATGCCGCCGAGCCAGCGGTAGTTGACAAAATATTGGCCGCAGCGCTTGGCGGCCTCGGCGACCGGTTCCTGCGCCTGTCGCTTGGTGCCGACCAGGAGGACACGCCCGCCACCAGCGACGACGTCACGAATCGCCTGCAAGCCCTGGTGCAGCATCGGATCGGTTTGTTCGAGATCGATGATGTGGATCCCGTTCCGGACGCCGAAAATATAAGGCGCCATCTTGGGGTTCCACCGGCGGGTATGATGCCCAAAGTGAACGCCAGCTTCCAGCAGCTGGCGCATCGTGAAGGTTGGTATTGCCATTGTCTTTCCTGTTTCCGGTTGAGCCGCCGCAGGAGAAATCGCCACCGATAAACAAGCAATCGGCGTCGACACCGGAGCGGGTCGGGCGCAAAGGAATAACCAATCGCCCACGCCCGCGGCCCTGCGTGAGGTATCGCGCCTCTACTTACGGTGCATACGCCGTTTTGACAAGACTACAACCAGTCCCCGTGGCTGCGTTCGGTCAGCCACGGGGGAGCGAACGTCCGGCCTACAAGGCAGCTAGGCGGAGTTTGCCTGATACAACGGACCGCGGATGATTTGGCCGGGCAGTGCCCCGGTCAGCTGCCCGTTTTCCAACAGCACGGTGCCGTTGACGATCACATGGTCGATCCCGACCGCGTCGCGCTTGACCTGCACCCCGCCCGCCGGCAGCGTCGCGACCGGCTCGCGCGGCTTCGATGCGATCGTATCGGGATCGAAGATCGTGATGTCGGCGACCTTGCCGGCGGCGATGAAGCCGCGATCGGTAATGTCGTGCATCAGCGCGGTCTTGCCGGTCAGCCGATAGACCGCCTCTTCGAGCGGCATCACCTGCTGTTCGCGCACCCAGTGGCCCAGCAGATTCGTGCTGGTCTCGTGCCGGTCGGCGGTGTGCGGCCGGCCGCCGCCGTCGCTGGTGCCGATCACGGTAAACGGCGAACCGAGGATGTGCTTCTGCACTTTCGGATCGTGGTTGCGGTCGATCGCCTGGAAGCAGGTCTGCAGGTCTTCGTCGAGCGACAGGTCGAGGAAGGCATCCATGATGCCCTTGTTCTGCTCTTTCGCGATCTGCTCGATCGTCTTGCCTTCGAGGTGGCGGTTCTGGCCCTTCGTCGTCATGAACACCTCGACGAGGTCCCAACGCCGGTTGAACAGGCCACGAGCGCGGCCGCGCCGGTCGGTCATGCCGCCCTGCTGCTCGACCGTCCCCTCGACCGCCTCGGCCGACAAGGCCTTGCGGATCTCGGGGTCGCGGAAGGCGCGCATGCGGTCCTGATAGGCCAGGGCCATCACCTTGTCCCAGGTCGGCATACCGCGGAAGAAGCCCTCGGGATGGGTGATGTCCTCATCCTGCGGCACGTTGAGCCCGCGTTGCAGATCAAAGATCGCGCCGGCAACGGTCGACAGGCACGAGCCGTAGCAGCGCGCGCCGCTCTTGAACCCGTCCTCGAGCCACTTCAAGTGCTCGACCCATTCATCGGGGTTGCCGATCGGATCCGACATCAAGTTGTAGATCGACGGCCGGCCGGTGCGCGCCGCAAGCTCGCGCGCGACCGCGCGGGTCTGCTTGGTGCCGCCCGGCGCGCCGCCGGCGACCTGGAAGACGCCGGTGCCAAGCTCGCCGAGCACGCTGGCGAGCGCCCAGCGCTCTGCGTCATCGGGTACCCCGGCGGGATCGCCGCGATCCTTGGGCGCAGTCGAGAAGCCGAGCGCGCCGTCATGCATCGCCTCGCGGATCAGCTTTTGCATCTGGGCGAGTTCCTCGGGTGTCGCCTTGACCCGCTCACCCGCTGCCTCGCCCATCACATAGCGGCGGATGCCCGAATGGCCGACCAAGGTGCCGACGTTGATGCCGCGCTTCTTGCCGAGCGCATTCAGATAGTCGCCGACCGATTCCCAGGTCACGTCGACCCCGGCCTTCAGGACCGGTAGCGGAATCTGTTCCGCGTCGGAGAAGAATTCGAGGTACCATTCGCCGTCGCCCGGCCGGACCGGGGCGATGACCTGGCCGCACTGGCCGACAACGACCGTGGTGTGGCCGTTGTGCACCCACGAGCCGCAATACGGGTCCCACACGGCCTGCGGGTCGAAATGGGTGTGGTGATCAATGAACCCGGGGGCGACGACACGCCCCTCGGCGTCGATGGTGCGCTTGGCGGCGGCGCCGGCATATTTGCCGACCCCAACAATTTTTCCCTGAGACACGGCCACATCGGCCTGGAACGCGGGCTCACCAGAGCCATCCACGACGCGACCGTTCTTGATGAGCAGATCATAGGCCATGATTTTTTCTCCTCATTACCCCGCTCCGTGCGAGCCGAGGCCATCGCGGCGGGCCGTTCCCTCCGGGGCCAGTGGTCCACCGGCACCCTCTCTCATGGTGCAGACCGCAGACTACGCCTCGGATCTGCGTTCATCAATCAACTCTATCATGAACATTGTTCATCATTGTCATGCAAACCGCTCATCCCGGGAGAGCGCAAAGCACCGGCGCTGCTGAACATAACGGATGAGCGAGGCTCAAATATCGTGGACGTCAATGATGCCAGGCAACGATTTGACGGCAGCGCGGGTTTGGGGACCCACCTTGAAGCCACCGGGGATGGCGATTTCGACTTCACGGGCGGAGAGGTCGAGGACCACCGAGATCCGGCCGTGGCCGCCGGCCTCGCGGGCGATGACGCTTTTGAGGCTGGAGAGAGCGTGCGCCTCGCTGACGAAGACCCGCAGCCCCGCTGCGGCATGGGCGACGACCGTATCGAGCGGCTCGATCTTTTGAACCGTCAGCCTCAGACTCTCTTCCTCGCTGCGGACATCGATGGTGACGACTAGCGGCTGACCGGAATCGAGCAGAGCGCGCGACCCGCTCAGCATTTCCGAGAATAGCGTCACCTCAAAGGTGCCGCTCGGATCGGACATTTGCACAAAGGCAAAGCGGTTGCCGCGTCCCGAGGTACGTTCCTTGCGGCCGACGACGATCCCGGCCAGCTTGAAACGGTTGGTCGGGTTCGCTGCGAGGCCAGCTGGCAAATCGGCGAAGCGGATGATGCCGGCGCGCTCAAGGCTCCTGCCGTAAGGGTCGAGCGGATGGCTCGACAGATAAAAGCCGATCGCCGCGAATTCGTGCTGCAGGCGCTCGACCGGGGGCCAATCCGCAACCAGCGGCAACGCTGGGCGCGGCGCGAAGCCCGGGTCGATCGCGGCGAAGAGGCTCTCCTGGCGACTGTCGCGTTCCTCGGCGGCAAGGCTCGCCTGACGCAGCAGCTGCTCCGCCGCGGCAAAGGTCTGAGCCCGGTTGGGATTGAGGCTGTCGAAGGCGCCGGCCTTGGCGAGGCTCTCGAATTGCCGGCGATTGAAGCTCTTGGCGTCGATGCGCCGTGAGAAATCGGCAAGGTCCTTGAAGCGGCCCCGCGCCGCCCGCTCGGCGACGAGCTCAGACATTGCCTGTCCTCCGACCCCTTTAACTGCCGCCAGCGCATAGCGGATCGCCGGTTTGCCGGTCTTCGGATCCGCTTCGACGGAAAAGGTCACCGCTGAGCGATTGACATCGGGCGGTAGAAGCCGGATGCGGAGCCGGTCGAGCTCTTGTCGGAAGACGCTGAGCTTGTCGGTATTGCCGAGGTCCAACGTCATCAGTGCGGCGAGGAATTCGACCGGGCAGTTGGCCTTCAGATAGGCTGTCTGGTAGGCCACCAACGCATAGGCCGCGGCATGCGATTTGTTGAAGCCATAGCCGGCGAACTTCGCCATCTGGTCGAAGATGTGGTCGGCGAGAGCCGCAGCGACCCCGCGCGCCGCGGCTCCCTCGATGAACAACTGGCGCTGCGCCTCCATCTCTGCGGGGATCTTTTTGCCCATTGCTCGGCGCAACAGATCGGCGCTGCCAAGACTGTAACCTGCCAGCACCTGGGCGATCTGCATGACCTGCTCCTGGTAGATCATGATCCCGTGGGTTTCCTTGAGGATCCCCTCGATCGCCGGGTGCAGATAATCGGCGATCTCCTCGCCATGTTTGACCGCGATATAGCGCGGGATGTTCTCCATTGGCCCGGGGCGATACAGCGAGACGATCGCAATGATGTCCTCGAAGCGGTCCGGGCGGAGCTTCTTCATCATGTCGCGCACGCCGGCGCCTTCGACCTGAAACACGCCCACTGTGTCGCCGCGCGCGAGCACGTCGTACGCGCCCGGATCGTCGAGCGGCAGGCTCAACAGGTCGAGCTCGACGCCGCGGGCGGCGAGAAGCTCGCCGGTGCGCGCGAGAACCGTCAAGGTCTTCAGGCCAAGGAAATCGAATTTGACGAGCCCCGCGAGTTCCACCCATTTCATGTTGAACTGGGTGACGGGAATATCGGAGCGCGGATCGCGATAGAGGGGAACGAGTTCGGTCAGTGGGCGGTCGCCGATGACCACCCCGGCCGCATGGGTCGAGGCGTGACGATAGAGGCCTTCGAGCTTAAGGGCGATGGTTATCAACCGGGCGACGCTTTCGTCGGTGTCACGCAGCTGCTGCAGTGTCGGTTCACCGGCGATTGCCTGTTCGAGGGTGACCGGGTGCGCCGGATTGTTCGGGACGAGCTTGCACAGCCGGTCAACCTGCCCGTAAGGCATTGCAAGCACCCGACCGACGTCGCGCAACACGGCGCGGGCCTGCAATTTGCCGAAGGTGATGATCTGCGCAACCCGATCACGTCCGTATTTCTGCTGAACGTAGCGGATCACCTCGTCTCGCCGATCCTGGCAGAAATCGATATCGAAATCTGGCATGGACACCCGCTCGGGGTTCAAAAACCGCTCGAATAAGAGGCCGAAGCGCAGCGGGTCGAGATCGGTGATCGTCAGAGCCCAGGCGACGACCGAGCCCGCCCCCGACCCGCGCCCGGGGCCGACCGGGATCCCCTGGCGCTTGGCCCATTGGATGATGTCGGAGACGATCAGAAAATAGCCAGCAAAGCCCATCCGGATAATCGTCGCGAGCTCGAATTCGAAGCGATCCTGATAGGGTTTTGCGAGGTCTCCCTGTTGCAGATTCTGAGCGGCGAGCCGGGCGTCGAGGCCGGCGAGCGCAGCGGCGCGCAACGCACTCTCCTCGTCGAGACCTTCACCGCCTGCAAAAGCTGGCAAAATCGGCTGCCGCGGCTGGGGGATGTAAGCACACCGGCGGGCAATGACGAGCGTGTTGTCGCAGGCTTCCGGCAGATCGCCAAAAATCGCCCGCATTTCGGCGGCCGGCCGGAAGTAATGGAATGGGGTCAGCCGCTTGCGGTCTGTGTCTACTACCACCTTCCCCTGTGCAATGCACAGCAGCGCGTCATGCGCCTCGTGAAAGTCGCGATCGGGGAAATAGGTATCGTTGGTCGCGACAAGCGGCAGGCCGTGGCGATAGGCCAGCTCGACGAGGCCGAGCTCGCATCGAGCCTCTTCCGGCGTCCCGTGGCGCATCAGCTCGATATAAAGCCGGCCTGGAAATGCTGCCGCCAATTCGGTCAGCACGGCTTCGGCAGCTTCGCCCTGTCCTTCCGCCAGCAGCCGTCCGACAGGCCCCCTTGGACCACCCGCCAGGCAGAGCAGCCCATCTCCAGCGCAGCTCAGATCGCTGCGGCTGATCGCCGGCTCGCCCGCAGCCTCTCCCGCCAGATAGGATTGGCTCACCAATTGGAGGAGGTTGCGATACCCGATCTCATTCTGGACCAGCAACACGATCCGGTCGGTTTCGCACGCGGCGCGGCCCAACCGGTTACCGCTTTCTGCGGCGCTGCGTTGCAGCGCGATCTCGCAGCCGATGATGGGCTGAATACCCGCCGCACAGCAGGTGGTCGCGAATTCGAGCGCGCCGAACAGGTTTCCCGTATCGCTAATCGCCACTGCCGGCATGTGCTCGGCCTTGCACAGGCCGACCAGCTCCTTGATGGTAATCGCACCGGCCGAAAGCGAATAAGCGGTGTGAACGCGGAGGTGAACAAAATCGGCTAGCGGCATGGCGCCACCATCGCATAAGCCGGTCTAAGATTCAGCCGTCGTTGCGAACCCTAGGCAAACCGCGGCCAGGCTGCTCGGCCCAACGCCGGCTAGGCTGTAACGGCGAGCGGCAGATTCGGACCTGTCGATAACGTGTGACCGCCGTGACCGGCGGCGCGGATTGGAATACCAAGCGGTATTCCCGTCCTGCCCGAAACGTAGAGTCCCATCGGGTCACCCCAATACTTCCGCCGGGTCGCGCGGCAATTCCACTCGAGCGGCGGACGTTCCAGTGGTTGGATCTTCAACCAAACAATAAAATTGGTTGATAGCGATAACCCCAACTCTGCCCCCGGACAGTAGTGAGGCTTTACTTCGCCCGGTTGGATCCTAGAAAAGCAGCTGCCTCCGCCATTCGGAAGTGTGGCTAATTTTGCGGCTAATTTTACGGAATGATTTCAAAGCGGCCTTGTCTAAGCATACCGCAGGTGTAAAATAAGCGCGAAACGCGCGATCTGGTAGCTCATGAAATCCACCTTTCGGGCTTTGCTGATCTTCGTATCCGCCGGCCTGTTGCTCGGCGGCTGCGCCAACATGAACGCCGCATGCCAGAACCCCACAACGCCCGACCAGGTTCTTGACTGCTCGAACAGCCGGTTTAGCACGACCGTGGCGCAGGGAGCGGTGGTCGGTGCCGTACTGGGTGGCACCGCGGGCTATCTCCTCGCGGGGTCGGGCAACAAGGGGGCAGGAGTTGCAACCGGAGCCGTTCTCGGCGGAGCACTCGGCACCGCGGCGGGATATGCGGTCGCACGGAACAATTTCCAGCAGCAACGGACCGAGCAGAACTTGAATGCGCTGATCGCATCCGCGCACCAGGACGCGGTGACGGCACAGCAGGCAGCAGCAGCGGCGCATCAGCGGGCCACAGAGGCGCAGGCGCGAATTCGACAGCTGAACGCACAATACCGCGCCGGGCAGATCACATCGGAGAATTATCAGGGGGAACTTGCCTCCTACCGCGAGACCGAGGAGAAGACTCGGCAGATGATCGACAACGTGAACCGGCGAGCAACCGAAATCAGACAAGATGCGGCGCAGGCGGGGTCCGGGAGTGGTGAGCTCGAGCAGCAGGCGCGTGCGTTGGATGCGGCAAAGATGCAACTTACGCAAAGCTACAACGGGATGGTCCAAGCATTGGCGGGCGCATGATGCGCAAAGCCCCCCTGTTATTAGTCCTGGCGCTCGGCGGCTGCACCGCCGCCCAGTGTGATCCGTCACGAGCGGATTTTTTCTCCGGTGTCGGCTGCAGTGTGGGAAGCGGCTACAATCAGCGCACCGGCACCCTGCAGAACACGCTCGCGACGGAGCAGACTCGGGATGTGACGGCACGGCAGGAAGCTGTCCAGCAGCAACGGATTGCCGTGTCCTCCGAGGCCGATCTGGCAGCGCTGCAACGGCGGGTGCATGAGATGCAGCGCAATCAGGCAAAGCTGCATCAACAACTCGCGCAGGCGCAGCAGCATCGCGGCGCGCAGGATGCGACGCTGCAGCAGGCCCGCAGAGAGCTCGACCAGCTCGATCGGAAGATCAGAGAGCAGCAAACGAGCCCTACGCCCGATGCGACAACCGTAAAGCAACTCCAAGACGCCCAGAACAAGCTGGTGGAGGAGATCAGCCGTCTGTAGTGGCCACCATAGGCGTCCTTTAGAGTGTCATCGGCTGGGGGCGGGCGGCGGGCATAAGGCGAGGTCACCGATGCCCTGCAACATCTTATCCGGCGATACCGGGTGCCTCTCCGCAAACCCAACGAAATGGGTTGAGACGACCGGAAGGAGCGCGAGGCGCCGATCTGACCGTTCCTGGTATTCCCTTCTCACTTGTTGCAACACAGAATCGAGATCCTGATGCGAGAGGTCGGCCGCGGCCCTGCGCACGACTGCCGAATAGGCGTCCAGCGATGACGCGCGGTCGGCGCGGTTTACCGCAAGTCCATCCTGCAGCATCCGGTAGCCAGGGCTGCCAGGCGGATTGGGGTTCAGCTTCGGATCCAGTTTTTCAAGGTTCTGTAGTGCTTCTTGTTGGACCGCTATCGTCCTTCCGAGGCGGCATACCGTATATGCCAGGGCGGCCGCGCCGCTGATCTGGGCGCCCAGCGCCTCCCGGGCCGCCTCCGCACGGGCGCTAGCTTCGGCCGCAAGACGCGCCGACAGCCGGTCGAGCTCGGTGCGCAGCTGGGAGTTGTCGGTCGTCTGGTGTTGTACCTCTTGCTGCATTTGCTGCAGCAGTTTTTGCGAGGCCTCGTCGGCACCACTCGAATCGCGCCCGGCATTGGCCTTAATCTCGTCAAAAGCCTTGCGCAGCGCCTCGACGGCTTGCAATCCGCCGCCGGCCGGCGAGGCCAGGACCACCCGGAAACCCACAAAGCGCAGGCGATTTGGCGCATTGCGGGTTGTATCGAACGGTGGGATCTCATCGCGCATTGAGGTGCGCAGCTCCGATAGCGGCGTAATGTAGCTGCCGCCGCGCGCAATCTCGCCGCCTGCCATGCCGTGCGGTCGGCCGACATGGTTGAGCCGGTAGGGATCCAACACCCATTCAGAGACATTCCCCAATATGTCGTGCAAGCCAAGCGGATTGGGCAGGAGTTGACCGACCTGTTGCGGCCGCCCTTCCGAGGCCCGGGCGCCAGCCACCGCATAACGGTCGACACCCTCGGGCACTGGGAAGGTGCGCGCCAGATACTCGCTCTCGGTGACCTTGGCGCCCCCACGCGCGGCGAACTCCCACTCGTCCTCGGTCGGCAGCCGGATGTAGCCGTAGTCCTGTCCATGGCGGGGCAGACTGTCGCGGGCGTTTTGCAGCAGCCAGGCCGTCCAACGCTCGGTAAACAGCACGGCATCCGACCAGCTGATCTCCGACTGCGCCAACCGACCGGCCGGCGAGGGCGTTGGGCATTGGCCCGTGACGGCGGCATACTGGTCACGGGTGACCTCGTATTTGCCCATCCAATAGAGCCTTTTCCCATCGGACGCAGCGAAGGGCGCGGCCAGATAGGTCTTGTGCTCAAACTCATTGAAGCCGAGCTCGGTATCTGCTGCGCCCAATTCAACGGGCTTGTCGTCCAGTGGCCCTCCCCGGTCGAGGACCCCGATCGGGCGAAAAGCCATGGCGCCATCGCAGGGCATCGGCAGGATCAGATCACCTCGAGAGGCTTGGGGTTGAAGAAGCGCTCGTCCCACCTAGCCTGCGCAGTTGCGCTATAGAGCGCCGAGATGATGACGGCGAGCAACAGCGCGGCGGTCTTGCTCATGACGGCGTGACGATTCCCTCCCAAGGTTCGATCCGTCCGAGGCGGGCGGCGGCGGCAGCAGCAGCAAGCACTGCGCCGGCGACCGTGAGCGCAACCGCCCCCAGCGCCGTCCCACGCGTAACCCGACAAAGCGCACGGTCTACGCCCACTGTACCGGCGAACAGGTAATTGAGCACCGCCGCTGTCGCCTCGGCGGCGACTAGGGCAATTGCCGAGCCGGCGAGCGCGAGGGCAATGGCCTGCAATATCGGGAAAGCGGTGAGCGGCGCGGCACGCATGCCGAGGAAGCGCAGCATCGCGAGCCCGGGTCGCTTGCGTTCCACGGCCGCCCACAACGTCGCGCCGAGCGAAACGAGGTAGCCGGTAGCGCCCAGCCCGGCGACCATCAGGAGCAGGAGCCCAAGGCCGCGGTCAACCGAGAGCAGGTTTGCGACGTCGCCGGCGCGGGAGTTGACCTCCAAGCCCTGTGCGCGCAGCGCGGCATCAAGCGCCGGCACGTCCTCCAAATGCCGGGCATAGAGGCGGAACCCGGCATAGACGGAGCGAGAGCGTGGCTGCGGCAGTGTGCCGGGGTCCGGCGCCTCGGCAACGCCGTTCTGGTAATCTTCCTTGAAAGTAGCCAGAGCCAGCGTCACAAATGCGGCAGGGTCTGGATAGGCGGCGGGTGCGGCCACGGCCTGCACATGAAGGGGCACGTCGAGCTTCTCCCGCTTCTCGCGGGTCGAGCGCGTGACGCTGCCCATCAGCTTTGCTCCCGGCTGCACATGCAGTTTTGCCGCTGCAGCAGCGCTCAGCACGACATCGTCGATCGCGGCCGGCTGGGGGCTGTCTCCAAGCAATGGGTCACCCGGCGCGGTCGGGATCAGTCGCAGCTCCACTGTCGGGCCCGCAGGCTCGTCGGCCAGACGCACGCGCAGGCTGGTAGCGAGAAAACGAATGTGCGGCACCAGAAAAGCAACGGCCGGAGCCGTCGCGATCGTGTCGAGCTGCTCGGCCGGGTAATCTCTATTGCTTGCCGAGCGGATCTCTCGGGTACGCGGATCTTCCAAAAGCGCCTCACGCAAGCCCTCGACAACGCCCGCGCGCAGCCCCGCCAGTACGATCAGTGGCGCGAGCACCGCGGCCATGCCGAGGATCGTGCACAAAGCCAAGCGCCGCTCGAACCACAGATCGATAAAGGCGAGCGACACCAAGCTCAAGCGCGTTCTCATGCCGGAAGCCAGCCGACTGTGCCGCGCAGGCCGGCCGCGTTAATGGGCGCAATAGCGAGGCCCGCTGATTCCGCAAGACGGATGTCGTGCGTGGCGACCAGCAGAGCAGCGCCGCTGTGAGCGGCGGCGTGCGCAAGCAGGCTCATAATCGTGTGTGCCTGCGCCGGATGGACGGCCGCGGTCGGCTCGTCGGCGAGAATGATCGGCGGTGCATGGGCCAGCGCACGGGCAACGGCGGCGCGCTGACGCTGGCCTACTGAGACTTCCGCAGGCAACCGGTCGAGGACCTGAGCAATCTCCAGCGCCTCGACGAGCTCCTGGATGCGGCCGGGGACGGCTCGACGCGCCAGCTTCTGGGTGAGCGCAATGTTCGCTCGCAAGGTGAGAAATGGCAGTAGGCCCCCGACCTGGGGCACAAAGCCCAGCATCCGGGCGCGCACCGCGGCAAGCGAATCATATCGGCGGGCCAGCCACAGCGCCCCAGCATCAACAGGAGAGTCACCAGGCGGATTGAGCCGGAGGACCCGTGCGCTGTCGGGGCGCATCGCCAATGCCAGCAAAGCGAGAGCGGTGCTTTTGCCCGAGCCGGACGGGCCGACGATCGCGACGCGTGCGAAGGCGGGCAAATCGAGTTCCTCGATTACCACCTCAAAGGAATCGGAGCCGCGACCCAGCACGCGCCGCACACCCCGGGCCGAGAGCGTTGGTTGATCACGGCAGGTCATCGATAGGAACCGGAAAGACCATCTCCCCGGGATTATGGCTGCCGCTGAGATCCACCCACAGATCGCGCTGTGCGTCGTATTCCTTGAATAACCGCAGTTTCGTCTCGACAGTGCTGATCACCTCGCGT
>Ga0070698_100001441_pt1 | contig 26381 bp, 27 predicted proteins | sample KBSK1502metaG_FD_65477 | JGI IMG/M metagenome (GOLD analysis project Ga0070698, IMG submission 65477) | Corn, switchgrass and miscanthus rhizosphere microbial communities from Kellogg Biological Station, Michigan, USA - KBS K1-50-2 metaG | ecosystem: Host-associated > Plants > Roots >... | reverse complement strand
AAGACTTCTGCCGCGACCAGGTCGTCCAGCGTTTCCCGTCGCCGCATGACGCGCGCCTCGCCGTCCTTCAGCATCAGCACCTCTGGCCGCGGCATCCCGTTGTAGTTGCTCGCCATCGCCAGGCAGTACGCGCCCGCCGCCGCCACGGCGATCACGTCGCCCGACTTCAACGGCGGCATCGCGATGTCGGAGATCAGGATGTCGGTCGACTCGCAGTATTTGCCCGCGATCGTCACCTTGCCGTCCGTCGCGCGGTCCGGGTCGGAGGCGAGGAAGGCCTCGTAGCGGGCGCCGTACAGCTTGGGCCGGATGTTGTCGCCCATCCCCCCATCGACCGCCACGTATCGCCGCACGCCGGGGATGTCCTTGATCGAGCCCACTGTATACAGCGCGACACCGGCGGGACCCGCGATCGAGCGTCCCGGCTCGACCACCAGCTCCGGCACCTTCAGGTCGCGGCGCGCGCATCCCGTGACCAGCGCGTGGCGCACGGTGTCGACGAAGTCCCGCGGCGTCGGCGGGTCGTCGTCGTGCGTGTAGGCGATGCCGAGCCCTCCGCCCGCGCCCAGCCTGGGCGGCTCGTAGCCGAGCGAGTCGCGCAGCTCGGCGACCAGGCTCAGCATGATGTCCATCGCCTGCTCGTAAGCGCGCAACGCGAAGATCTGCGACCCGATGTGCGAGTGCAGGCCCACCAGCTCGAGGCGTGGGTGGCGCAGCGCCGCCTCCACCGCGCGCCGGGCAGCGCCCGACTCGATGGAGAACCCGAACTTGGAATCGAGCTGGCCCGTCGAGATGTGGTCGTGGGTGTCCGGCTTCACACCAGGCGAGACGCGCAGCATCACGGGCACGCGCCGGCCGTCGGGCACCACGCCGCGCAGCAGGTCGAACTCGTGGTCGCCGTCGATGACGATGACCGCGCCCGCCGCGTATGCGGCCTCCAGGTCCTGCAGGCTCTTGTTGTTGCCCAGGAAGTGAATGCGGTCGCGTGGGAAGTCGGATTTCAATGCGAGGTGCAGCTCGCCCGCGGAAACGACGTCGAGGCCGAGTCCCTCTTCGGCGATGACCCGCAGGAACTGAGGCGACGCAAACGCCTTGGCCGAGTAGAGCACCTGTCCCGCGCCAGCCATCGCGGCGACGTACTCCGACGCGCGCTGGCGCACCGTGGCCTCGTCATATACGTACAGGGGCGTGCCGTGGCGGCGGGCGAGATCGACGAGGTCGCAGCCACCCACCTCCATGTGGCCGGTGGCATTGACCCGGTACGTGACCGGGAGCAGCAACTTAAGTCGCTAGTTCGGCGATCCGCAGGAGCAAGCGCCGCCGCAGCTGCAGCCGCCGCCGCTCGACTCAGTCGAGAAGTCGGACAGGGACGACGTCTCGCCGCTGCCGCCGCCGAACGCGAAGCTCGAGACCAGCACGCGCGTCTTGGTCGACTCGCACGCCGGGCACACCTGGGCGGAGTCGCGCTCGGCGAACCGCGTCAGGACCTCGAACTTCTCGGCGCAGCTCTCGCACCGATACTCGTAGATGGGCATCTCAGTGAACGATTCTAAGTACTTCGAACTCGCGCGGATGATCGCGGGCTGGCGCGGCCTGGTGGCCGGGCCCCCAGAAGAGCTGGTCGAGGACTCGCTCGTCCTCCTCGTCCACCTGGGTGACGCGCACCGCCTGGTGGACGTCGGCTCCGGCGGCGGCCTCCCGGGGCTGCCGCTCAAGATCGCGCGACCCGACCTCGCGGTCACGCTCATCGAAGCCGACCAGGCCAAGGCCGCCTTCCTGGTGCAGGCGGCCGCCAGGCTCGGGCTCGGCGACGTCGAGGTCGTGGCGCGCCGCGCCGAAGAGGTCGGGCGCGACAGGCGCTACCGCGAGGCGTTCGACGTCGCGGTCGCCCGCGCGCTGGCTCCGATGCCGGTGCTGGCCGAGCTGTGCCTGCCGCTGGTGTGCGTCGGGGGCCGTCTGCTCGCCCAGAAGACAGATACGGAAAAGGAAGAGATCGACGCGGCCAAACACGCGATCGAGCTGCTGGGCGGTTCGCCACGCGGGGTGCATCCGGCGCCGTCCACGGCCCGGAGCTCGGGTGTGGTGGTCGAGATCGCGAAGGTCCGGCCGACGCCTGACGCGTACCCGCGGCGCGCCGGGGTGCCGAACCGGAAGCCACTCTAGAAAAGAGAAACGGCGCGGGGCTCGATCCCGCGCCGTCCCCTTTTTGGACCCGCTCCTGACTAGCTGAGGACCGCCGCGCCCCCAGCCTTGATCGTCTTCAGGTTGGTCAGCGCGAGCTGTCCGACCGCCGCTGGAAGCGGCGCGTACTGCAGGTCTTTGCCGTCGTTCTGGCCGTCCGTGACCAGCCACTTGAGGAAGTAGACGATCGCCCTGCCCTTGGCGGGGTCGTCGTACGTGGTGCGAGCGATCAGCCAGCTGAATGCCGCGATCGGATAGCACTGATCGCACGAAGCGTTGGTGATCGAAAAGTCGGTCGGGCTGACATTCGGCTTGGTGGCGGCCGCCTTGGTCGCGCCGTCGACGCTCGCCTGAACGAACTGGCTGTTCGCGTTCTTCAGAAATGCCTGGTGCATGCCTGTCTGCACGACGTAGGCGAGCTCGACGTAGCCGATGGCGCCGTCGGTCGAGCTGACCTCCTGCGCCACGCCAGGGTTGCCGCTGTCGCTGTGTTGCCCTGCTTGCCAGTTGGGCGTCTTGCTCACGCCGCCCTTGGTCTTCCACTCGTCGGAGACCTTGGCCAGGTAGTCGGTGAAGTGATAGGAGGTGCCGCTGCCGTCGGAGCGGTGCACGACGATGATCGACTTGCTGGGCAGCGTCGTGCCCGGGTTGAGCGCCGCGATCGCTGGGTCGTTCCATTTGGTGATGTGGTTGAGATAGATGTTGGCCAGCGTCGGACCGTCCAGCTGGAGCTTGTCGACGCCCGAGACGTTGTACGCGATCGCGATGACGCCCAGCGTCGCAGGGATCTGGGTCAAGGTGGACGCGCCGCCGGCCTTGTCAATGTCTGCCGAGCCCATCGGAACGTCGCTGCCCGCAAAATCGACGGTCTTGGCGGTGAAGTCCTTGATGCCCTGGCCTGACCCGCCGCCGTTGTAGCTGATCTTGACCTGCGGGTATTTGGCGTTGTAGTCGAACGTCGCCTTGTCATAGAAAGGCTTGGGGAAGGTCGCCCCGTCGGCGACGATGCTTCCGCTTCCAACATCGACCGGCGACGCCGTGGTCGCGCTGGTGGGTGACCCGCCACAGGCGGTCGCAACCATGGCGGCCACTCCACCTATGAGCAGAAACCGCCCGATCGACATATGACGAACCATCTATCCCTCCTGATTGGCTCCGCTTCGGTGACGGCCCCAAGGTAGGACGGCCGCGATTAAGTCCGGGTTATCGCGTGCTTAAGCCGCGGTTGTGTCGCGGCGCGAGTTTGGAGCGCTCATATACTCCGGCCGTGAACCAGGGCACCAGGCCGTGATCTGGGATCGAAGGCGCGAGGATCGCGCGCTGGGTCCTCCCATCCCCCCGCGCGACCCGTTCGGCGAGGCCCTGGAGAACGCACCCATCATGGCGCTGCTCCTCGACTCGAGTACACGGGTCGTGCGGGCCAACAAAGCTGCCCGCGACTTCTTCGAGATCGACGAAGGGCGTCTGCCTGCCAGCCTGGTCGAAGTCACGCTCGAGTCGCACCTGTTGGAGATCGCGCGCAACGAAGGTGTCCGCGCCGAGGTGCACCTGGTGCATCACCGCCGCAGCGTCCAGGCGCACATGGTCCCCGGACCCGACCCGGAGCAGAGGATCCTGTTCCTCCAGGACGTGACCGAGCTGCGGCGCCTGGCCACGGTGCGCCAGGAGTTCGTGGCCAACCTGGTGCACGAGCTGAAGACGCCGATCACCTCTCTCCGGCTGACCGCGGAGAGCCTGCTGAGCGACCCGACCCCCAAAGACCGCCACCGCTTTGCGGAGCGGCTCGTCCGCGAGGCGGACCTGATCAGCAAGATCATCGACAACCTGCGCCAGCTCGGGGACATCGAAGCCGGCGTCATGGCCGTCGACGTGGCCACCTTCGACCTCGCGGAGCTGGTCAACGACACGCTGGCGAGGCTCGGCGTCGAGCGACCCATCAACGCCACCATCCCGCCTGGCCTGGTCCTGCAGACGGACCGGACCAAGCTCGCTCAGGCGCTCAGCAACCTGCTCGACAACGCCGCCAAATTCTCGCCGCCTGGCACAGCCATCGACATCGAGGCCGCGCTGGCCGAAGGCGAGGTCGTGATCAGCGTGCGTGACCGCGGCCCGGGCATCTCGCCCGAGCACTGGAGCCGGGTCTTCGAGCGCTTCTACAAGGTCGACCGCGCCCGGCCCCGCGAGGCCGGCGGCTTCGGCCTTGGGCTCGCCATCACCAAACACCTGGTCCAGGTCCTGGGCGGGCGGATCTGGACCGAGGCGGCGCGGGACGGCGGGCAGGTCTTCTACATCGCCCTTCCCACCCAGGTCTTAACCAAGCCATAAATTTGGCTTAATCCAGCCCGGCCTATCCTCAAATCAGGGGTATGGCAGACGTAAGACCGTACATCCAGCCGTCGGCGGAGCCAGGGAAGCCTGAGCTGCGAGCGCTGCAGGGCGCCGGTAAACCGAAGCTCACGGTCGACCAGCTGTCCTTCTATTACGGCAAGTTCAAGGCCCTGAACGAGGTCAGCTTCGAGATCCCGGAGCGCCGGATCACGGCGATCATCGGCCCCTCCGGCTGCGGCAAGAGCACCCTGCTGCGGGTCTTCAACCGCATGTACGACCTGGTCCCGAACTCGTTCGCCACCGGCCGGGTGATGTTCGACTCCGAGAACGTGGTCACCACGCGCAAGCTCCTGGAGCTGCGGCAGAAGGTGGGCATGGTCTTCCAGCGGCCGAGCCCCTTCCCCATGTCGATCCGCGACAACATCGCGTTCGCCCCGCGCCTCCTGGGCTGGAGCCCGTCGCGAATCCGCGCCGTGGTCGAGGAGAGCCTGGAGCGGGCGGCGCTGCTCGACGAGGTGAAGGACCGCCTCGACCAGGCCGCGACCTCGCTGTCCGGCGGCCAGCAGCAGCGGCTCTCGATTGCCCGCTGCATCGCGGTCAGCCCCGAGGTGATCCTCATGGACGAGCCCTGCTCGGCCCTCGACCCGGTCGCGACGCTGAAGATCGAAGACCTGATGGCGACGCTCACGCGCGACTTCACGATCGTGATCGTCACCCACAACATGCAGCAGGCGGCCCGCGTTTCCGACTTCACCGCTTTCATGCTCATGAACCCCGAGGACCGCTATGGCGAGCTGATCGAGTTCGCCCCGACGGCTGACCTCTTCAACCAGCCGCAGGACCAGCGGACTGAGGCCTACATCACGGGCAGGTTCGGCTAGAGCACATGCCTCGACTCACCTTCGAGAGAGAGCTCGCGAGCCTCCGCGAGTCGCTGGTCAGGATGGGCACGCTGGTCGAGTCGCAGATCGAAGCCGCGCTCGAGGCGCTGCGCAACCGCGATGGCGCCGCCGCAGAGAAGGTCCGCACCCAGGACCAGTACCTCAACGAGCTGTTCCGCCAGATGCGTGAGCAGGTCTTCATGGTCATCTCGACGCAGCAGCCTGTGGCGCGCGACCTGCGCTACCTGATGGGCCTGCAGTGGATCGCCACCGAGCTGGAGCGCATGGGCGACTACGCCGTGCGCATCGCCCGGATGACCAGCACCCTCGTCGCCCTGCCGGACAGGCCGCTGCGCGCGGAGTTCGGCCTCATGGGCGAGCTGGCCATCGGGCAGGTGCACGACATCCTCGAGGCGCTCATCGACCAGAACGAGCCCCGCGCTCGCGAGGTGGCTGCCCGCGACAACGAGGTCGACCGGCTGTACCACCGCGTGTTCGAGGACCTCGTCAAAGAGATGGGCAACGGGCACGTGGACACGGACGACGCCCTCCGCTCGGTCACGCTGCTGCTCGTCGCGCACAACCTGGAGCGCATCTCCGACCGGGTCACCAACGTCGCGGAGGACATCGTCTTCCTCGAGTCCGGACAGGTGGTCGAGCTCGGATGACGCGCGCCGGCAGCAACGGCAGCTCCGGCCGAGTCCTGGTCGTGGAGGACGACGAAGGCATCCGTGAGATACTCAAGTACAACCTGGTCGCCGCGGGGTTCTCCGTGCACGAGGCGAGTGACGGCGCGACGGGGCTCCGCACCGCGCGTACCGCCCGCCCGGACCTGATCCTGCTCGACCTGATGCTGCCCGGCATGAGCGGGTTCGACTTCTGCCGCGCGCTGCGCAAGTCGAGCCGCGTGCCGATCATCATGATCACGGCCAAGGACGCCGAGGTCGACAAGATCGTGGGCCTCGAGCTCGGCGCGGACGACTACATCACCAAGCCGTTTTCGGTGCGGGAGGTGCTGGCCCGCGTCAACGCCGTCATGCGGCGCACGTCGCCCGATGCGATCGAGCCGAAGGCAGTGCCGGAGCGCGACGCCATCGGCGACTTCAGCATCGACCGCGCCGCGCGCCGCGTCGTCCTCCACGAGAAGGACGTGAAGCTCACGGCGCGGGAGTTCGACCTCCTCTCGTACCTGCTCGCGCACCCCGGCCGCGTCCACACGCGCGACACGCTGCTGGAGAACGTGTGGGGCCACGAGTTTTCTGGCGACCGCAAGACGGTCGACGTCCACGTGCGCTGGCTGCGCGAGAAATTTGCCGGCGTGGCGCCGTTCGAGATCGTGACCGTCCGCGGCATCGGCTACCGCCTCGACCGCCGACCCTCCACCAACGGCAATCCCTGACGCCATGGCCGTGAGGGTCGAAGCCCGGCCATCGGCAGCTGTCGCGCCTCGACGGCCGCCGGATCGGTTTCGCACGTTCACCACCGTGGTCGGCAGCGCGGCGCCCGCGATTCTCGTCCTGATCGTCCTGATCCTCCTTCAGCAGGCGATGCCGGCGATCCAGCAGTTCGGTTTCGGGTTCCTGACCAGCACGACGTGGAACCCTGTGGCGCAGGACTTCGGCGCCTTCCCAGCGATCTTCGGCACGGTGGCCACGTCGCTCCTCGCGCTCGCCATCGCGCTGCCGGTCGGCGTCGCCGTGGCGGTGGTTCTGGCCGAGCCCGGGCACCGAACCATCCGAGGGGTGATCGGCATCGGCATCGAGCTGCTGGCCGCGATCCCGAGCGTCGTGTACGGCATCTGGGCCCTGTACGTCCTCGCGCCCTGGTCCTACGCGCACATCGAGGTCCCTGTCTCCGACCGGCTGCCGTTCGTCGGCTGGCTGTCGGGCCCGTCGGTGCGTAGCCTTTTCGCAGCCTCTTTGATCCTGGCTGTGATGATCCTGCCGACGCTGTCCGCCATCTCGCGGGACGTCATCAAGGCGGTGCCCCGGGGCATGAAGGAGAACGCGGTGGCGTTGGGTGCGACGTGGTGGGAGACGACCTGGCGCGTCATCCTGCCTTCAGCGCGGGCGGGCATCTTCGGGGCCACGATCCTCGCCCTGGGCCGCGCGCTCGGGGAAACGATCGCGGTCACGATGGTGATCGGAAACAGCTACGCGATCCCGCGTTCGATCTTCAACCCCGCTTACACGCTGGCCAGCGTGATCGCAAACGAGTTTGGCGAGGCGACCGACAGGCTCCACGCGGCGTCCCTGGTCGAGCTCGGCCTGGTCCTCATCGTGGTGACGCTGGTCGTCAACATCGTGGCGCTGCTCCTCGTGCACTCCGTGTCCCGCGAGGCGCGTCTGGTCGCATGAACCGCAACCGACGCCGCAACTTCATCAGCCGCGGTTGGTTGCTCGTCATGTACGCGCTGACGGTCCTGGCCCTCATCCCTCTTGGACTGGTCCTCTGGTTCACAGCCGCGAGGGGCCTGCCTCCAGCGCTGAACGTCGACTTCTTCACCAACGTGGCCAGACCGGTCGGGGTGCCTGGTGCGGGCGTCGAGCACGCCATCGTGGGCACTTTGATGATGGTGGGCATCGCGTCCCTGATGGCGATCCCGCTCGGAGTCCTCGGCGGCGTCTACCTGGCCGAATATGGCATCGCGCGCTGGGCGGGCTGGGTCCGCCTGGCGAGCGACGTGCTGGTGGGAACGCCGTCGATCGCCATCGGTTTGTTCGTCTACGCCTTCGCGGTCGCCCCGCTCCATCACTACTCGGGCTTTGCCGGATCGATCGCCCTGGCGATCCTCATGCTGCCGATCGTCATCCGCACCACCGAAGGCGCCGTCGGCCTGATCCCCAACGGTCTGCGCGAGTCGGGCCTCGCGCTCGGTCTGTCGAGATGGAGGGTCTCCCTCCAGCTGGTCCTCCCCGCGGCGGCGCCGGGCGTGATCACCGGCGCCCTGCTCTCGGTGGCGCGCGCGTCCGGAGAGACGGCCCCGCTGCTGTTCACGTCGCTGGGCAACACATTCTTCAGCCTCGACCCGACCCACCCGGTGCAGGCCCTGCCGCTCACCGTGTACCAGTACGCGCTCACCCCCTACAAGTCGCTGCAGAACCAGGGCTGGGGCGCCGCGTTGGTGCTGGTCGTCATCGTGCTCGGCATCAACCTGATCAGCCGCTGGGTGCTGCGCCGGCAGATCGCGCTCGCCGGTCAGCTGTGAGCAACGTCCTCTTCGTCTGCCTGCACAACGCGGGGCGCTCGCAGATGAGCCAGGCTCTGTTCGAGCGCGCCGCGAGCGGCCATCACGAGGGGCGGTCGGCCGGCACCGAGCCGGCGCAGCGCGTGCATCCGATCGTCGTGACCGTCATGCTCGAGGACGGGATCGATGTAAGCCAGCGCGTGCCGCGGCTGCTGACGGACGACCTCGCGCGATGGGCCGACGTCGTCGTGACCATGGGCTGCGGGGACGCATGTCCGGTGATCGCCGGCAAGCGATACATCGATTGGGACCTGCGGGATCCGAAGGACCTGCCCCTCGATGACGTGCGAGCGATTCGCGATGACATCAAGACTCGCGTCGATGAGCTGGTTAAAGATCTCGACCGAGCGGCGATTCGCCGCTAAACTCTTTCGCGACGTCAGTTACCGCCGCGCAGGGACCCCGTCGACCCAAACGTTTCAGCTGACGAAGGAGCAACGGTGGCAACAAAGATCCTTGAAGTGACGGATGTGAGCGTGATCAGGGCGGCTGGTGGCGTCGTCATCAGGAAGTCGCGGTCGGGCGAGACCGAGGTCGCCGTCATCCATCGCCCCGCGTATGACGACTGGACCTTCCCCAAGGGCAAGGTCGAACCCGACGAGACCCCCGAGGACTGCGCGCTGCGCGAGGTGCGCGAGGAGACGGGCCTGCGCTGCGAGCTCGTCCGCTCGCTTGGCTGCACGGCGTACGTCGACCGGCGCGGCCGCGACAAGGTCGCCTGCTACTGGGTGATGGACGTGAAGGGCGGCCGCTTCAAGCCCGGCATCGAGGTCGACAGGATGCTGTGGCTGCCCATCGACGACGCGGCCAAGCGACTGACGTACGGCCGCGACAAGACGCTCCTGCTCCAACAAGACCTGTAGCTCTTCCTCCCCATTCATGGGGAGGTGGCCCGAAGGGCCAGAGGGGTCTCCCGTAAGCTTTGCGGCGTGCAGACGCTGACGCACACGGACCCTCTCGTCGTCGCCGGCGTGGAGCTTCGCTCCCGCCTGTTCGTCGGCACCGGCAAGTACTCATCCGACGAGGCGATGGTCGCCGCGCTCGAGGCTTCCGGCTGCGAGCTCGTCACCGTCGCGCTGCGCCGTCTCGACCTCGACGACCCCAAGAAGAAGACCATCCTCGACGTCATCGACTGGAAGCGCTACCGCATCCTGCCCAACACGGCCGGCTGCCGGACCGCGGACGAGGCGATCCGCATCGCGCGCCTGGCGCGTTCGATGGGCCTCTCGGACTGGGTGAAGCTCGAGGTCATCCCCGACCCGCGCTATCTCTTCCCCGACGCGGAGGAAACGCTGCGAGCGGCGCGCGTGCTGGTCGATGAAGGCTTCCAGGTTCTGCCGTACATCAACGCCGACCCGGTGCTCGCCAAGAAGCTCGAGGCGATGGGCACGGTCACCGTGATGCCGCTCGGGTCGCCGATCGGGTCCGGGCAGGGCCTGCAGACCCTGGAGCAGGTGCGGATCATCATCGAGGAGGCGCGCGTCCCGGTGGTGGTCGACGCGGGGATCGGGGTGCCTTCCGACGCGGCCCTGGCGATGGAGCTGGGCGCGGACGCGGTGCTCGTCAACACCGCGATCGCGCTGGCCGGGAACCCGGTCCTCATGGCCGAGGCGATCAGGGAGGGCGTCGACGCCGGGCGCAAGGCATACCTGGCAGGGCGCATGCCCAGGCGCGCGGCGGCGAGCCCGAGCTCGCCGACTGACGGGATCTCGCGTTCGACCTAGCCAGGCCGATCGCCATGGCAGTGGTTGCCGGCGCGGATGCGGGCCTACGCGCCGCCCGCCGAGCCACCATCGTTCAGCTACGTGCGCCGGCCACGCCTGCGAGCGAGCTGGAACGCGAGGCCGCACGGCTCGTCGCGTCCACACGCGTGGCCGTGGTCATCGGCTCGCGCTGCGACGTCGCGCTGGCGTGCGGCGCGGCAGGGGTCAACCTGCCCGAGCGTGACATCTCGCCGCGCGACGCGCGCCTGCTGCTGGGTGATCGCCTGGTCGGGAAGTCGGTGCACTCGGTTGAGGCGGCGCTCGCGGCCGAGGGCGACGGCGCGGACTACGTGATCTTCGGCCCGGTGTGGGCGAGCGCGAGCCACCCTGGCGGCGCGCCGGCGGGAATCGAAGCGCTGGCTCGCGTGGCGGCGGCGGTGCGCATTCCGGTGCTGGCGATCGGCGGGGTCACGCCGGCGCGCATCCCTGAGTGCCTCGCCGCCGGTGCGGCCGGCTACGCCGCCATTGGAATGTTCGAGTGATCTCCCTGCAGATCAACGGCAAGAACGTCGAGCTCGAAGGGCCGACGCCGCTGCTCGAGTACCTGGAGAAGCTCGGCGTCAACCCGCGCGCCGTCGCGGTGGAGCACAACGGCGAGATCCTCGAGCGCGCCGTGTATGCCGGCGTCACGCTGCGCGAGGGCGACCGCGTGGAGATCGTCCGCATGGTCGGCGGCGGCTGACCGAGAAAGTCAGACCGCCAGCCGCTCCTTGATGGCGGCCTCCGCCTCCGCGCGCTCGTCCCAGGGCTCCGAGCCCAACGCCGTTCGCATCGAGCGCTCGTGCCCCTTCCCCGCCAGCAGCACCGTGTCGCCCGGACCGGCGATCTCGATCGCGCGGCGGATGGCGGCGCGGCGGTCGATCACGACCTCGTAGTCGCGCCCGGGCGACTTGCCGGACGCGCCCGCCTGCACGTCGCGCGCGATCTCGACCGGGTCTTCGCTCAGCGGGTCGTCGGTGGTGATGATGAAGAAGTCGGAGAACTCCGCCGCCGCGCGTCCCATGCCCGGCCGGTCGTGGTCGGAGCGGGCCGTCGAGCCGAAGACGGCGATGAGGCGGCCGCGCGTGAACGGTCGCAGCTCGGCCAGCGCGCTGGCCAGTGAGCCCGCAGCGTGGGCGAAGTCGATGTAGACGCGAAAGTCCTGGCCCAGGTCGACGGGCTCCAGCCGGCCGCGCACGCCCTCGAAGCCGGCCAGCCCTTGCCCGACGTCCTCGATGGGCACTCCCAGCGCGAGGCACACACCCGCCGCGCACAGCGCGTTGTAGATGTTGAAGCGCGCGGGCACGTGGAGAATGACCTCCGTCTCCCCGAACGGCGTCTTCATCCGGAATCGCGAACCGATGCCCGTGATCGAAAGCTCGAGCGGGTGCAGGTCCGACGCGGTGGTCAGCCCGTACGTCCAGCGCCGAGAGATCGGCTTGCGGGCGAGGCGCTCGTAGCTTGCATCGTCGCGATTCAGCACGGCGGTCTTCTCGATGCCTTTGTCGGCGGCGTTCGCGGTGAGCTCGATGAGGCGCGCTTTGGCTTCGAGATAGTCCTCCCACGTCGCGTGGTAGTCCAGGTGGTCGTGACCGACGTTCGTAAAGGCGGCCACGTCGAAGTCGCATGCGCGCACGCGTTCCTGCACCAGGGCGTGCGAGGTCGTCTCGATCACCGCGCACTGCGCGCCCGCCTCGACCATCCGGGCGAGCCACGCCTGGACCTCGGGAGCTTCGGTGGTGGTCTGCCCGGTCACGTTGTCGACCTCGCGCCCGCTGACCTTGAAGGCGACCGTGCTCATCGCTCCCGCGACGAGGCCGCTCGCCCCCAGGACGTGCTCGGCCATATGCGTCACGGTCGTCTTGCCGTCGGTGCCCGTGACCCCCGCCAGCTGGAGGCGCCGCGAGGGCCGGCCGTAGAACTCGGCCGACAGCTCCGCGAGGCCGATGCGGGTCGATGGGAGGCGCAGCACGGGCACGCCTCCTGGCACCTTCACCGCGCGCTCGACCGCTACCGCCACCGCGCCCAGCTTGACGGCATCCGCGACGTACGCGTGGCCGTCCACGCGCAGCCCGACGACGGCCACGAAGAGGTCGCCCGGCTGAACCTGCCGCGAGTCGTAGGCGATGCCCGTGACCTCGACGTCGCCGTCGCCCTCGAGCACGGCGCCGCCGCCGCGCGCCAGATCGGCCAGCTTCATTGCTCGCAGAATAGTCGCGTCGTGATCGCCGAAATCGGGGGCCGTCGCTTCGAGTGGGGCAGCCGGACGTACGTGATGGGCATCGTCAACGTGACGCCCGACTCGTTCAGCGGCGACGGCCTGGGCGCCGACGCCGAGGCCGCCGTCGAGCAGGGGCTGCGCATGGTCCGCGAGGGCGCGGACATGCTCGACGTGGGCGGCGAGTCCACGCGCCCGGGCCATGTGCCCATCACCGTGCCCGAAGAGATCGCGCGCACCGAATCCGTCGTGCGCCGGCTCGCGAACGAGTCGGACGTGCCGGTCTCGATCGACACTTACAAGCTCGAGGTGGCGGAGGCCGCCGTCGACGCGGGGGCGTCAGTCCTCAACGACGTCTGGGGCCTGACGCGCTCGCCGGCGATGGCCGACCTGGCAGCGGCGCGCCGCTGTGCGCTGGTCGTCATGCACAACCAGGAGGGGACCGAATACGCGGGCGACCTGATGGACGAGATCAAGCGATTCCTCGAAGCGGCGGTGGTGCGTGGGATCGCCGCGGGCGTGCCGCAAGAGAAGGTGATCGTCGATCCGGGCATCGGTTTCGGCAAGACCGCCGACCAGAACTGGGAGGTGATGCGCCGCTTCGAGGAGCTGCGCGAGCTGGGCCAGCCCATCCTGATCGGCACCTCGCGCAAGTCGTTCATCGGCAAGCTGCTCGACCTGCCGGTCACCGAACGCATCGAGGGCACGGTCGCCACCAACGTGGCGGCCGTCCTGCGCGGCGCCGACATCGTGCGCGTACACGACGTGCAGGCGCTGGCACGCGCGGTCCGCGTCGCCGACCGCATGCGATGACCATCGTGTATCTCGGTCTCGGTTCCAACCTCGGCACGCGCGCGCGCAACCTGTCGGCCGCCCGGCGGCGGCTCCGTGAAAAAGGCATCCGCGTCCTGCGTCAGAGCCGCGTCCTTGAAACAGAGCCGTGGGGCGTCAGAGACCAGCCGAAGTTTCTCAACCAGGTCCTCGAGGGCGAGTGGCACGGCACGCCACGTGCGCTGCTGCGCGCGGCCAAGGAGGTCGAGCGCGAGGGCGCGCGCCGGCCGGCTCGCCGCTGGGGCCCGCGCGCGATCGACGTCGACGTGCTGCTCTTCGGCGACGAACGCGTCCGTCAGCCCGACCTGGTCATCCCCCACCCGCGCATCGCGGAGCGTCCCTTTGTGCTGCGGTCCCTGCGCGAGCTTGGAATCAGGCGGGACGGGCGTTGGTGAAGCGGTAGCCGATCCCCGGCACGGCCAGGATGTAATAAGGACGCGAGGGCTGGGTCTCGATCTTCCGACGCAGGTTGCGGATGTGGACGTCGATCACCCGCGTCTCGATCGGGTACTCGTAGCCCCAGATGGAGTTGAGGATCTTCTCCCGGCTCAGAACCTTGCCGGCGTTGCTGGCGAGGAACGTGAGCAGGTCGAACTCGGTGTGCGTGAGCTCGACCTCCTTGCCTGCCTTGTATGTGCGTCGCTCGTTGACGTCGATGACGAGCTCGCGGAACTCGAGCCGGCTGCGCATGGCTTCCGCGTTCTCGAGCCGCGCGCGGCGAAGGTGGGCGGCCATGCGTGCGACGAGCTCGCGTAGCCGCAGCGGCTTGGTCATGTAGTCGTCGGCGCCGATCTCGAGGGCGACCACCGCGTCGATCTCGTCCGAGCGCGAGCTCATCATGATCACCGGCACCGCGGGGTCCATCTTCCGGAGCTCGCGGCACACGTCGAAGCCTGCCGCGTCGGGCAGGGTCACCTCGAGCAGCACGACGCTGGGTCGTGAGTGCTCGACCTGACGCAAAGCCTCGGAGCCCGCCTCGGCCTCGACCACCTGGTAACCGTCCAGCTCGCAGACCTGCTTGATCTCGCGGCGCGTCGAGCTGTCGGGCTCCACCACCAGCACCTTGCGGGATGCCTCCGCCACCGCCATCACCCCATCCTAACCGGTCTGAAGGATTGTTAGGGAATGTTTCGTTTCAGGCCCCGAATGAACGCTCTCGTTTTCCGTTCCCAATCCAGGATTCGCGTCCCGCCGCGGGACAATCGCAGGTCGAACGCTCCTGGATAGGTGAGCACCTCGCCGCCGAACTCGGCCTTGAAGAGACCCAGCCCCTCCCACGGATGGCCGGGCATGGCGTGCGGCGGCGGGATCCCCCAGAGGTCGAAGTCGCGGCAGCCGGCCTCCGCGGCGGCGGTCATCGCCGCCCACCACGCAAGGTCGTTGCCCAGCAGCTCGCGCCGCGCACCGGTGCGGCCCGCGAAGAGGCTGTACGCACGACCGGCGTGGCGCGCGACCAGCACTGTGGCCAGGGGCTCGCGCTTGTCCGGCGAGTACGCGGTATAGGTGCGGCACCACGAGAGGAGGTCGAGCAGGAGCTGGTAGTAGCCGCGTCCGGGCAAGTGGATTGACTCGCGCCGTTCCACCGCCGCCGACTGCCGGGCCAGCTCAGCCGCGTCCTTGCCCTCCTCGACGATGACCCCGCGCTTGATGCCGGTGCGGATGTTGTAGCGACGCCCGTGGCGAAACGTCTGCAGCAGCTGCTCGGGCGGGAGCAGCTGGAGGATCCGGGTGTGGCGCGGCTGGACGGCCGCGCTTCGATGGAAGCCCTTCTCGCGCAGGAGGTCCTTGAAGTCATCCGGCGCCTCGGGCTCGACGACGAGTCGCGCGACACGCGACTCGCGCGCCCACATGACCAGCGCGTCGATGGACTCGCCCGTCGCCGGCACCGGTCCGCGCGGGACGTATGCCTCGCGCACCGGACCCACCTTGCGGACCTGCACGCTGGCCACCCCGCCGCTCGCGAGCCGCAGGCGCTCCACGGTCCAACCCGACCTCTTCTGCACCTCTCCCCACGCCCAGGACTGCAGCAGCGGGGCCGGCTGAGCCAGCTCTTCGAGGCTGCGGTCCCACCGCTCTGGCTCAGTCGTCGCCAAGACCTTGACCCTGGGCGACGACCGCGGACTCGAGGTGGCCGATGTCATTGACGCCTCCGATGACCATGCGGCCGTCGCGTCTCTCGATGAGGGAGATGGACGCGTTCTGGATCCGGAAAGGAAACAACCCGCGGCTTGGCTTGCCCACGATGCGATGCAGCGCGACCTGGATCACCCCACCGTGGGTCACGACCAGGACGTCGCCGCGCGGGTGGCGCTGGAAGATGTCGTCGACCGCGTGCGCGACTCGAGCGTCGAAGGCCGACTCGCCCTCGCCGCCTGGCACCACGTCCCAATCCGGCTCTTCGATCCAGCGTGCCCATGCGTCCGGATAACGCGCGGCTATCTCATCTGTGCGCAGGCCTTCCCACTCGCCGAGATAGATCTCGCGCAGCAGCGTCTCGGGGCGCGGGGGCAGGCCGATCCTGGAGCCGATGATCTCTGCGGTCTCGAAAGCGCGCTTCAGGTCGCTCGCGTAATGGGCCCCGAAGTTGCGGCCGGCCAGCCGCGCGCCCAGGAGCTCGGCCTGGTGGCGGCCTTCGGCGGCAAGCGGCGGGTCGAGCTGGCCCTGGATGCGGTGCTCGCGGTTCCAGGTCGACTGGCCGTGCCGGACGAGGACAAGGCGCGTGGGAGCTGGACGGGGAGGCAAAGGGAGCTCAGGTGGCTCCGGGCGCGCGGCTCTGATCTCGATGCCTATACTAACTTTCTCTTAATTCCCGGTCGGTCCGCCACCGACCTCAGGAGAAGACTGTTGCAGTCGCACGGCTCGCTGGCCGAAACTCCCCTTCGATCGATTCTCGAATCCGCTCAGGGTGAGCGGTCCACCGGTACCCTGATCGTCCGCAGTGGGAACGGCGAATCCGCTTCGCTGTACTTCCTGTTCGGGCACCTCTTCCACGCGCAGAGCAATGGCAAGTCGGGCGACGAGGTGGTGGTCCAGGCGCTGCACTGGACGCGTGGCGATTTCGAGTTCGACGCCAAGGCCAAGCTCCCGGCGGACGAAACGGTCAGGGCGGGCATACCCGAGCTCGTACACACCGCGGACGCAGCTCCGAAGGCCCCGCCCGCCCAGCCGCAGCCACAGGCCAAGACCGAGCAGTTGGAAGTGCCGGCGGAGCGTGCGGAGCCGCGCACGGAGCGAAAAGAGCATGCTGAATCGGAGAGAAAGGTGGAAGCACCACAGCCAAGACGCGGCGTGAAGCACCGCCCGCAGCCCAAGCACGGACGCGAGCCGATTCCCGTTCCCGCGGGTCAGATCCTGTACGACTCGCTGAAGACCTCGTTCGTCGACTTTCCCCGCCTCCTGACGACGCTGGAGCGCGAGGGCTACACGGGCTACGTGCGACTGCTGACCGACGACGCGTCGGGCTTGATCCTCTTCCGCGAGGGACTGGCGCTCGAGTGCATGTACGACGGCGCGACCGAGGCGGCGAGCCTCGTGCTCGGCAAGCAGGCGCTGCAGCGCTTCAACGACGACGTGAACGCCGGTCACGGAGTGCTCGACGTCGTCGGGCTTTCGCCGGAGCTGATCGACGGCCTGTACGAGCTGACCGTGTCTCGGCCGATGTACACCGAGCTGTACGCGGGGTGGGTCGACATGAAAGCGCTGCTCAACTTCCTGAGCGACCGGAAGCTGAGCGGCAGCGTCATGATCCGCGCCGCCGCCGGCACCGGCGTCATCATCCTGGCCGCAGGCGAGCTGGCCGGCGCGTACACCAGCGAGTCGCGCGACATCTCGGACAAGCCGGACCGTGCGCTTGCGCTGTGCGATGACCCGAACGCGATGATCGAGGTCAAGTCGGCGGACACGACCAAGCACCCGCCGCTCGACGTGGACGAGATCGTCGGCGGACGGCCGCGCGCCGGACAGCAGCAGCCGTCATCTTTCGCCGCCGCGCCGGCCCCGGCGCCGGCTCCGATCGCGCCCGAACCGATTGCGCCGACCAACCCGACGATCCCGGTCATGCCTGCGATCACGAACGAGCCGCCCACCGCGCAGATTCCCACTGGATCGTTCTCCGGTTTTTCGCAGCAGGGCCCCGCTCCCGTCCAGGCCGCGCCGACCGCGCCGCCGCGTCCGGCCGGCGGACCGCAGCTGGACTGGAACACCATCGTCGCGGAGCTGCAGGCGATGGCAGAGGACGCGCTCGGCAACCGCGCTCGCAAGGTGAAGGACATCCTCGGCGCCGCGGATCCGTCGCAGGCCGGCATCGAGGCTGCCATCGACCAGATCCCGAGCATCTCGCTGCTGTTCGTGGACTCCTCTCGCCTGGAGCAGCTGGCGCAGGAAATGAGGGCGCGCCTCAAGTCGCACCTGTAGCGGTCTCCCCCGTATAACCCTTAACAGGGTGGGTTGGCTTTCGTTTTTCGCGCGGTTAGGCTCGAACCAGGTGCGTCGGCTCGGGGGTGGGAGCGACCGCCGGGCGCGCGCAGGGCGCATTTCAGATAGGAGGAGGCGCCGGGCGCGCGCAGGGCGCATGGTGGCCAGCCCGCGTCAGCTCCGCCATCTTTTGGCCGCGGCGCTCGGCCTCGCGATCCTCATGTCTCTCGCGGCGTGCGGCGGCGACCCGCCCCAGATCGTCGACTACGCTCCCCAACGCAACAGCGTCGAGGTCTCGACCGCCGCGCCGATCCGCATCTCGTTCGACCACGACGTCGACCGCGCCTCCGTCGAGGGCCGGCTCCACCTCCTCCCCGTGACCACCGGCTCCGTCCGCTGGACCAACGGCCGGCAGCTCGTCTACGAGCACGCCAGCTTGCGCACCAGCACGACGTACGAGGTCATCCTCGAGCCGGGCTACCGGGACCCCGCGGGCAACACGTACACGCTCCGCCACCACTGGGCGTTCACCACCGAGGGCTCGCCGTCCGTCACCGCGTCCGCGCCCGGCACAGGCGAAGCCGGAGTCGATCCCGCGGCATACCTCACCGTCGACTTCAGCCGCGCCATGGCCGCCACGAGCCTGAGGGACGCGGTCGCCCTCAGCCCGACGGTCCCGATCGACGTGCGTCTGGATCCCACCGACGGTCGCCGCGCCATCGTGGCGCCGTCGCAGCTCTTGAGCCCCAACACCGAGTACCGGCTGCTCGTGAACACCGCCGCGCTCGACATCGACGGCAACCAGCTCGGCCGCGACCACACGGTGCGCTTCACCACCGGTCCGCTGCATCCGCTGCGCAACTGGATCGCCTTTGCGACCGACGGCTCCGACGGCTCCACAGGCGGGCTGTGGATGGTCAACGACCGCGGCTTCCCCCGCCAGCTCTTCGACGCCGGCGCCGTGCGCTCTTTCAGCTGGTCGCCCGGCGGCGACGCGCTGCTCATCGAAGGCATGGACGAGTCGTGGTGGCGATATACGCCGGGCGCCGTCACGGCCACACTTGGTTTCCAGGCGAGGTGGGCCGCCTCGCTCGCTTCCGACATGGGTTACGTCTACATCACCGACGCGGGCGACCTGCACCGGCAAGCTCCCGACGGAGCGGACGAAGTCATCGAAGCCGGGGTGGCCGAGGCATCGGTCGCGCCGAACGGACTGCGCTTCGCATTCACTCACGCCGCGTCACTCACCAACCAGGTGTGGGCCTATGACGTCGGGCTGCACGCCAAGTACCTGCTGGCGTCCGACTCCGCGCCGGTCAGCGCGGTGACATGGTCACCGTCGGGCACCCGGCTGGCCTATCTGCGCCACGACGCGAGCACCACCGTCCTGCGCGTGAGAAACCTGGCCGGCTCAGCCGCCACGACGACTCTGACCAGCGGCGACCTCACCGCACCGGCGTGGCTGCCGGACTCCGCGCATCTCGTTTTCTCGGCGGCGGTCGATGCGAGCGGCGGCACGCTGCGCAAGGCATTCGTCATCAACGTCGCCGCGCCGCCGGTGACGCTCAATCTCGCGGCGGGCCTGCCCTCCGACCCCGGCATCGAGGTCAGCTCGCCGGTGCCGTCACCCGACGGGCACCAGATCGCATTCCTCAGCGGCGATCAGGTCTGGCTCATGAACGCCGACGGGACACGGCCAACGCCCCTGACCAAACAGGACCCCGCCTCGTTCCCTTACTCGTGCCGCGCGCTGGCGTGGACTCGCAGCTGAACCTGCTCCATCACTCCCTCGAACAACTGCTGCAGGCTGTCCGCGGTCCGCGCCCAGGAGAATCGCTGGGCGAGCAAGCGCCCACGACGACCCATCTGCTGGGCCAGGTCGGGATTGTCGAGCAGCCGCCCGATGCGCTCCGCATACGCCGCGGGATCATGGCCGTCGAGCAGGTAACCGCTCACCTCATCACGTACGACTGACCGCAGTCCCGCGACGTCGGCGCCCACGACAGGGCGGCCACATGCCTGCGCCTCCAGCGCCACCAATCCAAAGGACTCGCTGTAGGACGGCATCACGCACACGTCCGCGGCGGAGTAGAAGAAAGGCAGCTCGTGGTGGGCAACCGAGCCGAGGAAGTCGACGCGGTCGTGCACGCCGACCCTCCTGGCGAAGGCCTTCAGGCGTTCCTTCTCGCTGTCGCTGCCTTCATGGCTGTCTTCGCCGACGATCAGCAGCCGGACGTCGTCGTGGCGCCGGTCGCGCAGCAGGGCCAGCGCGCGAATCGCGACGTCGACGCCTTTCAGGCGCTCGAGCCGTCCGACGAAGAGCACGATCCGGCCAGGACCGTAGCCGATCTGCACGCGTGCGTCGTCGCGGTCCGTGGGCTGGAACAGCGTCAGGTCGACGCCGGGCGGCACCACCGCGACGCGCGCGGGGTCAGCGCCATACGAACGGACCAGCTCGCCGCTTTCATCTGCCGTCGACGCGATAAGCAGGTCGGCCTCGCGCGCGATCTCGGTCTCCACCTGAATCCGCAGCGCGGGCTCGGGGCGCGCGCCTGCCGCCAGCGTGCGGTTCTTGACGAGGCCCAGCGTGTGCGCGACATGAGCCCACCCCACCGCGAGCTGGGGGCGGAGCAGGCGCGCGACCTCGCCGGAGAGCCAGTAGTGAGAGAACACGAAGTCATACGAGGCGCCCTCGAACTGGGCAAAGTCCATGACTTGGTGGGCGAACGCCGGGACCTGCTCGTGCAGGGCGTACTTGTCGAGGTCGCGTCCCGCAGGCACGTAGATGACGCACGAGTTGGGCGCCAGGTACTCGATCGCCGGGTCGCTTGCTCCTCTCCGGGTGAACACGTCGGTGGCAATGCCGCGCTCGCTGAAGGCCGCGCACACCTGGCGCACGTAGACGTTCAGGCCGCCGTTCTCGCTCCGGCCCAGAGACGCGGTGGGCGAGGTGTGCATGGAGATGACCGCGATCCGCGCGGGACTGTGGGGAAGAGATTGAGCCCGATCAGCCACGGTAGGCCGATCTCGCGTCAAGCCAGCGTCGAGAGACGCAGCAGAAGCCGGAACGAGAGACCGGCGAACAGGACGCCACAACTGGTTAAACCTACGAGCTTTTGGCGTATTCCTGCCGGCGGCGGCGGGCGGCGGCGGGCGGCCCGGCGCGAACTCGGCTCGATATGATTGGCCTCGATGCGCCGCTTTGGATGGGGTGTGATCGTGGGCATTGCGCTCCCGGCCTTCGTCGCCCTCACCGCCGTCGCGACGATGGCCTACGACGCGCCCACACCTTCACCGGGCGCCTCGGCCGCGGCGAGCGGCGCCACCACGCTTCCCGGCGACCCGCAGCACGGCGCGACCCTGTACGCGCAGAACTGCACCGTGTGCCACGGGGCCAACCTGGAGGGCGGCATCGGCGCGGTGCTCAACCCGATCGAGAAGCTGCCGGGTGTGACCAACCCGCTCGACCCGGCGTTCCTGATCCAGGTCATCACCAACGGTCGCACCGACGGCGGGCGCGTGATGCCGGCGAAGGGCGGCAATCAGGCGCTGACCGACCAGGATGTCAAAGACCTGGCCGCTTTCATCATCCAGCAGAACCACAACCCCGCCGGCGGAGCGCTGTCGCCCGGCGAGCTGGCCAAGCGCACGATCCTGTGGGTCAGCATCGCGATCATCGCCATGGGTTTCATCACGTACCTGCTGTCCGCCTACAACATGCGGTGGATCGCACGTCGAGCTGCAGCAAGACGTAAGTAGCCCGCCGGCCCTTTATCCGACGCCTGCAGGTGGCGCCCCGCGCATCCTGATCTTGTTCAGCGACACCGGCGGCGGGCACCGCGCGGCTGCGCGCGCCCTCACCGACGCGCTGCAGCTCCTCGACCCATCGTGCGAAGTCATCGTGGCCGACCCGCTCATCGGCGAGGGACCGGTGGTGGTCCGCCGGCTCGCGTCCCTCTACTCGCCGATGATCCGCCGGTCGCGCCGAGCGTGGGGCGCGCTCTATCACACGAGCAACACGCAGGCTACCTTCGCCGCGATCCGGGCCGTCTTCGGCCCGGGCGTGCGCAAGGTGCTTCGCCAGCTGCTGAAACAGCACGACCCCGACGTCGTGCTCTCCGTGCATCCACTGCTCAACCACATCGCGCACCAGGCCATCCGCACCAGCGGGCGCCCGCGCGCCCTGATGACGGTGATCACAGACCTCGTTGACTTTCATCGCGGGTGGACGTTCAGTCACGCGGACCTCGTCATCGCGCCGACCGAGCGGGCGCGCAGGGTCGCTTTGCGCCGGCGCGTGCCGCCTGACCGCGTCAAGCTGCTGGGGCTGCCGGTCGACCTGCGCTTTCGGCCGCCGGCGCCCGGCGAGAAGCAGGCGCTGCGGCGGCGCTTCGGTCTCGACGAGCGCAGGTTCACCGTCCTCGTCATGGGCGGCGCGGCAGGCGTGGGCTCGCTGGCGGCCCAGGTCCGCGAGCTCGCGCTCGAGACCCACCCGTGGCAGCTGGTCGTGGTGTGCGGGCGCAACGAAAAGCTGCGCCGCAGGCTGCTCGAGGCCGACGTCGCGACGCCGATGCTGGTCCTCGGCTTCGTCGACTACATGCCGGAGCTCATGCGCGCATGCGACCTGGTCGTGACCAAGGCCGGGCCCGGCGCCATCGCCGAAGCGCTGGCCACCGGCCTGCCGCTCATCATCACCGGCTTCCTGCCCGGCCAGGAGACGTCGAACGTCGACTTCGTCGTCGAGTCCCGCATCGGCGCCTTCGCGCCCAGAGAAGACGAGCTGCTCAACGAGGTTCGCGTCATGGCCGAAGGCGGACCGACGTGGCGGGAGATGTCACGCAAGGCCGAGGAGATGGCGTATCCCTACGCGTCATCCGACATCGCGCGCGAATGCCTCCTGCTCGCCGCGCGCTACAGGGCGTCGGCGCAGGCGAGCCGGTAAGGACACAGCCGGCACCGCCGACGCTCCGGCCTGGCCTCGAATCGCCCGGCCCGGATCCCTTCGGCCACTTCGGTGCCTTCGACCTCGGCGTCGCGCACGAGCGCCTCGATCGACTTCCCCGTCACGGGCACCGATTCCCCTGCCGCCAGGTACACCACCTCGAGGTGGAGCGGTCCGAGCCGCAAGGCGCCGCTTGCGCCGAGCGCGTAGAGGGCGACCTGCAGGTCGCGGCGTCGCCGGGCCACGGGCCGGCCGCTCTTGTAGTCGATGATCCGCCACCCGTCGTCGGTCCGGTCGATGCGATCGATGACGCCGCGCAGCTGCCACCCGTCGACGGCCACGTCGAATGGCTGCTCCAGATACGCGGGCATGGCGTCGAGGCCACCGCGCTTCCGATACGCCTCGAGCTCCGCCGCTCCGGTGCGCCGGAACGCCGGCGCGCGCCGCGGGTCGGGAAACGAGACCGTCCGCCAGACCGCTCCGTGGATCGCCCTCAAGCGCGCCGCGCTGACGTCCTCGCCTCGCTTGCGCAGCTCGCCCGCGCGGCGCAGGACCTCGTGCAGGATCACTCCGTGCGCCGCCTCCGCGCTCTGCACCACGGGCAGATGCTCGACGTGGCGGTACCAGTACTGGCGCGGGCAGTCCATGTAGGCGGTCATCGCGCTGTAGGAGAGCTGCACCTCGCCCGCGCGCGGCTCCACCGCGACTTCTTGCGTTGGCTCAGGCTCGGCGGCGATCCGCACGTCGCGCACGGTGCGGGCTCCCGCCTCGCGCACCTCGGCCAGGAAGCGCGACTCACGCCAGCGCCGGCCGCCTTCATAGTGCGCAGCCCAGGACAGGTACAGGCGCTTGCGCGCGCGCGTCATCGCGACGTACAGCAGCCGCCGCTCCTCGGCGACGACGTCTTCGCGGCCGCGCACGAGCGGTTCGAGCACCGCGGCGGGCAGCTCGAACCGCGGCGAGCGGCCCGACTGCGGAAGCCGGCCCTCGACGAGCGAGGGGACGAAGACCGCGTCGAACTCCAGGCCCTTCGACTGGTGGATCGTCATCACCTGGAGCGCGTCGGTGGACTCGACCGCGGTGGGCGCCTCGTCTTCGCCGGACAGCAGCACCAGATCCAGGTACCGCATGTAGGCGTCGAGCGAGTGCTCGGGCGAGGCTTCGCAGAACTCGGCGATGCCCTCGCCCAACCGGCTGACGTTGAGCGCCGCGTCCGGACTGGCGGCCAGGTATTGGGACTGCTCCATCAGCTCGAAGAAGAGGTCGCGCACGTCGACGTGCTTGGCCGCGACCGCGAGCCGCTCGAGCAGCGGCCGCATGCCCGCGGCGACGGGTCGGGCCAGCGCCACCAGGTCGGTCGGGTCACGCATCACGCGCAGCATCGCGATCACGTCCTTGACTTCGGGCCGGTCGAGAAACCCGTGGCCTCCGACCAGGACGTGGGGCAGGCCGCACTGCGCGAGGGCCGCCGCCACAGGCCGCGCGATCGCGTTGGTGCGACACAGCACGGCGATGGAGGCAAGCGGTGTGCCGGCGGCGACGAGCCGGCCCGCCTCACGAGCGATGGCCGCCGACTCCGAGGCGACGTCGGGCGCCTCCCAGATCTCGACCGCCTCACCGGCCGTCCCTGACCGCAGCTGCTTGGGCAGGCGGTCGGGATTGTGCTCGATGAGGGTCCGGGCCGCGGCGACGATGCGGCGCGAGCTTCGGCGGTTGCGGGCGAGCGTGATGGTAGCCGCGCGGGGAAAGCTGGCCAGAAACCTCTCCAGGCTCGCGCGCGACGCGCCCCGGAAACGGTAGATCGACTGGTCGTCGTCGCCGACGATGAACGGATCGCCTCCGCCCGCGATCAGCTCCACCAGCCGCTCCTGCGCGAGGTTCAGGTCCTGGTACTCGTCGACCAGGACGTGCCTGTAGCGTGCTGAGTAGCGGGCGAGCACGCCAGGGCTCTTCTCGAGCATGCCCACCGCGAGCAGCAGCAGGTCGTCGAAGTCGAGCAGCCGGCGCTTTCGGCATTCCCTCTCATACGCGCGAAAGAGCCTCACGCAAGCGCGCATCAGCTCACCGCGGTCTTCGTCCTCCGTGGCGGCCGCCCACTGCGCCAGCCGGGCGAGCGGGACGAGCTCCTGCTTCATGCGCTCGAGCATCTGCAGGAGCGGCGCGACCAGGTCGTCGGGCCTCTCGTCGCCGGTCAGGGCCAGGTCTCCGAGACTCCACATCAGCTCCCGCGCCAGGATCCAGCGGTCGGCTCCCGTGACCAGTCGGAATCCCGCCGGGACCCCGATCGCTCGTCCGTCCTCGCGCAGCCACCCGAGCGCGACGGAGTGGAAGGTCCCGACCGCAGGCGCGGTGCCGTCGATGGCGGCCTCGATGCGTTCCCGCATCTCGCCGGCCGCGCGCTCGGTGAAGGTCATGACCAGGATGGCCTCCGGCGGGACACCCGAGGCCACCAGCCCCCGGAAGCGCTCCGCGATGACCGCGGTCTTGCCCGTGCCGGCGCCGGCCACGACACGCACGGGTCCCGCGACGCGGCCCAGGGTCACGACGGGGTCGAGCGCCCGATGCGCACGCGCAGGCTGCGGACCTTGCGGCCCGCCTCTGGTCGGTTCAGCCGCGCCAGGATCGACTCCGTGTCGAGACGCAGCTGGTGCGCCAGCGCGGGGCTCGAGGTCGTGACCAGCAAGGTGCCCGCGCGCAGCTCCACCTCGTCGCACAGCCGAGCCACGTCAGGCCCCATCAGCGCCCGAAATGCGGCGGCCACCTGGCCCGCCAGCAGGCGATGGCCGCCGGGCTGCCGGCGCACGATCCTCGGCAGGATATTGCCCAGCTTATCCACAGCTCTGGATCCTCCCCGCCTCGACCGACCAGACCATCGCGCGAGCCATCAATGCGGGCGGAAACGGCCCCGCTTCCACCGCGGTGATGATCACCTGGCCGCCGTCCGCGACCTCGTTCAGAAGGGCCGCCCGGCGGCCGCCGTCCAGCTCCGAGAGCACGTCGTCGAGCAAGAGCACCGGCTTCTCGCCCGTACGGGCCTCGATCAGGGCCGCCTCGGCCAGCTTCAGGCTCACCACCGCCGTTCGCTGTTGGCCCTGGGACGCGAACGAACGGGCCTCCTGGCCGTCGAGGAGAACCTGCAGGTCGTCCCGGTGCGGGCCTACGGTCGTCGAGCCGCGGCGGAGGTCTTCGCCCAGGGAGTTATGCACAGCTTGGGCGAGGTCTTCCGGGGGCCCCAGGTAGCGGATCTCCAGGCGCTCGCCCGCTGCAATCTGGCGATGGCGCCGGTTGGCGGACGGCCCCAGCTCAGCCACGGCTTTGGCGCGCGCGTCAACGATTGCCGTGCCGATCTTGACCAGCTCGTCGTTCCAGGCCTCCAGGGTTGCCTCGCCTCCCTCTCCGGCCGCCATTCGCTTGAGCAGGCTGTTGCGCTGCTCCAGGACGCGCCGCAATCCGGCCAGCGCGCGCGCGTAGCCGGGCGCGACCTGGACCAGCGTCTGGTTGAGGAACCGGCGGCGCAGCTCCGGGCCGGCCTTGACCAGGCCCAGGTCGTCGGGCCAGAACAGCGTGACGCGAAAGTTGCCCGGCAGGTCGAAGGCCC
>Ga0070698_100001440_pt1 | contig 26388 bp, 22 predicted proteins | sample KBSK1502metaG_FD_65477 | JGI IMG/M metagenome (GOLD analysis project Ga0070698, IMG submission 65477) | Corn, switchgrass and miscanthus rhizosphere microbial communities from Kellogg Biological Station, Michigan, USA - KBS K1-50-2 metaG | ecosystem: Host-associated > Plants > Roots >... | reverse complement strand
GGGATGGCGCGACGCGTCGCTGGATTCGATTCGTTCCGCGGCCTTCCGGGCTCCAGCGAAGTGCATGCGCGGTGGCAGACCGGTGATTGTGCGGCAAACCACGCATGGCATCCGCTGTTGAAGACGGGAGATCCCGTCACGCCGGATGTCACGCTCCGTCTGTTCGAGGCATGCGGGCTTGACGCGCCCCAGCTGCACGTCGGGTCGTTTGACGACACGTTGCCGGCTGCGTTCCCGGCCGCGCACCCGCAGGTCGCGCTGGCGCACATCGATTGCGACTTGTACGAGTCGACCCGGGCTGTGCTCGAGGCGCTGGAGCCGGTGCTGCAGGACGGTTCCATCCTGCTGTTCGACGACTGGTTCCACTACCGTGGCCATCCCGGTAAAGGTGAAGCGCGCGCCTTCGCCGAGTTCCTGGCTGCGCATCCGAACTGGGGCGCCGCGCAGTACCAGACGTACTCGACGTTCTGCAATTCATTCATCCTGTATCGACGATGAGCGTTGTCGCGCATATCGGCCCTCCGCGTGGCGCCAGTGGTGGTCCAGGCGGGTACCTCAAGCAGCTTGCCGCAGCGTTCGACGGTCACGGTGCCGCGGCCGACGTGCTGTTGCCTCCCTGCATTGCCGTGGCTCCAGTCGAGCAGGCACGGACGGTATCGGCGGTCACGGTCGCGGCGCATCGAATCCGCCGGGCGTTGTTCGGTCCGCCTCGCTACTACCGTCCTGACATGGCGGACGTGCGCAGGCGGGGAGGAGCGCTCGAGACCCTCTTTCGCAGCGCTCTGCTCGGCATGCGCGCGGAAAACGAAGCGAGCCTCGTCAACGCGCTGGCACGGCGCGCCGATGTGCTGTTCGCCCACGATCTTGCCGCCGCCGAGGCGGCCCTCGAGGCCCGCGGACGCGAGCAGGTGTGGCTGATGATGCACTCGCCGATGCCGCTCGGCCTCTACATGGCATGGAGCTGGGGCGTGCCCGAGATCGACTGGCGCGAAATCCTGACGTTCCCGGATGTGCGCGCGCTCATCGACCGGGAGCTCGACGTCTGCTCGCGTGTTGACCGCATCGTCATTCCCTGTCCCGAGGCGATCGACGAGCTCGTACGTTCCGACGCGCGGTTCGAGCGCCTGCGCGGCCGCGCCAGCTACGTAATGACTGGAGCAAGGCGATCGCAGGCAGCCAACGCCATCGGACGCCAACGGGCGCGCGCGCATTTTGCACTTCCGCTCGATCAGCCGGTGGGGCTGTTCATCGGCAACCGGGAACCGTACCGCGGGCTCGACCGGCTCACGGCGGGCCTCGAGGCGCTCGACGATCCACGAGTGATTCCCGGCACCATCGCGGTCGCGGGCCCCGATCCACGGACAGCTCCATCCGGCCCGCGTATCCGCGCCCTGGGCCGCGTGAACGACGTGGCGGTGTTGTTCGAGGCGGTGGACTTCGTGGTGAACGTGAACCGCTTCAGCCTGTTCGATCTGTCCGTGATCGAGACGCTCGAAGCCGGCAAGCCGCTTCTCATGCACGCGACTGGCGGCAATCGCGCGTTCCAGCGGCTGGGTGCGGGCTGTGACATGCTCGCCGACCTCGAAACCCGGACGATTGCTGACGGACTCGAACGGATGTTCACGGCGCCACCGGCCACGTTGAGCGCGCTCGGCGCGCGCTCGAGGGTTTGCTACGACACCCACCTCACGCTGGATGCATTCGGCCGGGCGCACGAACGTCTCTACGCAACAGCGCAGTCCGCGGTGGCGGTGCCGTGAACGTTCCATTCCTGATCATCGGCGCAGGTCCAACCGGCCTTGGAGCGGCGTGGCGTCTCCAGCAGCGAGGCATCCACGATTGGAAGCTGCTCGAGGCGGGGTTCGTACCGGGCGGCCTTGCGCGCTCAGTCGTCGATGAACACGGCTTCACCTGGGACCTCGGCGGGCACGTGCAGTTCAGCCACTACGAGATGTTCGACCAGCTCATGGACGATCTCCTGGGCGTGGACGGCTGGCTGCATCACGACCGCGAGTCGTGGGTCTGGATCCGCGACCGTTTCGTCCCCTATCCGTTTCAGCTCAATCTCCACCGTCTACCGGGACCGGAGATCGCGACGTGCCTCCACGGGTTGGAACACGCGGCCGCATCCGCGTCGCAATCGGGCGTGCTGCCCGCGAATTTCGGCGAGTGGATTACCCGCACCTTCGGCGATGGCATCGCCGAGCTGTTCATGCGCCCGTACAACGGCAAGGTCTGGGCCCGGGACCCGGAGCTGATGGATTGGCGCTGGATTGGCGATCGCGTGGCTGTCGCGGACGTCGCGCGTGTCCGCGAGAACCTGCGCCTGCATCGGGACGACGTGTCGTGGGGACCGAACAACCGTTTCCGATTTCCGCGCCGCGGCGGCACGGGCGCCGTCTGGCACGCGCTGGCGGACCAGTTGACGCAGCGCGCTCCAGCGCACGAGTCGCCCCTGATGTTCGGCGCAAGCGTGAAGCACGTCGACACGACGGCACGCAGCGTGGCGCTCGCCGACGGACGCGAGATCGGATACGACACCCTGATTTCGACGATGCCCCTGGACCGCCTCATTGCGATGAGCGACCTCGCCCGCGACCTGCGGACGGCGGCGCGCGATCTCGAGTACTCCTCCACGCACGTTGTCGGCGTCGGGCTGCATGGCAACGCCCCCGAAGCCCTGGCGCAGAAATGCTGGATGTACTTCCCCGAATCGAATTGCCCCTTCTACCGGGTCACACATTTCTCACACTATTCACCGAACAACGTTCCGGACCCCTCGACGCAATGGTCCCTGATGGCCGAGGTGTCGGAGTCGGTGCACCGGCCGGTGGACAGCAGGACCATCGCCGCTGACGTCGTGCGCGGGCTTCTCGCGACCAGGCTGATTGAGTCGGAGGCGCAGGTGCATCACGTATGGCACATGCGCCTCGAGCACGGGTACCCGGTGCCGTCGATGCATCGCGATCGGGGTCTGACAGGCATTGAATCGACGCTCGCCGCGCGCGGCGTGTTCAGCCGCGGCCGTTTCGGCGCGTGGAAATATGAAGTGTCGAATCAGGACCACAGCTTCGCGCAGGGAGTCGAAGCCGTTGATGCGCGGCTCGATGGCACGGAAGAAATCACGCGGAAGCGTCCCGAGGTGGTCAACGCCTGGCGCCCGCGCCCGGCCGTGCCCGCGCCTGTCTCAACGGCGGGGCGCCGCTGATATGACCCTTATGACGCCGATCCGGCGCCTGGTCCGCGACGTTCAGCGCGATCTCTGGCCGACACCGGAACATGCAGTGCTCCAGGAGCTGGAGCGACGGGCCCAGCGCGAATCCCGACGTACTCCTGGCGAGATTTCGATCGCGCCGTACCATCTCGAGTATGCCGACGCGATGTCGGCGTGGCCGCAGTGGGATGACATCTTCGTCCGCCAGACGCTGGCGTTCGAGACCAATGAGCCCACGCCTCGCATCATTGACTGCGGCGCGAACATCGGGCTCGCGTCTTTGTACTACGCGCGCCAGTACCCCCACGCGAGGCTCACGGCGATCGAAGCGGACCCCACGCTCGCCGCCATGTGCGAGCGGAACCTGGCGCGGAACGGCTGTACACAGTTCGAGGTCAAGGCGGCGGCAGCCTGGACCGCGCACGGCGAAACCGAATTCATCTGTGAGGGCGGGGATTCCGGCATGCTCGCATCACTCGGATCCCCGGTCACCGGGACCGCGCGCATGGTCCCGACCGTGCGGCTTCGCGACTACCTCGACGACACCGTTGATCTGCTCAAGATTGACATCGAAGCCGCTGAATTACCGGTCCTGGAGGATTGTGCGGGTCTGCTCGACAACGTGCGAGCCCTGGCAATCGAAGTGCACGAGTTCGATCCCACGCACCGTCAGACAGGCGCGATCCTCGAGCTGCTCGAACGGGCTGGATTCACGTTCGCGATGTCCAACCTCTGCCCGCTTCCCTGGCGGTCCTCGCAATCCGCCGCCCCGTTTCCAGGCGCGCCGCCCGTGTGGGCGGTGGCAGTCTTCGCATGGCGCGCGTGACCGATCCAAGCGTGGTGTACGTCCTCCCGGACAAGATGGGAGGGGTCATGAGCCTCACGGCGCACCTCCTCGACGCCCGGCGTCCGGACGGCTTCCGGCACGTCGCGGTGCTGACGCACAACTCGTTGTCCGTCGACGAGCGGTTCGGGGAGACGCTGAACGCCGACGCGCAGACGGTCGTCGAATACGCGCTGCCGCTCGAGAATCTTTTCGCCGTGCTGAACCGGTTACGGCGCGCGATACCTCGGGGGGAGGGCGTCCTGGTCGCCAACGATCTGCTGGAGCTTGCGCTGGCGTCCGCCTTTGATTGCCACCGCGCGGTCATTCAGATTCTGCACGGCGACGACGACTACTACTACGACCTCGCCGCGCGGCATGAAACCGTGATCGATGCGTTCGTGGCGATCGGCCGTACGATCGAGCGAAAGCTGAAGACGCGCCTGCCGCACCGCAGTGGGGACATCTACTTTCTGCCGTACGGTTTGCCCGACCCGGCGCGCCGGCGCACGCCCCGACCAGGGCCGCTCCGCCTCCTGTTTGCCGGCCGGTACGAACACGGACAGAAGGGTGTCCTCGATCTTCCATTGATCGACCGCATGCTCGTCGAACGCGGCGTGGACGTGTCGTGGACGATGATCGGCGCCGGGCCGGATGAGACGAAGCTCCGCGACGCCTGGCGCAGCCCGCGCGTCAACTTTCTCGGACGGAGGTCGAATGCCGAGGTCATCGAGATCGCGGCGAGTCACGATGTGTTCGTCCTGCCCACCCGCTACGAGGGTGTTCCCGTCGCGCTTCTCGAAGCGATGAGCGTCGGGCTTGCCCCCATCGTCAGCAACGTCGAAAGCGGCGTCGCTGAAGTCCTGTCCAATGGGCAAACAGCGCTCATGCCGCCCGTCGGCGATATCGGTGCGTTTGCCGATGCGATTGCCGCGCTCGACCGGAATCGACCGCTGCTCGAATCGATCAGCGACGCGGCGTGGAAGTACGTGGCCGCGCATCACGACGCCCACACACGCGCCGACGCGTACCAGGCGTTGTTTCTACGGTACCGCGAGCTGCGGAGACCACGGCCCGACCACGTCATCCTTCCGTACCAAACACGACTCGATCGGCCATGGCTTCCCAACATCGCCGTGCGGACGGTACGTGGGCTGATTCGGCGCGCGCAGGGACGAGCGCTGTAATGCGCATCGTCCAGGCCGCGGGCTGGTACTTTCCAAACAGTGCAGGTGGCACTGAGGTGTACGTTTCCGAACTGTCCGATCGCCTGCGCGCGGCCGGGCATGACGTGCATATTTCGGCGCCCGAAACGCTCGGACACGACGAGCGCACTTACGACCACGGCGGCGTGCCGGTGTACCGGTATCCGATTCCGCCGAGCGTGACGCGTGACGAGGCGCAGGGCCGCGTCGCGGTTCGCGGCGCTGAACGGTTCCACGAGTGGCTGCGGCGGATGCGTCCCGACGTCGTGCACATGCACACCTACGTGACGGGCCTCGGGCTGAATGAGCTCCGCGTCGCAAAAGCCGCCGGAGCACGCGTCATCGTGACGACGCACGCGGCCAGCCTCGGGTTCACCTGCCAGCGTGGAACGATGATGCGATGGGGCCGCGCGTTGTGCGACGGCAAGGTGAGCGCATTCAAATGCGTGCCGTGCTACCTCGAGCATCGCGGCGTGCCCCGGCCGCTCGGATACATGGCCGCGCTGATCCCGCCGCCGCTGAGCGCACTGGGACGGCACATGAATGGCCGTGTCGCCACGTTCCTTGGGATGACTGACTTGATTGCCTACAATCGCGACTCGCAGCGTGAGCTGCTCGAGCTTGCCGATCGGTTCGTCGTGCTCACCGACTGGGCCCGCGACGTGCTCGTCGCCAACGGCGCGCCGCCTGACAAGATCGTCATCAACCGTCTCGGTATTCGGTACAACGGGATGGAGAAGAAGCGCGGGTCGTCGACGCAGCCGCTGACAATCGCCTATATCGGCCGCTTTGATCCAATCAAAGGCGTTGATGATTTCGCGCGCGCGATTGCTCAAACGCCGGGATCGGCCCCGATCCATTTCCGGTTCCACGGCCCCGTTCGCAACACCGCCGAGCTTGCCGTCCTGGAGAGCTTGAAGAAGATCGTTGGACCGAACGCATGGGTTAGCTTCGGAGGCGAGCTCGACGCCACAGGCGTTCGACAGGCGCTGGCCGGAATAGACGTGATGTGTTGCCCCTCGCGCGTGGTCGAGGGAGGCCCGACGATCGCGCTCGAGGCGATGGCCGCCGGCGTGCCCGTGGTCGGGACCAATGTTCCCGGGATCTCGGAGATCGTGATCGACGGCGTGACGGGCCGTCTCGTCGCGCCTGGCGACCCGCGCGCGCTCGCGGCAATCTTCGCCGAGCTTGCGGCCGATCCCGGCGTGATCGATCGCTGGCGAGCCGCGCTTCCGGCTGTCCGCACGATGGATGACGTGACGAACGACTACCTCGAGATGTACGCCGCATGAAGGGTCCGACCGGACCGCTGGGACGCCTGGCCAAGCACGGGCTGCACTCGGCGGGCTACTACCATCACCGGCTCGCGCAGATCGAGTTCCCAGGCGTGGCGGTCCTCTGCTATCACGGGATCCGTGGCGACGGCACGGGAGACCTGCCCTTTCACGATCTCCACGTGGATCGCCGCGCGTTCGAAGGTCACTGCCGCATCCTCCGCGAATGCTGTTCGCCCATTTCAGCCCCGCAGCTGCTCGCCGCGTTGAATGGCGCATCGCTGCCGCCACGACCCGTCCTCGTCACCTTCGATGACGGATATCGAAGCGTCCTGGATCTCGGGTTGCCGGTTCTTGAACAGTACGAGATCCCGGCCGCCGTGTTCGTCTGCGTGGAACCGATCGTGCGGCGCGAACATTTCTGGTACGACAGCATGTACCGCGCGCGCGGCAGCGAAGCCGTCGCCGCCACACGCCGACTCGGGACTGCCGAATGGCGAACGATGGCGGACGCGGTCGCGACTCCGGCGCGTGCCTCGGATGTGCACCGTCCGATGACGACCAACGAGCTGCACCGCCTCGCGGCAAGTCCGCTCATCGAAATTGGCGGGCACACGATGACGCATCTCACGCTGGCGCTTGCTGGGATCGAGGAGCAGCGTGACGAGATCGAGACGTGTCGAGACACTGTGACGGCATTGGTGGGGAGGATCCCTGCTGGGTTTGCCTACCCGTACGGGCTGCGTCCGGGCGACTATTCCGCCGATACCGTCACGCTGGTCGCGGCTGCCGGATTCAAGTACGGGTTCTCGACGTATCAGCAGTTTGCCTCGCGTGACTGCAGCCCGTTCGAGATTCCCAGGTTCGTGATGGTCGACGGGATCGACGAAGCGGAGCTCGCCCATCGTCTTGCCCATTCGTGGCACGTGGCGCCGCCCGTATGAGCAGGAAGGTCTGCATCGTGACGGCGGGTCATCTGTCGACCTGCCCGCGCATGCTGAAAGCAGCCGATGCGCTGCACACGGCCGGATACGCCGTGCGGGTCGTCAGCGCGGTGCACACGCCGTGGGCATTCGAGGCGGACACGCGCCTGGTCGGTGCCCGTCAGTGGACATGGCGCCCCGTGCCCTACGGGCGCCAGTATGCATTCGGTGCGTGGCTGCGCTCGGGTGTGCGGCACCGCATCGCGCGAGCCATAGCCTCGGTATCGCCGCAGTCAGTGCCAGCCGCGATCGCGTCGGAGGCGTTTGCACGGGCGCATCGTGAGCTCGTGACCGCAGTGCTCGAGGAGCGCGCCGATCTGATCTATGGCGGTTCGACCGGCGCCATTGCGGCCGCCGCCGAGGCCGGGAGGCGGAGTGGGACTCCCTTCGGCGTCGATTTCGAAGACTTCCATTGCGACGAGCAGGATCCGGAAGACGGTCGGCTCTCGAACGCACTGGGCGGACCGATCATGCGGCTGGCGGCCAACGGCGCATCGTTTGTCACCGCTGGAAGCGCCGCCATCGCGCGCGCGTGCGCGGACGAATTCGGCATCAACACGATCGCCGTCAACAACGTCTTCCCCCTGCCCTCGACGCTCCCCGCGGACCGCGATCGTCAGGGGCAGAAGGAGCTGCGGTTGTACTGGTTCAGCCAGACGATCGGGCGGAGGCGCGGACTTGAAGACATTGTGCGCGCCGTCGGGCTGATGGGCCGCCCTGCGACGTTGTACCTCCGCGGTCGCCCCGCAGCCGGCTACATCGCGACGCTGGAACAGCATTCGAGGCAGGTGGCGCCCGCGCTGCGTATTGAAGTACTGCCGCCGTCGGCACCGGATTCGATGATCGACGAGTGCCGGCCGTTCGACGTCGGCATCGCGGCCGAGGGTGGGCACGTCCGCAACCGCCATCTGAGTCTTTCGAACAAGGCGCTGACGTATCCGCTGGCCGGGCTTCCCGTCGCGCTCACCGACACACCGGGCCAGCGCCCGCTCGCCGACGATCTCGGCGAAGGCGCACTGCTGTTCGCGCCCGGTGACGTGCAATCGCTTGCAGCTTCGCTGGGACGCATCGCCGACGATCCGCGCGCGATGTCTCGTGCACGCGAGGCCAGTTGGGAGGCCGCGAAGCGGCGCTGGCACTGGGAACATCCTGCCGAGCGCGGTGCGCTCCTGGCAACGATCGGACGTGCGATTGGCTGACATCGCAGGAGTGCTCCTCAACATCGGCAGCGGACCGGCGGTCGCGCCCGGCTGGATCAGTATTGACGGATCGTGGCAGGCACGATTTGCCGGCCGCCCGATCGCCGCGCGTGTTGTCTCGCTGCTGACAGGACGCCAGGTCGGTCATTGGCCGGCGGGGATTCGCTGTCTCGACGTCCGTCGCGGCTTTCCGTTCGCGGACAGCTCGGCGAGCGTCGTCTACAGCTCGCACATGATCGAGCACCTGTTTCGCGATGAAGCGGGCGCGTTCCTGCGTGACGCACATCGCGTGCTCGTTCCCGGCGGCATCTGTCGCATCGTCGTGCCGGACATGCGGTCCATGGTCCAGTGGTACGTGGAACGGAACGGAGCGCCGCCGGCCAACGGCGAGGCGCCCCGCAGCGACCGGTTGATGGAGATGCTCGGCGTATCCTCACCGTCGGCGCCGCCGCGATCGATCCTCGGCGCCTACCGCCGGCTGACGGACTTCGATCGCCACAAGTGGATGTATGACGAGCCCGGCTTGATTGCGCTGTTCCGCGAATCGGGGTTCGCCGGCCCGGTTGCCCGCGGCCCTCTCGAAAGTGACATCCCGCGGGACGTACTGGCGGCCGTCGAGAAACGGGAGCGCATGGACGGCGGAGCAGGCATCTGCGTGGAGGCGCGCAAGTAGCATGCGCCGCCTGCTGATGATCTCGCCGCACTTTCCGCCCGACAGCAGCGCTGGAACACATCGCGTGCGGCTTCTCGCGCCTCATCTGTCCGACTACGGTTGGGAGCCGACGGTGCTGACGGTCGCGGAACAGGACTATGAAGGCCGGCTCGATCCCGACCTCGCGAGCCTCGTTCCCCCGTCGCTGCGGGTGGTGCGCGCGCGGGCGCTGTCGGCGCACCTGACACGGGCCGTGGGGCTGGGCGATCTCGGCCTTCGCGCCCTGCCGGGCCTGCGCCGCGCCGCATGGGAGCTGCTCGAGCGCGATCGATTCGATGCGGTGTTCATCACGATTTATCCGACCTACCCGGCGGTGCTCGGCCCGATGATCAAGCGGCGCTTCGGCATGCCCTTCGTCCTGGACTACCAGGATCCGTGGGTCGGTGCCTGGGGGCGCGACGTCGGCGGCGGCGCGAACGGTGCCGTGGACTTCAAGAGCCGATCGACGCGCGCCATTGGCGAGCGGATTGAGCCGCGCGTCCTTCGAGCCGCCGACGGCGTGACCGCGGTGTCTTCGCGCACGTACGAGGACGCGTTGCGGCGCACCGGTGCCGCTCCGAGGGAAGTTGCGGAGATTCCCATTGGCTGGGACGCTGCGGATGGCGACGCACTGGCGCAGCGCGGCCACGCGCCGTGTCTGATCCCGGACGACGGGCGCGTGAACATCTGTTACACCGGCACGCTGCTCCCGCTTGGCGTCGAGACCCTCCGCGCCGTGCTCCTTGCGGCTCGGCGTGTGATCGGAGAGCACCCGCAACTGCACGATCGTCTGCGGTTCTATTTCTTTGGCACGAGCAACCAGACGGCCTCGACCGAGTATCGCGTCATGGCCCACGCCCGCGCGTGCGGCGTCGAGGACATCGTGCACGAACATCCGGCGCGCCTCGACTATCTCGACGCCCTTGCCGCGCTGCGGCAAGCGTCGGCATTGCTGTTGATGGGCAGCTCGGAGGCCCATTACACGGCGAGCAAGATTTTCCCGGCGCTTCTCGCAGACCGGCCGACGCTTGCCGTGTATCACGAAGCGAGCACCGTTGTTGATATCTTCAGCGCCGCCGCCCCCCTGCCGGCAGGGCATCTCGTCACCTACAGTGACGAGCAGCCAGTCGACCACGCCGTCGATCGCATTGCGACGGCGTTGACGGAGATTGTTGGCGTCGCGGGACAGCCCGTTCGCATGTGCCGCGAGGCGTTGGCGCCCTGGTCGGCGTCGACTCTCGCTCGCCGTCTTGCGGCCGTCTGCGATGGAGTGGCCGCATGACCACGCCGTGCCGCGTCACGTTCGTGCAGACGCATCCCATCCAGTACATGGCGCCGTGGTTCCGGTACATTGCGGAACATCGGTCGGACGTCGAGCTGACGGTGCTGTACGGATCGATGCCGACGGCCGACCAGCAAGGCGTCGGATTCGGCGAGTCGTTTTCGTGGGATGTGGCACTGCTGGAGGGCTATCGCTACTCGGTCCTTTCTGCGCCGGCCGTCGGCCGACGATTCGACTCCGAGAGCTTCTCTGGGGTTGACGTAGGCGGCCTGGACGAGACGATTGCTGCGACCCGCCCGGATGTCGTGGTTGTTCCCGGATGGCACTCCATCTTTTATGTGCGGGCGATCGCCGCCTGCCGCAGCGCGGGCATTCCCGTTCTGTATCGCGGGGACAGCAGTCTCCTGAGTGCGCCGCACGGATTCAAGCGATACGCATGGGCCGTCAGGACACGGATTGCGCTATCGAAGTTCGATGGCTTCCTCAGCGTCGGGACGCGCATTCGTGAATACCTGCAGCATTTTGGAATTCCAGCCCCGTTGATCTTCGATTCGCCGCACGCGGTGGATAGCGAGTATTTCGCCAACGCGTCCCGCCTGATGCAGAGCGCTGCGCGCGATACCGCGCGTCGGGAGCTCGGGGCCGGGCCTGACGACTTCCTGGTGCTGTTCGCCGGAAAGTTCGTCGAGCGTAAGCGGCCGGCTGACGTCATCTCCGCCGCCGCTCGACTCGGTCCGGACGCGGTCGTGGCGATGGCGGGCAACGGGGAGTTGATGACAGCGACACGGGCGGCTGCCGAGCGGGCAGGCGTGCGCGTCACCTGGTGCGGCTTTCTCAACCAGTCAGGCATGTCCCGGGCGCTCGCCGCGGCTGATTGCGTGGCGGTGCCCAGCCGGTGGGAAAGCTGGGGATTGATCGTCAACGAAGCGCTTGCCTCCGGGACACCGTGCGTCGTGTCTGACGGCGTCGCCTGCGCACCCGATCTCGTGCGCGACGATGTGTCGGGATCTGTGCATGCCGCCGGTGATGTCGAGAGTCTCGCGCGGGCACTCCGCCGGGTGCGCGACGCGGCTCGCGATGGCGTGATCACTCGCGAGTCCTGCCGCGCAATCGCCGCCACGCACTCCTTCGAACGCGCAACCGACGGCGTGCTGACGGCGGCCCGCCGTGTCCACGCGCACCGCACCCTTTCGATGACCGCCAATGCTGGAGCGCCGAGGATCGTTGCTGCATTTGGCAACATGGCGATGATTTCCGGGGTCGAGCGGATGTCCTTCGAGGTGCTGCGGACGGTACGCGACCGGGGGGGCGCGGTGCACTGCATCGTCAACACATGGGGAAGCGGGCAGGTCGTCGACAAGGCCGATTCGATTGGATCGACGTGGTCGACCGGCTATTACTGGCACGGGCTGCGCCGCCGTGGCAGCCTGCGCGGTCAATTGCTCGCCCTGTGGGACATCTGTCGCACGAGCGCCGACCTGCTGCGCGACGCGCGGCGTTTTGCGCCGACGCACGTCTTTGCCCCCGAGTTCCACGCGGTGCTTCGCTCGGCGCCCGCGCTGTGGATGCTGCGACGGCTCGGGGTGCGCGTCATCCTGCGCCTCGGGAATGCTCCAGAGCCCGGACGCTTCTATCGGTTTCTGTGGCGCGGCATCATCGACCGCTGCGTCGATCGATTCGTCCCGAACTCGCAGTTCATTCACCGCGAGCTTCTTGCGCATGGCATCGCGGCCGATAAGAGTCTTGTGGTCTACAACACCGTGCCGCATCGCACCGACCCGTGGGAGCCGCGCGAGCGAATCCCGGGGCGGATCATCTATGTGGGCCAGATCATTCCGCCGAAGGGCATCGATGTGCTGTTGGACGCGTTTGCCCTCGTTCTGCGCGGCGGCGCGAATGCGTCGCTCGACATTGTTGGCGATATGAACGGATGGGAACCGCCCGAGTTCGATGGATACCGGGAGAGGATTCGCGCGCGCTCCATGGCGCCTGAATTTGCCGGCCGGGTGCGGCTGCTCGGCTCGCGCGAGGATGTTCCCGCCTTGATGGCGGCCGCGTCGGTGCACTGCCAGCCTTCGCGCCCGGAACAGAAGGAAGGATTTGCGGTCGTGGCGCTCGAAGCCAAGCGATCGGGTCTGCCGTCGGTCGTGACGATGAGCGGCGCCCTCCCCGAGATGGTGACGCATCTCGTCGATGGCTGGATCTGTCCCGAGGTGACGCCGGAGGCAATCGCCGAAGGTCTCTCTTATTTCATCGCGGACGAAGAACGGGCGCGCCGCGCGGGTGAACACGCGCGACATCGGGAGCGTCAGTACAGCCACGAACGATTTGCCTCTGCGTGGGCGGCTGTGTTCGATGCCGAGCCGTCATATCACACGGCGGCCGTAGGCGTCGAGATTCGCTGATGCTGTTCGGATGGCTCTCCGCGAATCCGGGCGCTGATACGGCCGACGTGCTGTCTGCGATGGCCGCGGCACTACGGGCTGACGTGCGACAGGAGGCGATGATTTGGACGTACCCCGGCTTCGGCATCGGCGTGATCGAACGCGCGTCCGCCGTCTCGCCTGCGGGTAAAACGCCGTCGCGCGAGCCGGTGCGAACCGCCGACGGCACGTCCCTGTGGATGGCGGGGGAGGCGTTCGACTGGCCATCGCATGGTGGCCTTGACAACGCAGCCGCGAGCCGCGGTCCGTCGTTCCGCCGCCGGTTGCTAGACGCGCTGCGGGACGAGGGGCCGGACGCGATTTGCGACCTCGACGGCGAGTATCAGATTGCGCTCTGGACGCCTTCGAATCGAACGCTGCTGCTGCTGAACGACCGGTTCGGGGCCCTGTCGCTCTACACGGCGTCGAGCGCTGCCGGTGTCGTCTTCGCCGGCGGCGTCCGAGGCGTCCTCATGGCCCCTGGCATCGCGTGCGAGCCTGACCTCGAGGCGATCCGTGAGGCGGTCACGTTCGGCGGGTTTCGACTCGGGTCGCGGACCAACATTCGCGGCATCACCATGGTGCCCCCGTCGTCGGGCGTGATGCTGTCGCCGCGGACGATCGAGCTGCGCCGCTACTGGACGTGGTCGGCATTGCCGCAGCCGGACGGGACGGACCGCAGCACGCTCCTCGAAGAGACCCGGGAGGGATGGCGCCGCGCGATCGCGCGACGGCTGGACGGCGCGGCGGCACCTGGCCTGGCGCTCAGCGGAGGATTGGACAGCCGCGCGATTCTCGCGGAGGCGCATTCGCAGGGCCAGCGCCTGGCGGCGCTGACCTACGGCGTTCCCGAATCAGACGATGTGACAATCGCGCGGCGCGCGGCGGGCGCGGCCGACGCACCTTGGACGCTGTATCCGCTGTACTCGGCGGGCTGGCTGGAACGGCGCGCAGGTCGCATTCAGCAGACCGATGGTCTCGTCGATCTCGTCGACCTGATGCATGCCGAGCCGCTCGAACAGATGCCGCAGGTGTTCGATACGTACTTGAGCGGTTACATCGGCGATGCCGTCACCGGCTCGACGTTGTTCTCGATACAAAATGCGGCGGATCTCGTAGCGTCCATGCCCTACTACGGCGGAACGCTAGGGCTCTCGTATGAGAGCGCCCTCGCGCGCGCGGAGGATATTCTCGCTCGCACCCCGGGCCCCGCGCGGTTCGCGCCGTACGAACACAAGCTCGTGCAGTCCACGAACCGGATTACGGATGCCGCGCGTCCGTTCGTGACGGTGCGCCGTCCGTTTGTCGATTACGCGTTTTTCGAGATCGCCCAACGTGTGCCGGCGGCGTGGCGGAACGACCACGCGTGGCACGAGCAGTGGCTCCGGTCGACCTATCCGCGCTTTTATGCCCGCATCCCGAACCAGCGCACCGCGGTGCCAGTGCAGTCGTCGCGACTCCGATGGCAGCTCACGCGGACGGCTCGGTTTGGATGGCGTCGCGCACTCAGCCTGCTGCGGGCCCGCGGTCTCGCCGTCACGGTTCCGCAACGTCACTTTCATCCGGACGAATCGTACTGGTCCGTGCCGGAGGCGCGACGCGTGATTGAAGAGACGATCCTCCGGAGTGGTTCCCTGAGCTGTGAGGCCTTCGGTCGAGAGGCTGTCCGGTCCACGCTGAAGCAATTCTTCGACGAGCGCTCGGTGGCCGTACAGGTCGTCGGGGCCATGTTCGTCTTCGAGCACTATCATCGCGCGCTCGCATTGTTCCTTGCGGACGCGCGAGAGAAAGGCGCTCTCATTCAATGCTGATTCGCGCAGCTCTCGTCGGCATCGCGGTGTATGTGACCGGCGAATGGGTCGCCGGCGCCGCCGTTGCGTGTCTCCTGCTGGTGTGGTGGCTGTTGGGCAGCGCTGAAGGGCCACCGGTGCTCGCGCTGGCGCTCACATACCAGTGGGTCCAAGTGAGCATCGGCATCTTTTATTCGACGCTGATCGGTGAGCCGCTCGAGGCGATGGTCAAATCTGATTGGCGGACGATGGTATTGATTGGCCTTGGGTGCGTGGTGACTCTCGCCATCTCGCTATCCGTCGGCCTTGTGTTCATGCGCAAACAATTGTCGGCTCCCGAGTCGCGGCCGGCGCTCGCTTTTTCGCCGTCGGTTCTCTATGCGGCTTACGCCGTGTCGTTGCTCGTCACCGGTATTGTGCAGGAGCTCGCCTGGCAGTATCCGAGCATCACGCAGGCGATTCTGGCGCTGAACTTTTCACACCTGGCGCTCGTCTTCCTGCTGGCTCGACGATTCACCCGGCCGGTCTTCGCGTGGGAAAGGCTGGCCGCGCTGATGGCGCTCGAAGTGGCCCTTGGGTTCACGGGCTATTTCGCCAATTTCCGCGAGCCGCTGCTGATGGGAGCCATTGCCCTCGTCGAGGTGTTCGACCGGCGCGACAGTCGTCACTGGGCGTTTTTCGCCACCGTTGTCGTTGTGCTCGGCGTCTCCAGCGTCGTCTGGATGAACGTGCGCGGCGAACTCCGCCGCGACGTGGACGAGGAAATCGAGACGACGCGCCTGGAGCGCCTGGACAAGGTGCGGGCGCTGTCTGAGGGGTTCTTCTCGCAGGGTGGCGATTTCCTGGACTCGACGACGCGCGTGGTTGAACGGGTCTGGGCGATTTATTATCCCGCGCTTGCCGTCGAGCGTGTGCCCTCCGTACTTCCGCATACGAATGGCTCGATCATCGAAGGCGCGCTGTCACACCTCGTCACGCCGCGCTTTCTCTTCCCGGACAAGGATGATCTACCCTCCGACAGCGAAATGGTGCGCAAGTATTCGGGCATGAAAGTCGCGAGCACGGAGGAGGGCACGAGCATCGCCTTTGGCTACGCGGCGGAGTCGTACGTCGACTTCGGATTGCCGTGGATGTTCGTCCCGCCGCTGATTTACGGATTGCTGATGGGCGCCGCGTACCAGACGTGGCTCACGGTCATCCGCCACCGTGAGCTAGCGGTCAGTCTCGTCACCGTCATCTTCTGGTTGAGCCTGTATCTCTTCGAGCGATCGTGGATCAAAACGATGGGGCTCGCGGTCACCCTTATGGTGTACCTGGGCGGGCTCAGCTACCTCATCGATCGCTACCTCCTGACGCGGCACGAGCAGGCGGAGCGCACCGCGGCGCACAACGCGTGGCTCGAGACGCCTCTCTGAACACTTGAATAGTCGCGTTGTCCATGTGTGCGCGTACTTCGCGCCCGCGTTCGTCTACGGCGGGCCTCCGCGCAGCATCCTTGGCTTGTGTGCGGCGCAGCAGCATGCCGGCCTCGATGTGCGCGTTGTCACGACCACTGCGAACGGCGACGACGAGCTGCCGGAAGACACGAACGCCACGTACGGCGGCGTGCGGGTGCAATACTGCGCGAGAGGCTGGCCGCGCTCCGCGTTTCGTGCTCCATCGCTGGGCGCCGCGGTCCGTGCGGCCCTCGCGTCGGCCGATATCGTCCACCTGCATGGTCTCTGGAATGCCACGATCTGGGCGGCGGCCGCCGAGGCGCGGCGCGCGCGTCGTCCGTACGTGCTCTCGCCGCGCGGCATGTTGTCGCCCGCCGCGCTCGCGCATGACGCCTGGCGCAAACGGATCGCGTACCTCGCGTTCGATCGGGCCGTGATTCGCGGCGCGGCGATGCTTCACGCGACATCACGTCCCGAGCTCGACGCGCTCGCGTCGCGCTTCGGGGCGAGCCGGACGTGCTACGTGCCGAACGGTGTCACGCTGTCGCCGCCCGTCATCACGGACCCGTGCGAGACCCGCCGGCAATTCGGACTGGGTACGGCACCGTTCGTCCTGTTCCTCGGCCGCATCCATCCCATCAAACGGCTCGACCTGCTGGCAACGGCGTTCGCACGCGTTCGTCAGCAGCATCCGGAGATTCGTCTCGTCATAGCCGGACCGGACGAAGAGGGCCATCGCTCGAGGATCGGGCCGCTATTTGCGCCGCTTGGCGACGCGGTGACATGGACCGCGGCCGTCTCGGAGCAGGACAAGGGGAAGCTGCTGGATGCCTGTTCGATGCTCGTGCTCTGCTCCGATTCGGAGAGCTTCGGGATGAGCGCAGCGGAAGCGATGGCCGCGGCGAGGCCCGTCGTTGTCACGAAGGGATGTCCATGGCCCGAGGTCGAGAGCCGTGAGACAGGTGTGTGGGTAGAGCAGTCATCGGAGGCGATTGCGGACGGCATTTCTGCGATTCTGAGCGATCCCCGGCGCGCCACTGAGATGGGGCAGCGGGGACGCGCGCTGATCGAGGAACGCTATACCTGGCCGAAGGCCGTCGCGCAGCTCGAAGAGGTGTATCGCCGCCTTGCTCCAGGCCACTCGCATGCGTGACCGGCGTCGCGTGATTGTCATAGGTCCGCAGTTCGGCGGTGGCGACGGCTTGTCCGAGCTTGGACGGCAGGTCGTGGCGGCGCTCGCGACCGACACGGCCGACACCGTAGTCATTTACTCGTTGCACGACCGGGGACACCCACAGATTCTCCGCCGTCTTCCCGTCCAGTTCTGCTCGTCGAACGGCAACCGCCTCCACTTCGTTGCCGCGATCCTGGGAGAGACGATCCGGGTGTCCCCGGGCGATCTCGTTGTCGTGCTCCACGCGCACTTCCTGCCGTTGTCTTTGCCGCTCGTCGCTCGTGGCGCAGCGCTTGCGGCCGTGCTCGTCGGTATCGAGTCGTGGCGTCCCCTGACGATGTTGCAGCGTTCGGCATTGTCGAAGGCCGCGCATGTTGTGGCGATTTCCCATCACACCGTCGAGCGATTCCAGGCGGCGAATCCGGCCGTCGTGCGCGTCGGCCTGCACGTCTGTCATCCGTCGGCGCCGGCAACAGGGGACACAGGGGCGAGTCTCGTGGCGCCCGGATTCGCGCTGATCGTCGGACGCATGGCGCGCGAGGAGCGCTACAAGGGGCATGACGCGCTGCTGGAAGCGTGGCCTCAGGTGCGGGCATCGTGCCCGGACGCGCGCCTGGTCATCGTCGGAGACGGCGACGACCGGAGCCGCTTGCAGGCAAAGGCACGATCGCTTGGCGTTGACGGCGCAACGCTCTTTCTCGGACGCGTCGAGGACGGACGTCTCAAGGGCCTGTATCGCGAAGCGGCATTCTTTGTGATGCCGAGCCGCGACGAGGGATTCGGATTCGTCTACCTCGAGGCGATGCGCGCCGGGCGCCCGTGCATCGCGTGCCCGGGCGCTGCGGCCGAAATTCTCGAGGATGGCCGCAGCGGAGTGCTCGTGACCTTCGGCAGCGTCGCCGAGCTGGAAGCGGCGTGCGTTCGCCTGTTTTCCGATCCGGCTCTCTGCTCGCGGCTCGGCCGCGCCGGCGCCGAGGCCGTTCGCCAGCGATTCCTTCCCGGCCATTTCGTCGATCGGTTCCGCGAGGCGTTGGCGTTCGGGACGCGCGATGCATCGTCGGCTCCCGAGGCGGGGCGCGTGAGCGGTCGCAGCTGATGCTGATTCTCGGCATCAACGCGTACCACGGCGACGTGGCCGCCGCGATCCTGCGCGACGGTGAGCTCATCGCCGCGGTCGAAGAAGAGCGCTTCCGACGCGTCAAGCATTACGCCGGCTTTCCGCGCGACGCGATTCACGCGTGCCTGGCGATGGCGGGCGCCGAGGCGAGTGATGTGGACGCGTTCGCCGTCTCGCGCAATCCCAGGGCACACCTGTGGCGCAAAGGCCTGTTCGCGCTGCGTCATCGACCGAGTCCGTCCTTGATCCGCGATCGCGCCGCCAATGCGATGTCCGTGTCCCACATTGCGCAGACGTGCGCCGAGGCCATGGGCCTCGACCGCACGCACGTTTCCGCGCGAATGCACTACGTCGAGCATCACGCCGCACACCTGGCGAGCACCTACTTCGCGAGTCCGTTCGAGGACGCCGCCGTCTGCGCCATCGACGGGTTCGGGGACTTCGTCAGCACGTCCACAGGCGTCGCGCGTGGTTCAAGCCTCACGATACAGAATCGCGTCTTCTTTCCGCATTCTCTCGGGCTGTTGTACCTGGCGATCACCCAGTTTCTTGGATTCCCGAAGTACGGCGACGAGTTCAAGGTGATGGGACTCGCGCCGTACGGTGAACCTCGCTTCACCGACAAGCTGCGCCAGCTCGTGCACGTTGACGGACGTGGCCAGCTTCGCCTCGACCTGTCGTACTTCACGCACGCGTCGGGCGGAATGACGATGACGTGGGCGGATGGCGAGCCGGAGATCGGCAGGGTGTTCACGCCAAAGCTCCATGCGCTGCTGGGCCCCGCCCGCCGCCCGGAGGACGCGCTGGATGCGCGCCACGAGGCGCTCGCGGCATCGCTGCAACACGTGTACGAGGAGGCGGCGTTCAAGGTGCTGCGGTCGTTGCACGCGCGCGTCCGCAATCCGCGGCTCTGCCTTGCCGGCGGCTGCGCCATGAACAGCGTTGCCAACGGCAAGATCCGCTCGCAGACACCGTTCAGCGACATCTATATTCAACCCGCCTCGGGTGACAACGGCACCGCGCTCGGCGCCGCGCTGCACGTCTGGCACACGGGTGGAGGCGAGCACCGGTTCCAGATGCGGCATGGCTACTGGGGCCCGCAGTTCGACGATCGCGAGATCGCCGCCGCGATCGACGCGCGAAGCCGCGATGTGGACGTCAAACGCTGCACCCGCTCGCAGATCCCGAGCCAGGAGGACCTGTGCGAATGGACGGCGTCGCGCATTGCCGCGGGACAGGTCGTCGGCTGGTTCCAGGGCCGGATGGAATGGGGTGCGCGCGCGCTGGGCAATCGCAGCATCCTGGCGGATCCGCGCCGCCGCGACATGCGGGAGATCATCAACGTCCGGATCAAGTTCCGCGAGAAGTTCCGTCCCTTCGCGCCGTCGGTGGCCGTCGAGGCGCTTGACGACTACTTCGTTGGCGCGGTGCATGACCCTTTCATGATGCAGGTCTATCCCGTTCGGCCGGACAAGCGTGATCTGATTCCGGCGGTGACCCACGTTGACGGGTCGGGGCGTCTGCAGACGGTGAGCCGCGAGACGAATCTCCTGTACTGGTCCCTGATTCACGCCTTCGGGCGGAAGACCGGCGTGCCAATCCTGCTGAACACGTCGTTCAACGAAAACGAGCCGATCGTGCTGACCCCCGGCGAGGCGCTCGGCTGCTTTCTGCGCACGGACATGGACGTGCTCGTCATGGGATCGCACGTGCTGGAGAAGACCTCGTGAACCGCGAAGGTCGCGAGAGGCATGTCTGCTTCTTCAATCGATCCTACTGGCCCGATCTCGGCGCCACCGGTCAGTTGCTCACCGAGCTCGCCGAAGACCTGGTCCGCGTGCATGCCTGGGATGTGACGGTCGTAACCGGCTACCCGCTACGTTCTGATGCGCGGCTGCCCGGTTCCGAGTGGCGTCACGGCGTGCACATCGTCAGGGGCGCCGGATCGACGCTGGATCCGAGCCGCTTCACGGGACGCGCGGCCAACTATGTGACCTATTTCGCTTCGGCCGTCCTCAAAGGACAGGGCGTCCGGCGGCCCGACGTCGTGGTGGCGTTGACCGATCCGCCAATCATCGGTCTCGCGGCGCTTGCGGCAGCCGCCCGGGCGCGGGCGCCGTTCGTGTTTCTGTGCGAGGACATCTTTCCGGAAGTTGCCGTGCTCCTCGAGGATTTTCGGAGCGGCATCGTCAACGACGCGCTGACGCAGGTGAATCGATTTCTCGTGCGAAAGGCCGCCCGGATCGTCGCGCTTGGCGACACGATGAAGCGGCGGCTTGTCGAAGGGAAAGGCGCGGATCCGTCGAAGGTCACCGTGATTCACAACTGGACCGACTGCTCCGCGATGACGCCCGGCCCGCGCGACAATGCGTTCGCCCGGCAGCACGGCCTCGTCGACCGTTTTGTCGTGCTGCACGCCGGCAACATCGGGCTCTCGCAGAACCTCGAGATCATCCTGCACGCCGCCGAGCAGCTGCGCGACCGCTCCGATATCGTGTTCGTGCTCGTCGGCGAAGGGTCGAAGAAGCGCGACCTGCAGGACGTGGCTGCGAGGCGTGACCTCGGCAACGTCCTGTTCCTGCCGTTCCAGCCGCGCGAGATGATGGACCAGTCGTACGCCACGGCGGACGTGTCGCTGATCTCGCTGAAACATGGCCTGGCAGGAGTGATCGTGCCCAGCAAGCTTTACAGCGTGCTGGCGTCGGGACGTCCGTGCATTGCCGCGGTCGAGGAGGAGTGTGAGGTGGCGCAGATCGTCGAGGAGGCCGGTTGCGGGTTCGTAGTCGGCCCGGGAGATGCCTCTGCGCTGCGCGCACGCGTGGTGGAGATCGCATCCGATCCGTCCCGCGCCCGTCAGATGGGGGAACGCGCGCGTGAAGCGGCGCTCCAGTTCGATCGTCCCCGTCAGGTGGCGGCTTACGACGCGCTCTTGCGAGAGGTGGCCGCCGCATGTTGAAGCGTGCGTTCGACGTGCTGTTGTCCGGGACAGGCCTTGTCATCTCGGCCCCGCTGTGGGTCGCGATCGCCACGGCAATCAAGCTCGAAGACGGCGGCCCGGTGCTGTTTCCCCAGGATCGTGTCGGCCTTGGCGGATTGACGTTCCGCGCGCTGAAGTTCCGTTCCATGGTTCCGGACGCATCAACCCTGCCGGCGCGCCAGGCTGACGAAGACGACCCACGGATCACGCGAGTTGGACGGGTGCTTCGCGCGACCGCGATGGACGAACTGCCGCAACTGGTCAACATCTTCCGCGGCGACATGAGCTTTGTCGGCCCGAGACCCCTAATGCCGGGCGAGATCGAACTTCGCGGGGCAGCAGAGCTGGTACGTCTCGAGACGATTCCCGGATACGACGCACGCCATTCGGTGCGGCCTGGATTGACGGGGTTGACGCAGGTCTACGCTCCGCGCGATACCCCGCGGACTCGGAAGTTCCGTCTCGACGCCATCTACGTCCGCAACGCGAGCTTCTGCCTCGACGTCTTCCTTGTCGCGGTGTCGGTCTGGATCACCTTCCGCGGCCGGTGGGAAGTCCGGACGCGAAAGCTCTAACGGCCCGTATAATGAACGCGCCCGCAGCGGCGACCCCCCGACTTTGCTCGGGGTGCCCTGAGCGTAGTCGAACGGGGAGGGCTGCCTGCGGACACAAGCTGACATGCTCGACGTAGCGGTCATCGGAGGCGGTCCCGGCGGACTTCACGCCGCGTTTCTTCTCGCCAAAGCCGGCTTCGGGGTGACTCTTTTCGAGGAACACGACGAGGTCGGACAGCCGGTTCACTGCACGGGCGTGCTTGCCGACGACGCATTCGGCGAGTTCGAGCTGACCCGTGCGTCGGTGCTCAACACGCTGGCCACCGCGAGATTTTTTTCGCCGGCCGGCTTCGAGATCTCCTACACAACTCCCGCGATCGAGGCCCACGTCGTCGACCGCCGCATGCTCGATCAGACGATTGCGCAGCGCGCCCTCCTCGCCGATGTCGAGATGCGTCCAGGCTGCCGCGTGCGCAATCTCGAGCCGTCGCCTGGCGGCATGCGTCTCGACATCGAAGGCGACACGCCGGTTCATGCCCGGGCCGTTGTGCTGGCGTGCGGCGCCAGCTACGGGCTCCAGCGCCGCTTCGGCCTGGGAATGCCGCCCGTGTCGCTCAACTCCGCGCAGCTCGAACTCCCGGCGTCGCGCGGCGGTGACGTGGAGGTCTATTTCGGCGGTGACGTCGCGCCGGGTGGCTTCGCGTGGACCGTCCCGGTTACCAGGTCGGGAGGACCCTTTGTGCGGGTTGGCCTGATGTGCGAAGGCGACGCGTCGATGTTCTTCCATCAATTCGTCAGCCGCGTCGGCGCGTCGTGGGGGATCGCGCCGGAGTCGATCTCCGAGCCTCGCCGACGGTTTCTGCCGTTGTCGACGCTGCCGCGGACGTTTGCGTCGCGGCTGCTCGTGGTGGGCGATGCGGCGGGACTCGTGAAGCCAACGACCGGCGGGGGCATCTACTACAGCCTCGTCAGCGCCACGCTCGCGGCTGAGACGTTGATTCCCGCGTTGCGCCGCGACCAGCTCGACGCCGACACGCTGTCCGCGTATCAGCAGCGCTGGCGCGAGCGGCTCGGGCCCGAGTTCCAGGCGCAGCTCGCGCTCCGGATGCTGGCCCAGCGCCTGACCGATCCGGAAATCGATTCACTCTTCGATCTCGCCCGCACCAACGGCGTGATGCCGCTGGTCAGACGGACCGCGAAATTCAACCAGCATCGACATCTCATCGCGGAGCTGTTTCGCCATGCTCCGGCGAGGCGGCTGCTGTTCCGCCGTCTCGTCGCCGTGTGACACAAGTGTCCAACGACTCGCGCCTCGAGGTTCCTGTGGCGCCGTAAACCGCGCGGCGCGGACGGAAATGAAAAAGGCTCCGGGAAATCCCGGAGCCTTTTTTCTGTGTGAAACCGAGACCGCGGACTTACTGGACGCTGACGACGCCGATCACCGGCGACATCATGAAGCGTCCGTTGCCGGTTTCGTGCACCGACTTGTCGCCGTCGAAATCCACGAGGATGGTCGTCGCGGTCGACGCGATATCGAACTCGCGGTTCAGCTTTACTTCGCCAGACGAGATCTCCATCGCGGCGCTTCGCCCGGCAGGCGCGACAATCGACGCCGCGCACGCATTGCCGGCCGCGGCATTGTCGAAGTACAGCGCGGCGCTCGCCACCGTCAGACGCACCATCGTGTAGTGCCCGGCCGCCAGCGGCCCGGTGCCGAGAACGTCCTGTGTCGTCTGCAGCTTCTTCAGATCGCACGTCCTGGACGTCGCGCTATCAGCAAATGGCAGCCGCGTCCACCCGCTGTCTGCCTGGCCGGCGACGTGGGCGGACACCTCCGAAAATGTGACGAGCAGCGATTTCGCGTCGCTATACGGACTGTCCTTCAGCATCAGCGTCAATGTGCCGCCGGCACCTGACGGGCCCGTCGGCGACCCGCCACACGCGTAGGCGGTGGCGAACGCGGCGACGAGGGCAAAAGCAGAAATTACGCGCATGAAGACTCTCCTCCGGTGCCAAGTCTCGCAATAGCCGGACCGTACGCAGGGTCATGGCAAGTGTGGAAATCCTGGTCTTTTCGCGAACATCGTCTCCATGGCGACCCGTTCACCCGACGAAAAATGTGTAATCGGTTCAAATTTGGCGGGAGCCGGCGAACAAGCACGGAACTCTGCCGTCACGCACAGGACCGGCGTTGGGGTTCACTTTACTTGCGGCCAAGCAGGATCTTCAGCACTCCCCACGCTCCGCGGTGAAGGTATAACGCCGGCACACAAATCAGACCCAGGGGCCCGAGCTTCACGCCGTACGTCTCCAGCATGTAACGCGGACTGGGAAGAATCACTTCGCGGATCAGCATCGAGCGATCCCGCCACGACGGTAAGGCTTCGAGGTTTGACGCCAGCTCATGGTGCCAACGGCGTCCGGGTCGAAGAAAGGATGCGGACGGCTCTGCTGTTGCTCCCGCGAGCCGCACGGTGACTCGCTCGGGCACGCGGGTCGCGAATCGCAGCTGTGAGAGCGACAGCGCGTGAGCCGCAATAGCGGCCACCTTCTTCTCAACTATCAGCCCGGCGAAGCGTTCGAAGTCGTTTGCTGACAATCGCGATGCCAGCAGGTGGACGTCGTACGTCCAGATCAGTCGCTGTCTGTTCCTGTGATGTATCACCGGGTGAATGCAGGCGAGCAGCAGCGCGTGCACCGGTCCTGCGGCGCGTGCAAACGGCCCGAGTGCCTCGACTTGGATGACCTCCGCGGCGAGTTCCTCATAGGTCAGAAGGTCTGCGAAGAGTGACTGCGAGCTGATTTTCCAATGAAAATCGAACTGATGATCGACACCGAACGCATCCCGTCTGGCCATCGTGAACTGACGAACCAGCAACTCGCCTTCACATCCCAGTGGAGCGACGTACCCTCGAGACGCCATCACCACGCGAACCGCGGGAATGTCCTGGTGGCGGACCATCACGTCGCAATCGATGCGAGGTCTCGACGCCGGCGTCGGATAGAGCGAGTAGGCCAGCGGCGCGCCCTTCAGCAGAATCGGGCGAAGACCGGCGTCTGAGAGCGCGACCAGAACCGACGCGATCTCGCGCTGCCGCAGCAGCTCGCGCGCGTCCTCGACACGCGCGACCTGGACAAGATCTTCGATGACGCTTCGGGGCCAGCCGTCAGCCTCGGTTGCCTGGGAGAGGCGCACGTGCAACAGGCCGGTGAGCCCTTCGGCAGCGCTTCCCGCGAGGAGCTCGGTCAGGTCGGAGGCTGATGCGACGGGACAGCGGCGGTCCCCTCGCAGTATTGCGGCAAGGGTGCCCGTAACGGACGTCGACGCCCCACGATCTACAATAGCAACCACGCCATTATCCTTGCGATCCCAGCTGTCCACGATCCTTACTACGTCAGCCAGACTCTGTCGACTCTCGTACGATGACTGGCTGATCGTCATGGAAACCATCGCTCTTGTGCTTCCGATCGAAGTCGGACTCAGGTGCCTGTCTCTGGACGCGCTCGTGCCCCGGGCGGCACGGATCCGTCACGACGACGGGGAGCGAGGGCGCGCGGTGGATGTCGAGCGCACCGCCCACCTGGTCGACGCGACCGCGGCCTTCTACCCGCTGAACCCGACCTGTCTGAAGAAGAGCCTGATCCTGCTGCGGATCCTGGGCAGGCGAGGCGTTCGAGCCGAGCTACGTCTGGGCGTAAGAAAGGTCCACGGGGAGTTCAGTGCGCACGCCTGGGTCGTGTGCGACGGGCGCATTGTGCTTGGTGGCGGGATTGTGCACCTCTTCACTCCGCTGCCCTCACGTCGGGTCTCCCTGGTGTGAGGAACGTCCGTCGCGCGTAGCCCTGCACATCGCCCGATGACTTGAGCGGCTGACGTGGCGTCCGCGGGCGTCGTCTATTCCTGCTCGAAGCCCCGCGCCGTTCCATTTGCGAAGAGCGAGAGGAATTCGGGCTCTGAATGGAACCAGCCGGCAAATGCCGTCTTGGGCGTTGTCCCTTCGACTGTCGTTACCCGGTGCGTCAGGTTGTCGGCGATCCGGAAGAGGATGCCGTCGCCGGAGCCAGTGTTGGCAACTTCGCACAGAATGTCCTTCGAATGACGTTCGCTCAACTGAAAAACGCCACCGTCATAGCTTTGCATGCCGAGATTGACGCTCAAACCGATCAGGCGATGGTCCATTGCGTCGCTATGCCAGGAATCGTAATGGCCGGAACCGGGCACCATGCGATAGATCCTGCCAATGAA
>Ga0070698_100001439_pt1 | contig 26401 bp, 25 predicted proteins | sample KBSK1502metaG_FD_65477 | JGI IMG/M metagenome (GOLD analysis project Ga0070698, IMG submission 65477) | Corn, switchgrass and miscanthus rhizosphere microbial communities from Kellogg Biological Station, Michigan, USA - KBS K1-50-2 metaG | ecosystem: Host-associated > Plants > Roots >... | reverse complement strand
ACGGAGCCTGCTGGCGATCGCCCTTTTGTTCCCGCTGATTGGAACAGTGATCTACCTACCCTGGCCGTCATGGAACCGGTTCTATTCGATTCCGTTTCTTCTGTCGAGCGCGGTTCTCGCGGCGGTCGCTTTTGCCGCACTCAAGGTCTGGTCGCGCCGGGCGTTCCTTGGTGCGTGCGTAGTATGGGGAGTGCTCCTGATGTTTGCCGCTGCAGACGCGTCTTCACAGGCAAATCGCCTGGCGGCACGCCAGCTTGCAAACCGCGCTGTAGTGTCCCGGTTGGCCACGCTTCACAGCTCGTTCGACACAGTCTTCGTGGCGACCGACCAACAAGTACCCGCCGCCTGGCAAGGCCTGGGCCCGACATTGGAACGATACGGAAGAGCTCTCGGACTGGACATGCCGGTTGTAATCAAGATGCCGTGTCAGGAGAGCCGTGATCGTTCTTCGTCGAACGAAGTCGCAATTGTTGCCTACGGGTCACATTGTCCCGGCTTCGCGACACAAGACCCGATCGTTGTTCGATATCGTCGACTGCGACTTTCCGCGACGCCTGTAATCCAAGATTCGCTGCGCGTCGACTTCGTGCTCCCATCAACACGCAGGGCCGATCGTGTCCCGTGACCGTTGGCCGGCTGACACCCGAAACCGCGCCTGGTTTGCGCTGGTGTTAGCCGTCGTCTGTGGCGCTTACGTCTTTGCCCACGGTCTGGCAAACCCCGACTTTACCAGCGACTTCGATCAGGTGTGGGCGGGTGCCCGGGCACTGTGGCAGAACAAGGACCCGTACGTGGTGGTCGGACCCGGCCGTGAATTTGGATGGCGCTGGCCCCTTTATTATCCACTGCCCGCCCTAGTCGCCGTAGCGCCGTTAGGCCTCCTGCCCGTGCTCGTTGCCCGGGCGACTTTTTCCGGGCTTTCGGCGGGACTTCTGGCGTGGGCAGTCACGCATGGCGGATGGAGCCGGTTGCCCATCTTCCTCAGCGTTTCCTTCGTGGTGACGATGGAACTGGGCCAATGGTCAGCACTCTTTACAGCGGCCTTTTTCATCCCCGTGCTCGGCACCATTGGCATCGCCAAGCCGAATTTCGGCGTCGCTTTGGCTGTGGCATCGCCCCAGCGGCAAACCATGATGTGGCTGGCTGCGGGCACAGTTGCCCTTCTCGCGGTCAGCCAGATTCTGCAGCCAGGATGGCATGAATCGTGGCTCGGAAACCTGCGCGCGGCCGACCACTTCAAACCGCATGTGCTACGGCCGCTCGGATTCATCCTTCTACTGGCGGCGTTCAAATGGCGGCGTCCGGAGGCGCGATGGTTGCTCGCGCTGGCGCTTATTCCACAGGCTCCATCGTTCTACGATCAGCTGCTATTGGTCGTCATCTGCCTGACGAGTCGTGAGGCGCTCATCTTCGCAGCATCCACTGTCGTGCTGTTCTTCTACGTCGGCTTCAACACACCGCAGCCTGATTACGAGTCCTGGGGCCGACTGGTCGGAAACGGGACGCTCTGGATCTGCTACTTCCCGGCACTCTGGATGGTGCTCCGCCGACCCAATGAGGGCGCGTTGCCCCCGTTTCTCGAGCGCGTCGTCGCGCGGTTCAATGCCGGCCGCGCAACGTGACGGACGCACCAGCTCCGACGGCCATTCGCTCGCGGGTGCTCGTCGCGCTCTCATTCGCTGCGGTAACAGCCGCTTTTACTTCCGCCCGCGTGCTCCATGAGCCGAACTGGCCCACCGACTTCGACCAGCTCTGGCACGCGGCACGAGCGCTCCTTGGTGGAGAGAATCCGTACACAGTCGTAGGCCCGGGCCGAGCGTTCCCGTGGTTATGGCCGCTCTATTACCCAATGCCTGCCGTGCTGTACGCAATTCCGTTCACGCTCGTGCCGGTGGTCAGCGCGCGCATTGCGTTCAGTACGGTGGCAGCGGCCCTGCTTGGTTGGGCAGTCGGTCCCCGCGTACGCACTCACTGGCCCGTGTTGCTGAGCGCCGCGTACATCATCTCGGCCTCACGAGCGCAGTGGGCGCCAATGTTGCTCGCCGCAGCCTGGATTCCCGCGCTCGGGTTCCTCATCACGGCAAAGCCTAACGTGGGCCTTGCGGCCGTGGCGTCTCTGAACCGGAGCACAATCGTCCTGACCGTGGCAGGATGCGCCGCCGTGCTGGTTCTGTCCTTCCTTGTTCGACCCGACTGGATCTTCGGTTGGCGCGAGTCTATTCGAACGGCACCGCACATCCAGTCGGCGGTGACACTGCTGCCGGCTGGACCGCTACTCGCCCTGGCCGCCCTGCGCTGGCGGCGAGCTGACGCCAGGCTCTTTCTTGCCCTGGCGGTCATGCCGCACACGCCGAGTCTCTACGATCTGCTTCTGCTTTTCTTTGTCTGCCGCACTCGTCGCGAGACCATGGCTCTCGCGCTACTGACGCAGTCACTGTACTGGGGCATCGTGCTCTTTGGCTCGTTCAATACGTTTGACGCGTATGCGGAAGGCCTGGGTCGCGCGGCGGTATTTGTCGTTTACATCCCTGTCCTTGTTGCAATTCTTTTTCGACCGAACGTCGCCACTGACCCCGCCCCCGAGCTGGCAGGGGCCACAGAGAACTGGCGCACCACCATCATCCCGTCCAACTGGTTCGACACCATCGTGCTTTCCCTTCTGCTGATTGCAAGTACGCTGCTTGTCTGGCTTCCCCTGGTCACGTATCGATGACTCCCGAAGGAACAGATGTCGTTAGTCGAACCGCTACGAAGCTCAAATCGGCGGACCGCGCGATCGCGGCTGTATTGTTGGGAGGATGGGGAGCATTCATCGCGTACTTCTCGATGCTCTCACACCCACAGCATCTCGCCAAGGACTTCTCCTATCCATGGCGGGCCGCGCGTGCGCTCCTCGCCGGCGACAATCCTTATGAGGTCATCCGGGCTGTCGGCGAATATCCGTTCAACGCCGGGTTGCTCTATCCTCTCCCGGCTGCGCTCGTTGTCACACCGTTCTCCCAGCTCCGGCCCGAAATCGCCGGAGCACTTTTCGTCGGGCTTTCCTCGGCGCTCCTCGGCTGGGCTATCCTCCGCGATTGCCCTTACCGGCTTCCACTCTTCATCAGCGCGCCATTCGTACAGGCAGCCATCCTCGGACAATGGTCGCCACTCCTGACCGCGGCCGCATTGATGCCAACGCTGCAGTTCTTCGCCGCCGCAAAACCGACCGTGGGGCTGGCGGCGTGGCTCTACAAGCCGTCGCGACGCGGCATCATCGGCGGGCTTCTGCTGGCCGCCGTGGCTTTTGCGGTGCTCCCCGGTTGGCTCGGAGACTGGCTCCACGTCACGTCAGGGATGAACAAGTACCGCGGGCCCGCGACGACGTTGTTAGGCGCCTTCCTGCTCCTTGGCGTCCTCCGTTGGCGCAGGCGTGAAGGGCGACTCTTCATCGCGATGTCGCTGATACCCCAGCTGCCGGTGTTCTACGACTCGCTGATCCTCTGGCTTGTGCCGTCGACACTCTGGCGAACACTGGCGCTGTCGGCAGCGAGCTGGGTCGGCTACCTCGCCTGGTATCCCAGCCGGGCATCACCGCTCCAGAACGAGATCGCATTCCCATGGCTGGTTTTCACGATCTACGCTCCCGCGCTCGTCCTGTTGCTGTTGCTGCCGGCCCGCGAAGAACCTGAGCAGAAGAAGGCCGATGCCGGGCAGTGAGGGCGCGACCTCGCTGAAGAAGGTGATCGCGGAACCGATTTCGCTTCCTCGCAATGTTGCCTTGGTGTTTGCTCTCGTGGCCGCCGTTTCAGCCGGCTTCATCGCCAGCAATGCAGTTCAAGGGGACCTCAGGCCGGACGTTGATCAGCTCTGGTTTGCGGCACGAGCCGTGCTCGAGGGTCGAAATCCTTACGAGTTGATTGGACCGGGTCGCGAATACAACTACTCGTGGCAGCTCTATTACCCGTTGCCAGCCGTCCTGCTCTTCACACCGCTGGCGGCGTTTCCGGTGATCGTTGCGCGAGTCGTCATGGCGGCCATTGCGAGCGGGTTGCTGGCGTACGGCATCGCACGGTGTGATGCGCGCGGCCTGGTCGTTTTCCTGACCCGCGCTTTCTACGTCAATGCGTGGTATGCGCAGTGGACGCCGCTGCTGGTCGCCACGTGGTACCTGCCGCTGTTGGCAGCGTTCGTTGCCGCCAAGCCGACGATTGGGCTCGTGATGCTCACCGGCGTGAGAGAATGGCGCACGGCACGACGAGGACTACTGCTGGCGATGGCGTTGGCGGCGATCGCCTTTGTCGTCCGCCCCACGTGGTTCAGTGAGTGGCTCGCTGCCCTGGCCACCAATACACACCTGCGTCCCTGGCTCACCGTAACGGGCGGTCCGATTCTGCTTCTTGCCCTTCTGCGCTGGCGTCGCTGGGAAGCGAGGGTCTTCACGATGTTCACCCTCATCCCGCAGACATTTCACCCACTGGCGACGCTGCCGCTCGTGTTGCTGCCCGGCTCCCTCATCGGGAAGGCGACAATTGGCGCCCTGACGTACCTGCCTAACTGGGTGCTCGTCAGGGAACCATTCGGTTCCCGCCTTGCAACGGCAACGCCGGAGGAGATGTTCAGCATGTACGGGACGATTCTGCTGTGGTGCATGCTGCTGCCCACAGTGCTCTTTATCCTGCGCTTGCCAAACGAAGGGTCCGTTCCCCAGGTCGTCGAGCGATTCGTCGCTCGCTGGCCGGCCTGGATTCGCGGGCGCGCACCCGGATTATCTGACTCCGGACTCGAACGGCCCTAGTCCCGGAGTCCCCGACCCTCGGCTTCGGCAAACATTCGCACTACTGCGGAATCCTTGCGAATCGCCGCCAATCGCGGGCTCTGGATGGTGACGCGAAGGTCGGCGCCAACCGGACGCGCACGACGCAGCGATTCGATCGCCCGGCGCCGGTCACCCATTGCCAGGTACGCTCGTGCGAGATATTCGGCATCGCGCACAGTGAGCTGGCCTCCAGGCGACAGAAAGTTCCCGGTCAGCCCAATAATCTGTTCCCGCGCCTCGTCCACGTTGCTGGTACCGTACACGACCAGCAGCCGGAGAGCCGATGGCCAGGCTCCCGTTGCGAGCTTCCTGACAAGCTCCGCATCCGAAAACGCGTCTCGCGAGTCAGCGAGCTTCATCCTCGCCTCGGCGCGAACGGCGTAAGGCAGCGGGTCATAGGGCCAGGCCGCGATGCTCGCGTTGCTGAACACGCAGGCTGACGCATAATCCGATTCCTGAAGCTCCATCCACGACAGTGCCGCGAATGTCGTTGATCGGCCCGGCTCCAGCGACAATGCGCGACGGAAGTGGGAGTCCGCCCCTCGAATATCACCCAGACGAAGCAGTGTGACGCCGTATTCGTGCTCAGCCTCGGCGTCACGCGGATTGGCGCTGACTGCGCGAAGATGGGCATCCAGTGCGCCCTTGAATCGCACCGGGTCAATCGCACGCGCGAGCATTCCCCGTATGGTCCAGACCTCAGAGCTGGAATCGCTCGCAAAAGCCCGATCCAGGATCTCGTTCACACGGCGTGGGCCAGCAGTTCCGGCGTAGCCAGGGATCTCGCCGCCGCGGTCGAGCGTCATGGCATAGGCACGGGCCAACTTGACGGCGGCGACAGAAGCGGCGGGATCCTCTTTAAGGGCACGCTCGTAGTAGAAAATGGCTGAATCGGTGCCTGCCACACCCGGGGCTCGCAGGTACGTGTCTCCTGCCAGCACGGCCGCGTGCCCCACGTCGGTCGCGGGCCAGCCCCTGGGCGTGCCTGGAGTGCCGGAAAGACCCATCGCGCGAGACAGGCCGCGAACAACGGCGTCTTCAACAGCCCGCAGCGACGTCGTGGCACGGAATGACGCCTGCCACGCCGGTATCGGCTCACCGCGCCGGTGGAGGACCAATTCAACTTCCTGACGCGCATCCACGATCAGAAGCCGACCTGTGATCAGGAAGTCGGCACGAAGAAGAATGGCCGCGGAATCTGCGCGCGACCTGGCGTCGGACATGGCTCGTGAAACGCTTCCTTCGGAGGCAACACGTAATCCCGGGTCCCGCGACAGACGTTGCCGTATGCGCTCCGGGAGAGCTATGGCGAGGTAGACGCGCGCCGCGTCATCGATCTCCGGCTCGAGCGCGAACACCGCGACCTTGGGCCTCGAGTCCCGAGCCGGTCCACCAGCCCAGTAGGAAAGAAGGGCCGGTGCTACGATAGTGGCGCGACACGGAGGCGGTGGTGCCAGGCGAGGGAACTGCGCCCCTGCTTGTGCAGCCAGGAGGGCTAAAAGGGCGGCACCGACGGCGTTGGTTCGGAGCATTGGCACGCTCAAATAATAGGCAATTGACATGCCGCTGCTCCCTGATTTGGAACCGAATAAAGAGGGGACCGGAGCCGTGCCCCGGTCCCCGTAAGTCGTTCAAAAAATGGGGCTATCTCACGATGATGATCTGGGTGTACATGGTCATGCCCGGTCCAACCGTTCCGGGGTCGCCAATCGGCTTGAATATGCCGACGATCTCCGACGCTTCCCACTGCGGGTTTTGGCCGTGGTCACCCTGGGGATAGATCTTTTTCAAGGTGAAGGACCCCAGCATCTTCACTTCTACCTCGGATTTTCCGTTACAACTGCTTGTGCAGTAATAGAAGGCCGACTTCACATCGATGCCGGTACTCCCGTCCGCCTGGACACAGTCTCCATACCTCGAGTCGTTCTGGTTGATGCTATCCTGATTACCGGAGATGCTTGCACAAATACCTGGCCCGCTTACTCCGCCTGTTCCGAGAAACCCGTGTAACGTGGGGCCGACTGCGACTCCCTGCTCAGTTATGAGACGGTCGCCGATGTCGAGTGTATTACAGGTGCCACCGGAGATATTGTCCGCGTAATTCTGCCCACCGCCGTCACTGGGCGTGTAATTCGGATTGTTGGCTTGCGTTGCGGCATCCCAATATTCCGGGAGAACCACTGCCTGGTAGTTACCAGAAATCGCGGACCCGGAATCATTCATGGTTCCGCTTCCCTGCTTCAAGCTGAACGTCCGGTCGGCTGCGGGCATCGCCTGGAGCGCGTTCAGGTCCGCAACCTGGTCGAAGGGCCGCGTCAGATTGGCCTCGCTGTTAGGCGGCGAGAACGGTGAGGGGGACTCAGTCGCGTTCCGGTACAGGTTGAGCCGGTACATCAGGAGCGTATACGGAATCGCCCACGGCTTGATACAACCCGTCGCGGCCGAAACCGGGGCGTCCGCCCAGCCGATCGCGCGCGCCTTCAGCCGCGGCTGAAGGACGCCCAGCATCGACATGATGAGTCCTGTGGATTGCCGGCTCACGGTGACGCTGACGGCGTCTATAGGTGGCCCGTTCGGAATGAAGGTCCTCGTTACGTCGTCCCAGTCGCCAAGGATGACGGAATCCACGGTGACCGTGTTCTGCATCGCGAGGTTCCTGTTCGCGTAATTCTGCGCGACCGCGATCGTGGTGCTGGCGTCGTTAGGCGGCGCAAGCTGGACGGCGCCCGCATGGGCGGCTGCATCGGCCGACGTCTGCAGTTCGTTCCGCAGCGTCCAGAGCCGACTGAAATCGATAGAGATCGCGCTGACACTCACCAGCGCAACTATCATGATTCCCAGCATGACCACCACGGCGCCGCGCCGTGTTTTTAATCGCATTGCGTTTCTCTCCTTTTCCAGTACGGCGACTTCCGCCCCACCGCACATCGACCGCACACTGGAATGACGCGTGGATCCGGATTGTTATTCACAGGACCTGACCCGCCCGGACTCCGGCCCCGCAATGGAAGTTAGATCTTACTAAACTCCTGGATGATTTGCACTACCGCCGGCCCAAGTATTACGGCGAACAAGGCCGGAAGGATGAAGAAAAGCAGGGGAAACGTCATCTTCAGCGGGGCCATTTTTGCCCGCTTTTCCGCGTCCTGCTTCCGTCTACGCCTCAGCGTCTCAGCCGAGACGCGAAGAACAGTTGCAATACTCGTTCCCCATTTCTCGCTCTGAATCAGGCTCGAAACGAGGGCCCGGATGTCCAGGACGCCCGTTCTCTTCCAGAGTCCCCTCAGGGCGTCGTCGCGCGCCATGCCGGCGTTGGTCAACCGATTCACGACCGCCAACTCGTGGGCCAGGTCCGGATGAGCCAGTCGTAACTCTTTCGCCACCCTGAGGATGGCAGCGTCAAGCGACGTTCCTGCTTCTACGCAGACCACGAGCAGGTCCAGGGCATCGGGCACCGAACGCTTGATTTTGTCCTGCCGAAGGCGGACCAGGCGGTCCAGCATTGCGACCGGAAAGATCATCCCGAGGAACACACCCACTCCCATGCTCGCCACGAACAGGATGAACTGGGTCCTCGGTATCAGGATCAGGGCGATCACTGGCAGCAGTACCATGGAACTGATGCGGAACAGGAAATAGACCGCGGGCGCCGTCGTAGACTCGAAGCCGGCCTGGATCAGCTTGTGCTGCAGCTCTTCATTTTCTTCGCGATCCTTTGCCCACGCTTCCAGCCGATCCCGTAATCCGGGTTTTCCTTTCGTCTCTGGCCGAAGTACGAGACTCGAGGCGTCGAACAAAACGTCTTCGGACGCGCGCAGGATGACGTCGCGCCGCTGGAGCATGGACACGAGCGCCGTGCTGGCGATGAGCACCGCCAGTCCACCAAGAACGAGGAGTACGATCAGGAGTGGGGTCATGATGTCAGATCTCGATGTCGGCGATCTGCATCATCACCCAATATCCCATCCCGACCGACAGCGTCGCCGCGAAAAACACCCATGGACCAATGCGTGTCTGGAGCATGGGTCGCATGAAGCCGGGGTTCAGCAGGTTCACCAGGCCGAACACCACAAATGGCAGCGCGCCAAGAATTCTCGCCGAGAGCTTCGACTCGGCCGTAAGCGTCGCAATTTCTCCCTTCAACGCTGACCGTTCCCGCATCAGGGTTCCGATCTTGCCTAACACTTCTCCGAGGTTACCGCCGGTTTCGCGCTGGATCAGGATGGCGGTGACGAACATGCGCAGGTCAAGGCTGTTGACACGATCCTGCATGGACAAGAGCGCCGACCTGACTTCCATACCGAGTCGCTGTTCCTCATAAAAGCGCGCGAACTCCGGCCCCAGCGGCTCCGGGACTTCCTCGCCGATGAACTTCATCGCGGCCTGGAAGGAGTAGCCCGCCTTCATTGCGCTCACCAGCATGTCGAGCGCGTCGGGCAACTGCTCCTGGAAATTGTTCAACCGCTGTTTCTCCTTCCTGCCTAACCACCATATCGGGAGTAGCGCTCCGACGACGGTGCCGATGGCCGCGCCGATGATCGAGCCGCTCATTATGCGCCCAAGCATCATGACGCCAAACGCGCTAATGCCGGTTGCAATCACCAGGGTGCCGGGTGTCACGTCGAGGCCGGCCGACTGAAGCTTCCTAGTGAGTCTTTGGGTCACCTCGCGACCGCCGAGCAGCCGGTCGAGCGCCGGGACCGAACTCACACTTTCGTCCTTGAGGAGGCTCCTCGCTTCGTCCTGTGCCTGCTCGACTTCACGCAGGCGCTCGAGCGCGGCATCACTCGCGCTCAGCGAAGACCGATTGAAGAACGTCCACGTCCCGACCAGGAGACCAATGGTCCCCAGGAAGACGAGGGCGAGTGTGAGCAGTTGAGCCATGGCTTATTCGAGCAGGGAACGCGGAATTTCGACGCCGGCGATCTTGAGTTTCTCGGCAAACAACGGCCGCACGCCGGTTGGCTCGAAGGCGCCGACGATTTTCCCTTCGGGTGTCACGCCGCGACGACGGAAGCGGAAGATCTCCTGGGTCGTGACGATATCGCCCTCCATGCCAACCACCTCCACCACGCTGGTGACCCGGCGGCCGCCGTCGCTCAGGCGTTGCACCTGAACAATGACGTCGAGGGCGGAGGCGATCTGTTCCCGCATCGCGCGATTGGGAAGGTTTGTGCCCGCCATGAGGATCATCGTCTCGAGACGCGACAACGCGTCACGTGGCGTGTTCGAGTGAATCGTGCTCAGCGAGCCCTCGTGGCCGGTGTTCATGGCCTGGAGCATGTCCAGCGCCTCGGCCGAACGAACTTCGCCGACGATGATCCGGTCGGGACGCATACGGAGCGCGTTCTTCACCAGGTCGCGGGCGATGACTTCGCCACGGCCTTCGGAGTTAGGCGGCCGCGTCTCGAGCCGGACCACGTGTTCCTGCTGCATCCGGAGTTCCGCCGCGTCTTCGATCGTGATCAACCGCTCGTCGGACGGAATGAACGAGCTGAGTGCATTGAGCAGCGTTGTTTTCCCGGAGCCGGTACCGCCCGAGATCAGGATGTTCAACCTTGCCTTCACGCAGCCTGAAAGCAGCGTCAACATTTCCTGAGTGATGCTACCGTATTCGACCAGCTCCTTGACGGTGATGTCCGCACCGAACCGACGTATGGAGAGGACCGGCCCGTCAAGCGCCAGCGGAGGAATGATGGCGTTGACACGTGAACCATCCGGAAGACGAGCGTCCACCATCGGCGAGGATTCGTCCACGCGACGACCGACGCGGCTCACGATCCGGTCGATGACCGCCATCAAGTGCGCGTCGTTCCGGAACTGGGCGTTGATGCGAGTCAGTTTGCCCTTGCGCTCGACGAAAATGTTGTGCGCGTTGTTGACGAGGATGTCGGAGATCGTCGGGTCGCGCGTCAGCGGTTCGAGCGGGCCGAGGCCGATGATTTCCCAGACGATGTGCTCGACGATCTCTTCGCGTTCCGCCTGGGACAGCGGCGTCGACTCACCGCGAAGGACTTCCGCCACCGCTCGACGAATCTGGTTCGTGACTTCGGTTTCGTCCTGGATCTTCTCCAACGCCTCGAGATCCAGGCGGCTGATGAGCCGGTGGTGGATGTCGACCTTGAGCTGGTCTACCGAGCTGAGCGCCGCCGACTCTTCAGTGAAACGGCCGAACGTGGACGCCGCCGGCGCGCGGGTGCTGGAACCGCCGACCGGTTCCTGGCCATTCCGAGACGCGTCAGGCGTCTCGGCGGCTGAATCCGGAGCAGGCGTTTGTGTCGCCGCGGCCGCTGCGGGCTGCTTCCGCCCCGTGAGCCGATCTACGAGAGACATGTCAGCTCCGCTTTCGGGTGAACATCGTCCGGAGGCTCTTTCGTGCGCCGTTTGCCGACTGGCGACCCTGAAGATCCTGCTCCGTCCCGCCTGTCAAGCGCAGCGCGAGCTGGCGGTACGCAAGCGCAAGCTTCGATTGTGGCGCGGTGACCGCGACCGGTACGCCGTCGGTCGAGGCCCGCGAACAGGTCGGATAATCGTTGGGCAGCCTGAAATAGATTTCCGCCTTGAGCACCTCGGCCGCTTCGCCCGGTGACACCACGTCATTGGACTGGTAGCGGTTCACGACCACGCAGAGCTTCTCGTTAGGGTAGCCGAGCCGGCGGAAGACGCCGATCATGCGCTGCGCGGAGCGCAGGGCGGGCACCTTCAACTCGGTCAGCAGCACGATGCGATCGGCGGCGTCGAGCGCCGCCAGGGTCCGGTCATTGAGGCGGTGTTCGCAATCGAGGACCGTGTAGTGGTACGAGGTCCGCATCTGCCGCACGATGGTCGCCGAAACGTTGGCGTCCACTTCTTCATCCGCCTCGGGGCGCTCCGGTGCCGCGAGGACCCAGAGACGATCGGTCGATGGCGTCATGACCGAGTGCAACAGGTCCGTGTCGATGCGATCGATCTTCGTCGCGATATCGCCGAGGTCATACGCGGGCTTGACGTTGAGCAGCAGGCGGATGTCGCCCCCGGGCACCGCAAGATCGGCGAGGGCGACATTCGCGGCGGCGTGCGCCCGCGTGAGACCGTACGCGAGATTCACCGCTGCCGTGCTGGTACCGACGCCACCCTTGGATCCGAAGACGGCGTAGACCTGGCCGTCACTCACCAAGCCGGCGTTGCGCCTGGACAGCCGATCGAGGGCACCCGAGAGGTCGGCCTCGACGATGGGCCTGACGAGAAACTCCTGGATGCCGGCGCGCATCGCGCGCAGCATCAAGGCCGGATCCTGGCTCTGGCCTGTCGCGATGATGCCAGTGCCACGTTCACGGCGATTGAGCCGGTCGATCACGGCAAGCTGGGACTCATCCACACTTTCGATTGGCACGACCATCAAGTCGACCGGTTGCTGCTCCATGGTGGCCAGCGCCTGCGTCGTGGTCGAGTTGTGGACAATGCGCGAGTAGCCATAACGCTGCAGCACCGGCTCCAGCGTCTGGTCACCTCCGGCATCGCTTACGAGAAGCGCGAGACGGCTCATTGCTGTCTGCTGCGCTTATTGTGGCGGTGGCCGGCGACGCCGCCCCAATGCGTCAATCGCGGGACGAGTCGTATCGGAGGGAAGCCTCAACGTGTCGCCGGGCCGCGGATTCAGCGGGTCGATCACGACCGGCGTGACAACCACGAGCAGTTCCGACTCGTTGCGCTGGAACCGTGTGCTCGAGAAGAGTTGGCCGAGGATCGGAATGTTCATGAGGAGCGGGAGCCCCGTCCGCACATTTTCGTCCTCGCCGGCGAACATTCCGGAAATGATGAGGCTCTGGTTGCGCCTGACGTCGAGCGTGCTGTTTACTCGCCGCGTTCGGAACGCTGGGACGCGGAATCCTTGCAGCGTGATCGCATTGGCGAAGTCGAGGCTCGAAACCTCGGGAGTGATCTGCAACTTGATCAGACTGTCGCTGATGATCTCGCCGATGAACTTGAGCCGGATGCCGAACTCCCTATAGGTCAGCGTGACCGCGGCACCGCCGGTGCCGCTCCCCCCCTGCACAATCGGAATCGGAAGTTCGCCGCCAGCCAGGAAGGTCGCTGAGTCCTTGTTGCCGGCCATCAGGTTTGGCTCAGCCAGGAATCGCGCGTTGCCCTTCTGCTCCTGCAGATCGAGGAACGCGAGCAGGTTGTCGGTGCTGAGGTCGGATAGGAATGTGCCAAAACCAGTATTGGGCGGCAGAGTGATCTTTCCATCCTCCGTGAAGCGTTCGTCTCCACGGAAGATGCCGGTCCCGACACGCGAGCGATCATCACGCCAGATTCCCGAGACGCCAATTTCGCGGAGGGCGTCGCGGCGGACTTCGGCAAAGTGCACCGAGATCGAGATCTGTTTCCGGTCCGCGGGTGAGTGCACTGAAATGCGGTAGTGCGTCCGGGTGCCGTTGGCGAGCCAGATGATGGCGTCCGTTTCCCCTGGCGCCAGGGAGTTGATGACCACCTCTCGGTCGGAGACGACGACGACGTCGGCCACTGCTTGGTTCACGATGGACACGCGCGTAACGGTCGTATCGGCACGAATTGGAAATGACCGACCGATCGGGAGATCGAGCGGTGTCACCGGCACCGTCTGCAGCGACGTTTGTGCGAAGGCGACCGTGCCTGCCATGAACCACGTGGCACCCACGAGTCGTGCTGCGCCTGCGATGTGACGGAGCACGCCCTTTTTCTCGGGTTGGGACGTTGAGAACATGGCTTGCCTAGTTGTTCGGGATGGTGTCGCGCTTGATAGAGTCCTTGCCGAACTTCAGCTCGGTTTTCTGGGCGCCGCGGAAGATTTCGACTTTGTTGGAGTCCGGCTTTGGCGTCGGCTTTGCGGCGACCGGCACGGGGACGTTGACGCGCACCGTTTCTGGCGCCACCAGCGGCGCAGGACGCGTTTGGCCTCGGGCCATGTTCGGCCGCGGTGCCGGAGCGTCGCGCAAGCTGCGTTCGACGTCGGCGCTGGTGGCTCCGCGCGTCTTCACGGAATCCGGATCACCGTATCCGCGCAGCACGAGCTGGATGGCGCCCTGGGCCTGCGCTATGGCGAGCATTTCCGTCTCTTCCGGCGTGACTTCAAGCGTAGCAACAGTAGCAGGGATCGGACGGCCATCCTCTGTCTTTGTGGTGGCCGTCTGCATCATCAGCACCCGCATGTTTTCCATGAACAGCTTCGCCTTCCGCGTCGCGTTGCCAACAGTCGTGGTGAGCAGGATGTCGACCCGGCTATTGGGAGGAATCATGCCGGCGATTCCGGACACGTCATTGATTCGGATAGCCATCGCGCGTTTCCCGGGGGTGATCTTGGTGATCAGGCCTGGAGTGGTGCCCTCAGGTGCGAGACGTCCCGGGACAATCGGCTCCCCATTGTAAACCGCCACGCGCGCCACACGGCCCGCGACCGAGTCCAGGCGACCGTACGCGCCGACGGGCACTGTAGACACAGGCCACTGTGCGACTGAGAGCGCGATCCGGTCGATCGCCTCGCCCTCGTTGATGTCACGCGCCGCCACCACTACCGGGGACGTCGCCACGCGGCTGCTGGCCTTCGTGGACTCGAGCACGCGGAAGACGGCGTACGTAGCGCCGATCGCCACGATGATGGCGACGTAGAAAACGAAGGAGTAGCGTTTTGATGCCATGTCTAACCCGCCCTGGTTCGGCAAGAGGAACTTTCAGTACGGGCCAACGGCTGCTGCACCCGTCCTGGATGGAATGACATTGCTCTGACCTCTAAAGCCCGCAGGCTCGCTCGCAACGAAATACGGCTTCCCTGGTGACCGTGATGCTGCTCAGGCCACCGACGAAACTGAGACCGCTAAATATCGGATAGTTGACGACGTGCACCCTCACATCGACACCGCTGGAGGCGTCGATATTCACCAAGCTCGTGTCAATCGGGTATCCGAAAGCACTCGAAAACGCGCGAATTCTCGTTCTTATGGTCGTAGTCCGACTGGCCGCCGACACGACGCTGTCCATCGTGCTGGCTACCCGTGCCCCTTCCCGGAGTGACGACGAGAGCGCGTTCAGCCGCTGGTAGGCCCGACTGAACGAAATGATCCCCCAGACCAGCAAGAAAAGGATCGGCACAACCAGTGCAAACTCGACGATCGCGGCGGCACGGGTCTGCCGGCGGAATCGGGAAATGCTAAGTCGTTTCATGAACGGACCTTCGAGTTCAGGATAGGCCTGGGAACCACGCTACGACTGACGCACCTAGTGCAAGGGCCACGCCATACGGGAGCGGCCGATGCCGGGTGCCCGTGGCTCCCGCCCCTTCCTGGACTACCATCAGGGTTCTTGAGGAGGCAGCCAACGCTATTCGGCGGAGGACAGCGCCGAGGCGCTTCTCCAGCAGAAGATAGATAAGAGCGATAATGCCGCCGAATACGGCCGCTGCCAGCGCAGCACGCCAGGACGCGGCGGGGCCCAACCAGGAACCTGCGGCGGCAAAGAACTTCACATCGCCGGCGCCAATGGCTCCAACGAGATAAAACGGGATCCAGATCCCGAATCCAACGGCAACTCCGGCCAGGGCTCTGCCGAGTGCCGGGACGATGTTGGGAGAGGAGAGTGCGAACAGGAATCCCGTTACCAGGATGGTCGCGACCAACTCGTTGGGGATCTTCCGTGTTCGCAGGTCCCATACGCAGCCAAGCGCGAGGAGCAGGGTGAAACCTGCGCCCCATGCGAGATGCATGTAGGATCCGGTAAACATGCCCGGGTTCGTTGAACGACAACGGCAGTCGAACCCCCACGCGGGTCGTTTCCCGCGCGAATCAGCTCGGAACGGCTAAACGGTGGTAACCTGTCCCGTCTTAGCGGCAAACCACGTTGTTATCCCGCCACCGAAGATCGTAAGCACGGCGATTAACGCCAACGCCACGAGAGCGATCAACATGCCGTACTCGGTAATCGCGATACCATCGGTGAGCCAGAATTTTTTAACTCTGTCCACAAACCGCCGCCCTACCAAGCCGACATTCATTCGCCCTTCCTCCGCGAGGCAAGCTGCCCGCTCCCCTGCCCGGGCCTAACGATTGCGCCAAGCTCTGCCATGGCGCAAGCGTTGACCCGGGTTTAGGACCTGCCTTCGTGGATCAGACGGTGGTGATCTGACTGGTCTTCTTGCCAAACCAGGTCGAGATGTTGCTGCCGAAGACCGTGACGACCGCGATCAGCGCGATTGCTACGAGAGCGATCAAGAGACCGTATTCGGTCACCGCGATACCGTCCTCGGAGCGGAAGAACTTCTTCATAACGGTGGATCCTCCAGAAGGGAAAGATTAGAAGGGGACAATGATGCGCGCTTTTCCGCACTTCGCAACTGCCAACCGAAAAAATCTTGTAGAGCAACTTCGGCACTCCTAGGCACCGCTCGTTGCGACTGCTCACCGGCGCTGAACACGTGCAAGATGTGTGACACATCACTAGAAACCGCTAATGAGCTGCGTTTCTCAACTTCGTTCGACAGGCAGAATTCGCAGCCAAACAGGCTAAAACATAGCAGCCCCAGCATCTTACGCTGCATCGCTTCGCGCCTGGTTTCACTTCGACTTGTCGGGAAGGACGAACCTGTAGGCAGTCCAACACTCGGCGAACTGCCACATGTGTTGCGGCCGTGTCGCGAGCGGTCAGCAATTATAAACCAATCTGTCGTCCCCGAACTACACTGCTGTATCCATGTCAAGACGATTGGCATGTGACTAAGGTCTCAACCAGAATTGCCGACCGGCGGACCATAATCACCTTGGCGGCGCAAACTTTGACCTCCGCGCTACGCAATTCAGAATCGATTATGGGCAGGTTAGGCGCCGTGATTATGTCCGCCGAACCCGAGTCGCCTGATTCCGTAAGTCCTACAGGGCGAAAGCGCGTACTCGCAGCGGTGGTAGTCGGCTCGCTGGCTGGGCTTTTTTGCTGGTTCATGGCGCAGCGCGCCGGTGCAACTCCGGACTTCGCCTATCCTCATACGGCCGCGCGCCTCTTTCTCGATGGGCAGAATCCGTACGAGGTCATGACAGGGCGTCCAGGCGCCCTCCCCCCGTACGACGAGCCGTTCTTCTACCCGTTCACGACGGTGCTCGCGGTGTTGCCCCTGGCCGGACTGCCGATGGCCATCGCCGGTGGCGTGTTCTTTGGCCTCTCATCTGCGCTCCTTGCGTTCCTCGTGACGCGAGACGGATTGTGGCGCCTGCACCTGTTTGCCTCGGCACCCTTCGTGATGGCGGCAACTCTTGGTCAGTTCTCGCCCCTGCTCACGGCGATGGCCTTCAGTCCAGCCCTTGGCTTTGTCGCGGCACTGAAACCAAATCTCGGTCTCGCTCTCTTCGCGCGCCGACCAACATGGCTCGCGTTAGGCGGCAGCCTCCTGTTGGTGGGCGTGAGCCTCGTGATGTTCCCGACATGGCCCGTGGACTGGCTGGAATCTCTCCGCCGCGATGTCACAGATCGCCACGCGCACAGCATGCCGATCGCAGAAATGGGTGGGTTTCTGCTTCTTCTGGCGGTTATTGCGTGGCGACGCACCGGGGGCCGATTGTTGCTCGCGCTGAGCCTCGTGCCTCAGCAGTTGTTTTTCTACGACCAGCTGCCGCTGTGGCTTATTCCTCGCACACGGAGCGAGTCTGTATTCCTGACCGGCGCCAGCCAGCTCGCGATGATCCTGTGGTACGCATCATTGGGCGCGAACGACCTGCTCGTGTTCTCCGCCTATCCTTTTGTCATGGCGCTCGTCTTCCTGCCCGCCCTCGGCCTCGTGCTCCGCCATCAGTGGAGAACGGTGCCTGCCATCGCATCGGAGAAGGTACAGAGTTGAGCTCTCGAACCGCCTATCGAGCTGCCGTGATGCCCGGCCCCGGCGAACCTATTCGTGTGGAATCGATTCCCGCACCCGTTCTCCAGCCAGGGTCGGCGCTACTTCGGGTGCTGTACTCCGAGGTGTGTGGTACGGACGTACACCTGCATCACGGTCGCCTCGCCGGCGTGCCATTTCCCATCATCCCAGGTCATGTGTCGGTGGGCGAGATCGTCGAGCTGCCGACACCACTCGACGATGTCGACGGCCGGCCGTTCGCCGTCGGGGACACGGTGACTTTCCTGGATGTCCACGGGACCTGCCACCGCTGCTACGAGTGCCTCGTGACCAAGCAAACCACCCGTTGTCCGCACCGTCGCGTGTACGGCATCACCTACGGAGCGCGAGACGGCTTGTTAGGCGGCTGGGCCGAGGCGCTCTGGATGCGCCCGGGCGTTCTGATGCTGCATCTCCCGGATGACCTGGACGCCGAGACGTTCATCGGCGGTGGCTGCGGACTCGTGACCGCAATGCATGCGGTCGAGCGGGCGGGCCTGCGGATTGGCCAGACCGTCGCAGTGCTGGGTGTCGGTCCCGTCGGCCAGTCCGCCATTGCACTGGCGGCGATCGGCGGCGCCGACCGTGTCGTGGCGATCGGCGATCCGCTCTCGCGACTCGACTTTGCGCGCCGAATGGGCGCGACCGACGTCATTGGACTCGATGTACCGGCGCCCGAACGGGCGTCCATGATTCGCGCGCTGACGGGAGGAAGGGGTGTCGACGTGGTGATCGAGGCGGCGGGCGCGCCTAACGCAGTGTCGGAGGCAATGGATCTCGTGCGGGACGGCGGCCGGGTGGTGGTGTGTGGCCAGTACACAGACGGCGGCGATGTCGCGATCAACCCGCACGCACAGCTGAACCGGAAACACCTCGAGGTGCACGGCTGCTGGGGATCGGATTTCTCACACCTGTATCGCGCCGTGCGGGTGGCAGGGCGGAATGCCCATCGCGTGCCGTGGCGTGAGATGACGGGTGCCCGGTTCGGACTCGAGGATGCTGGCCGTGCCCTGGAGGCAGTAGCCAAGCGAGAGGTCACGAAGGCGGTAATCGTCCCTGAATTGGCCGCTGTCGCGCGCTAACGGTAGCGCCAGTGAATGCGGAACAGATCGAGCGCAGCGACCGGAAAGTCGGCCCACGAGACTTTGGATCCCTTCACGTCCTCCCACCGCATGAGGGGATGCTCGTGGAGGAGGGACGACAACGGTCCAACGCGCCCCTGCCGGTGCAGTCGATTGAGGCGGGCAAGGATCTCCACGTCGAAGACCCACCGCGACGTGAACGGCTCTTCCAGCACGGTCCGGAGCACATCTCCCGCGCGGAAGAGCTTTGCGCCGCACTGGGTATCGTAGACCGCGGCCTTCAAAGACATCGAGACGAACGTGGCGAACACACGCCCAACATAGTGCCGCGCCTCGTTCCGCCTGACGTGTCGTCCCATCAGCTTCACGCGCGCACCGAACACCGTGAACAGTCCTGGATTGTCGTCCAGGATTCGCGCGAACACCGCGACGTCCTCTAGCGGCGTAGCCAGGTCGGCGTCCCAGAACCCCACATAGCGCACAGACTGGTCGTTCGCGTGCCGCATGCCAAGACGCACCGCCTCCGCCTTGCCGACGTTTCGTGGCATATCCAACACGTCGATGCGACCGCTGGCCGATTCGCTCAGCGATTGGAGGAGCCCGCCCGTGCCGTCGGTGCTGCCGTCGTTCACCAGCAGCAAGCGAAGGCCAGGTTGTTCGGTCACTGCCCGCTGAAGATCATCCGGTTGAAGTCGATGAGCTTCGTTGAAGCATGGAATGACAACGACCGATTCACCGGGCATTGACGGCGTCACTGGCGCCAGCTCACGCACAGGCGATGGTTCGCTCGCTGGCAGCTAACGTCCGATGGCTGACGGACCCAATCGGGTCCGTTCAGCCTTTTGTTCATCAGACCGTGGTGATCTGGCCGGTCTTCTGTCCGAACCAAGTCGAGATCTGGCTGCCGAAGACTGTGACGACGGCGATCAGCGCGATTGCCACGAGTGCGATCAGCAGGCCGTACTCGGTTACAGCGATACCGTCTTCAGATCGGAAGAACTTCTTCATTCGGGCGATTCTCCAAGTGGTGATTAGAACGAAACAATGATCAAGCGCTTCTCTACAGATAGCAACTCGTTGGCGCGGGACGCCGGCATCTAACCCGCCGCACATCCCCTACAAGACTGAGTAAGTGCAAGATGTGTGACAAATCCAACCTCCCTGTAACGACATGTGCTTCAGCCGACTAGCAGAGTCGCGAAGCTCTGTCTTGCACCGCGTGTGGCCATTAAGCAACAGACGCCAATTCATGTCGTGGTGAGTACGCTCCTCCTTGATGCGCTCCTTCCGTTTATGAACGTGCTGCCTCCACACCTTAATTCGTCCACATTTCTGTTGAACTATTGCCCGGCGGCCGTTAATCTCGAACCATGACGACAGCGGCGAACGCCCCCGTTGGCTACCGGGGCACGCGAGGCGAGATACTGACGGCGCTGAAGATGGCGCAACCGCTTACGGCGAAGGAGCTTGCGGATCGTTTCGGCGTGACGCCAAACGCCCTGCGCAGGCACCTGAAGGAGCTGGAAGGCGAAGGCATCGTCCGGTATCAGCGTGACATTCGCGGCGTGGGAGGACCCGTCTTTGCTTTTTCACTCACCGAAGCCGGTGAAGCCCTGTTCCCCAAGGGCTACGAAAGAGCGCTGGCAGAGGTGCTCGACCTGGTCCGCGAACAGCACGGCGATGATGGCCTGGTGCAGCTCTTCCAGCGGCGCTGGGACGACATCGCGAACGTTGCCCGCCCCGAACTGGAGCTCCTGCCGGTGGACCAGCGGGCGACGCGGCTGGCCGAACTGCTGACGTCGTTAGGCTACATGGCCGAAGCCCATGCGGTGTCCGGCGCGCTCCCGGTGCTGACCGAACACAATTGCGCCATCCGGGTGATCGCGGAGCGCTTTCCGGAAGTCTGCGCCGCCGAGGAGCGGTTCATCGCCGACCTGCTCGGCGCACCCGTCACTCGTCAGGCGCATATCGCCAAGGGAGCGAATTGTTGTGAATACTGCATCAGTGAATCGGTGAATCGTGAATCCTGAATCGTTGGAACACGGGTTCAGTGCCCGTCTGCCCGTCTGCCCGTCTGCCCGTAAAACATGTCCTCTGAAATCGAACTCCTAGTCAACAAAGACTACCAATACGGCTTCGCGACCGACATCGAAGCCGATGCGCTGCCGCCCGGCCTCAACGAGGACGTGGTGCGCGCGATTTCGGCGCGAAAGAACGAGCCGGAGTGGTTACTCGAGTGGCGCCTGAAGGCGTATCGTCGCTGGCAGCAGATGACGGAGCCCCACTGGTCGAACGTGAAGTATCCCGCCATCGACTACCAGGCCGTCTCGTACTACTCGGCCCCCAAGACGGCCAAGCCGTTAGGCAGCCTGGACGAGCTCGACCCGAAGCTCCGCGAGACGTACAACAAGCTCGGCATCCCGCTGCAGGAGCAGAAGATGCTCGCCGGTGTGGCGGTCGACGCGGTGTTCGACTCGGTCTCGGTCGGTACGACCTACAAGGCCGAGCTGATGAAACACGGCGTCATCTTCTGCTCGTTTGCGGAGGCGGTGCTGGAGCATCCCGAGCTCGTGAAGCGGTACCTCGGCTCGGTCGTGCCATACAGCGACAACTTCTTTGCCGCGCTGAACTCGGCGGTCTTCTCCGACGGCTCGTTCGTCTACGTGCCGCGCGGCGTGAAGTGCCCGATGGAACTGTCCACGTACTTCCGCATCAACGCCGCCGACACCGGCCAGTTCGAGCGCACACTGATCGTCGCCGACGAAGGCGCGTACGTGAGCTACCTCGAGGGATGTACGGCACCGAAGCGCTCGACCAACCAGTTGCACGCGGCGGTGGTGGAACTCGTCGCGCTCGATCGCGCCACGGTGAAGTACTCGACCGTACAGAACTGGTACGCCGGCGACGCGGATGGTGTGGGCGGGATTTACAACTTCGTCACCAAACGTGGCAAGGCTTTCGCGGGCTCCAAGATCTCGTGGACGCAAGTGGAGACCGGCTCGGCGATCACGTGGAAATATCCCAGCGTGATCCTGCAGGGAGACAACTCGACCGGCGAGTTCTACTCGGTGGCGGTGGTGAACAACCACCAGCAGGCCGACACCGGCACGAAGATGATCCACATCGGCCGGAACACGAAGTCGAACATCGTCTCGAAAGGCATCTCGGCCGGCCACGGCAACAACAGCTATCGCGGCCGGGTGCAGGTGCTGCCGAAGGCGGAGGGCGCGCGGAACTACACGCAGTGCGACTCCATGCTCATCGGAAACCAATGCGGCGCGCACACGTTCCCGTACATCGAAGTGCAGAACAACACCGCGATCGTCGAACACGAGGCGAGCACGTCGAAGATCGGCGAGGACCAGATCTTCTATTGCAAGCAGCGCGGCCTCAGTGGGGAGCAGGCGGTGTCGATGATCGTCTCCGGATTCTGCCGTGAGGTGTTCAAGGAGCTTCCGATGGAGTTTGCTCTCGAGGCGCAGCAACTGCTTGGCATCACCCTCGAAGGTTCTGTCGGCTAAGGATCATTAACTGCATTTGAAGAACAGCTTTGAACGCAGAGGACGCAGAGATGTGACAACATCTATTTGATCGCCGAGAGCGCAAAGGACTTCAGAATTGAAGAAAGAAAAAGAAGAACCTTGAAAGCGAACTTCAGTTTCTGCTTTGGTACTTACCCTCTGCGATTCCTCTGCGATTCCTCTGCGTCCTCTGCGTTCAAAGTGTTTTGACTTATCCGTGTATTCAGTGTTTTGACTATTCCGTGTAAATCAACAAGCGAAATTGAAATGATCCAGATAAACGACCTACACGCATCTGTCAGTGGAAAGGAAATCCTTCGCGGGGTTTCGCTCGAGCTGAACGCCGGGGAAGTACACGCCATCATGGGGCCTAACGGGTCCGGGAAGAGCACGCTGGCGCAGGTACTCGCGGGACATCCCGGCTACGAGATCACCAGCGGCTCCGTCACGTACCAGGGAAAGGACCTGCTCGACATGGAACCGGAAGAGCGCGCACAGGCGGGCGTCTTCCTGGCGTTCCAGTATCCGGTCGAGATACCCGGTGTCTCCAACGCGTATTTCCTGCGCTCGGCGTACAACGAGATCCGAAAGGCCCGGAAGGAACCGGAAGCTGACCCGATTGAATTCCTCGACATCGTTTCCGAGCGGCTGAAGCTCGTCGACCTCGACGAGTCCATGCTCACTCGCTCCGTCAACGCCGGATTTTCCGGCGGCGAAAAGAAGCGGAACGAAATCCTGCAGCTGGCCGTCCTCGATCCCGTGCTCGCCATTCTCGACGAGACGGACTCCGGGCTCGATATCGACGCGCTGCGCACGGTCGCCGATGGCGTCAACAAGCTTCGGAGCACGGGTAACGCGTTTCTTGTGGTCACGCACTACCAGCGTTTGCTCAACTATATCGTGCCTGATCGCGTGCACGTTCTCGTCGACGGCCGTATCGCACGCTCCGGTGGCAAGGAGCTCGCCCTCGAGCTCGAAGAGCGCGGCTACGACTGGGTCACCGCCGAGCAGGGCGCGGGAGCCTAACGTGAGCACTGCGTTCGCTGAGCAGTTCGGCACAGCGCGTCCCGAGGGACCGGCCTGGCTCACAGCCATTCGCGAACGCGCGATGGCGAACTTCCAGGCGTCGGGATTTCCCACGACCAGGAATGAAGACTGGCACTTCACGAACCCGGCACCGATCGCCGAGTCGACTTTCCATGCGATGCGCGCGCCAACTGGCGCGCTGACCGGAGATCAACTCACGCCATGGCTCTTCGGTGAACCGACCTGGCCGCGCCTCGTCTTCGTCAACGGTCGCTATGTGTCTTCGTTGTCGAGGACCGATGGACTCGACGGCATCAAGGTGATGAGCCTGGCCGTTGCGTTCCGCGAAGAGCCGTCGCTTCTCGAGAAACACCTGACGCGTCAGGCAGAAACGGACGATCCGGCGCAGGTGTTCGCTGCACTCAACACGGCGCTCATGCAGGACGGCGCGGTGATTCAGGTGCCGAAGGGCGTCACCGCGGCATCGCCGATCCAGCTCTTATTCCTCAGCGACTCTGTCGCCGAGGGTGGCGCAAGCCATCCACGCGTGCTCATCGTCGCCGAACGGGAGTCGCAGGCAACCATCATCGAGCAATACGCGTCGGTGGGCGGAACGCGCTACTTCACGAACGCCGTCGCCGAGGCATGGGTGGGTGAAGGCGCCACGCTGAGCTTGTTCCGGTTGCAGCAGGAAGCACGCGACGCGTTCCACGTCGGAACCACGGTGGTGCACCAGGAACGGAATTCGCATTTCCTGTCCTTTTCGTTCGCGACCGGCGCCGACCTTTCGAGGATCAACGTGTATTCCGAGCTCCGCGGCCCGGGGTGCGGCGCGACGCTGAACGGCTTGTACATGCTGGGCGGGACTCAACACTGCGATCACCAGACGCGGATCGAACACGTCGAGCCGGACTGCTACAGCCGCGAGCTCTACAAAGGTGTGCTCGATGGTGCGTCGCACGGCGTCTTCAACGGCAAGGTGTATGTGCACCCGGCCGCGCAGAAGACCGACGGGAAGCAGACCAACAATACGCTGTTGTTGTCGGAGCGCGCGCGGATCGACACCAAGCCACAACTGGAGATCTTCGCCGACGACGTGAAGTGCACCCATGGCGCCACGGTCGGCCGCATCGACGAAATGGCGTTGTTCTACATGAAGAGCCGCGGGATTCCCAACGCGGAAGCTCGGAAGTTGTTGACGTATGCGTTCGCCGCTGAGGTCCTCGAGACCATTCCTGTCGACGCGCTGCGTCAGGGCCTCGAGCGACTGGCGCTGGAGCGATTTACCGGATCGGCAGACATTTAGGCAATCCATCCTGCTTGAGTTGCAGTTCACCAAAGTCAAAACACGTGAAACGCGGAGAACGCAGAGGCTTCGCAGAGGATCACAGAGGAAATCATGAAAAAGGTAAATGTTTCCTCGGCGCGCCTCAGCGAATCCTCTGCGCGCCCCTGCGTTCAAAGTGTCTTGACGTTTTCGGTTCGAAACCATGGCTACATTAACTGAGCTTTCCGGAGTCGCTGCTTCGCTCGACGTCGAGCAGATCCGCGCGGACTTTCCAATCCTTGGAATCCGGCCACGAGGGAAACCCCTCGTCTATCTCGACAGCGCGGCCACGAGCCAGAAGCCGCGCCAGGTCATCGACGCGCTCCGCCGCTATTACGAAGAAGAAAACGGCAACATCCATCGCGGCGTGCACTACCTGAGCGAGCTCGCAACGCATCGGTATGACGAGACCCGCGAGGCGACGCGCCGTTACGTCAACGCCGCATCGACGAACGAAATCGTCTTTACGCGAAACACGACAGAAAGCATCAACCTGGTGGCGTCGAGCTTCGGACAGGCGTTCGTCAAGCCGGGCGACGAGATTGTCGTGTCGCAGATGGAGCACCACTCGAACATCGTGCCCTGGCAGTTGCTGGCCGATCGCACCGGTGCCGTCCTGCGTGCGACGCCGGTGACGGACATCGGAGAACTCGACCTCGACGCATTCGAGTCGCTGCTGGGGCCAAAGACGCGACTCGTCGCGCTGACCTGGGTGTCGAACTCGCTAGGCACCGTGAATCCGGTCCAGCGCATCGTCGAGCTGGCGCACACGCATGGAATTCCCGTGCTGCTCGACGGCGCCCAGGCCGCTCCTCACATCCCGATCGACGTGCAGGCCATCGGATGCGACTTCCTGGCCTTCTCGGGGCACAAGATGCTCGGCCCCACCGGCGTTGGCGTGCTCTATGCGCGCGGCGACTGGTTCGACCGGCTGCCGCCGTACCAGGGTGGTGGCGACATGATCGAGACGGTCACCTTCGAGAAGACGACCTACGCCAAGCCACCGTCGAAGTTCGAGGCGGGAACGCCGGACATCGGCTCGGTGGTGGCATTCCGCGCCGCGATTGAATACCTCGAGCGCGTTGGGCTCGACGCCATTCATCAACACGAGGTCGCGCTGGTCCGCGAGGCGACGGAGCGTGTCGCAGCATTGCCTGGTGTCCGGCTCATCGGGACAGCCCCGGGCAAGGCCGGCGTGCTCAGTTTCACCCTGGACGGCGTGCACCCCCACGACATCGCGACCATCCTCGACCAGCAGGGCATCGCGATCCGCGCCGGCCATCATTGCACGCAACCTCTGATGGCGCGTTTCGGATGCGGCGCCACCGCGCGCGCCTCGTTCTACCTGTACAACACGATCGAAGAAGTGTCGGCGCTCGTAGCCGGGTTGGAAAAGGTCCGCGAGGTGTTCGACTGATGGACCTTGGGGCACTCTACGAAGAAGTCATCCTCGATCACAACCGTTCGCCGCGTAACTGGGGAGAACTTCCGGGGGCACGACACGTCGAGGGACGCAACCCGCTCTGCGGCGATCACATCTCGCTCAGTGTCCAGGTCGATGGCGACGTGATCTCCGACATCCGGTTCACGGGTGAAGGGTGCGCAATTTCGAAGGCCTCCGCGTCGATGATGACGCAGGCCATCAAGGGGAAGACCAGGGAAGAGGCCGAGAAGATCTATGAGGAGTTTCACGGCCTCGTCACCGGGCGTGTCACTCCCGCCCCGGGCGACAAGTCGTTAGGCTCGCTGCGCGCGTTTGCCGGCGTGGCGAGGTTC
>Ga0070698_100001438_pt1 | contig 26406 bp, 15 predicted proteins | sample KBSK1502metaG_FD_65477 | JGI IMG/M metagenome (GOLD analysis project Ga0070698, IMG submission 65477) | Corn, switchgrass and miscanthus rhizosphere microbial communities from Kellogg Biological Station, Michigan, USA - KBS K1-50-2 metaG | ecosystem: Host-associated > Plants > Roots >... | reverse complement strand
AAGGCAGTAGTGAAAATTACTTTTGGCGGATTTTTCAGTGTTCTTAAAAAACTGGTGCCAAGAATATGTGGCATCTTAATATCGAGAAATAAAAGATCAGCAGAATTGTTCTGAAGAAAAGACAGTGTCTCTACTGCATTAGAGCATTCCCCGGCTAACTCGAGTAAATCCACGCCGGCTATATATTTTTTAAGTATGTCCCGTGCAGGCGGTTCATCATCAATAACAAGGCATTTTATTTTTTTAGACTGTAGCATAATTCATTTCTTCAGAAGTGTAAATACTTTTTTCATTCATTGGTTCTTCCAGCACAATTTTCAGGTAAGTCATCATGATCTCGGGTTCAACAGTTGTTTTTAATTCATAATTTCCGGGATAAAAAAAATCCAGTCTTTTCATCGCCTTGGCAATAGCATTTTCGTTAGCAGACGGCACTAAAGGTTCAGTCGTCTTTCCATGAATCAGCTTCATGGTAAACTCAGCAGGTTCAATTTGAAATTCCAGGTTGATCCAGTTCGTTTCCAATTTCTCATCAGCAAAATATAAAAAACTGTTTTCGACAAGGGAAAATAATAACAGTGGGGTAACCATTTTGTCATCGGGCTTCCCTTTTACTGCTACATCTATTTCCAACCTGTTTTCCATCCTGGTTTTTTGAAGTACCAGGTAATCTTTGATCACTTTAATTTCTTTTTCCAAAAGAACTAGTTTATTATCGCATTCGTACAATATATAACTCAGGATATCAGCCAATTTTAATAAGAGCATGGAGGCACTGCCAATATTCTTTTTTTGTACCATCAGGCAAATATTGTCTAATGATGAAAAAAGAAATTCAGGATGCATTTGGGCTTTTAATAACTCCAGATCGGTCATTAATTTCTCTTTCTCCAATCGTTCTTTTTCTTTTTGTTTTAGCCACCATCGCTTTAGTAGTTTAATAGCGGCAGCAGCGGAGATGACTTTTGGAGCACTTAATAAACCGGAGGTAATACTTGTCCACCAAATGTTTTGACTAGCAATAGCCGGGTTATAATCAAATGCAGTGTTTATAACAGGCAAAACTGATTTATGGATAAGATAGCTTGATAGAAGAATCAAAAATGCCAGGATAAGAATTTGCATTACAAGGGCCGTATATCTTGCTTTGAACAGATATTGTGGCATCAGGTAATTTATAAAATAGTAACAGGCTGTTATATGAAGGGAAAGAAGCAATACTGATTTTATAAAAAAAGGAAAATTCCATGGCTCGAATTCTATTTTTTGTAAACCCGTTTGTAAATAATAAAAATATGTGACAATAAAGTACATCCACCATAACACCCAAAAAATCAAATGTCGCCGGAAGCGGTGCGATTTTTTTTCAGAAAATATAAAACTATACCAATTCATAAACTTGTCTTTCTATTGTAAATTCCTGCGAATCCCGATAACCATCGGGATCATTGGGTTCAAATAGTGGGACCTTCAAAGAAACCCTAAAGCTCATTACATCTTCCGTAATATTAAGCGAATGCGTTGCGGGATAAAGAATGGCTAAGCGTTTTTTTACATTGCTTAATCCCAGGCCTTTTGTAACTGTTTTTTCTCCTGTCAACGTGGGTTTGCTATTGGAAAGGTCAAAGTACATGTTCTCCTCTTCGATGACAATGCCAAGATTGACCCACGGATGTGTAAGCATTTGACTGGCCCCATGTTTAAAACTATTTTCAAGAAATGGTATTAATAAAAGCGGGCAAATCATTTTATTGGTTGTATTTCCCTGTATCTGTAAACTCATATTGAAATTTTGTCCATAACGGATCTTTTCCAGGTCTATATAATCCTTTATCATTTTTAATTCTTTTTCCAGTTTTACCAGTGGCTGGTTGCATTCATATATTATATAACGCAGCATAGTGGAAAGCTTTTTTATTGCTTCTGTAGCAACGGGAGAGTCGTTAATGATGAAGGAGTAAATATTATTGAGTGTATTAAAAAGAAAATGTGGGTGCACCTGGGCTTTTAATAATTGCAATTCGGCGCTTATCTTTTCACGAGCCATCTGCGTCGCTTCTTCCTGTTTGAGGTACCAGTTTTTCAGCAGTTTAATAGCTAATGCAAAGCCCACTACCGTAGGATAATTAAATAAAATCTGCCGGCTCCAGATGGGGATGATAAAATCCATATCCGGCATCTTATCAAAATAGCCGAGGCTGGTGCTAATAGAAAATACCAGGACAAAAAAAGAATAATTGATCAGGGCAACAATGGAAACAAATGATAACAGGATGATGGTAGTAACGACCCAGTTTTTATTTTTTGAAAGATACATGGGTAAGATGAAGTAAAGCATACCATAGGTAAGACCCATGTAAATCATTGTCATCAAGGCGGTATTCATCAATATTCTAAAAAATGAAATGACAAAACCATATTTTTCGATTTGCGGCAATGGGCCATGAAGATTCCAGGCCGGCACCCACATTGTAGGTATCAAATAGGTTGTTAACCAATATATACACCATACCACCCAGAATAGAAGATGCCGGCGGAAACGTATCGAACGACGATCAGAAAAAACAAGGTTATATAAATTCATAAACCCTGGTTTAATGTTTCATCAACAAATCAGCAGTGATTTTTTCTTCAAATTCTAATTTACCTCTTTTCCATTTTGAAACCGGCTCTTTTATTATTTATTAGACAAGCGACCTGTTTTTTTCTCTGACTGCTGTTTAGCGTCGCTAAACGGCAGAACATATAATTCTGGTGGCGAGTGTCAGTCATCTTTTGTCATAAAGCGAAATGAAAACTTTCCGCTTCGATGACTGGGTACATTTAGTTTGTTAATCATTTCTCATTCTTTAAATCTTTGTTATGAAACATTCAATCAATCTTACAAAAACATTGTTTTTATTCAGTGTGGTTATTTTTGTTTCCTGTCAAAAAGGGATAGAAAAACAATCAACACAACAGGGAGAGCTTGCTACAGCTGCGAATCAGACCCATGGCCATTTGATGCAAACCAATAAATTTCCTGCAACAGTTGCACAGAAATGGCAGGATCTGCAGAATAGGTTTTTGCGTACACCAACGACTGCTAACCCTTATGGTCGGCATGGTCATCGCTGGTTTGCTTATTGCGGAATAGCGTTGTACGAATCAGTGGTTCCGGGTATGCCAGCTTATCAATCACTATATGGTCAGCTTACCGATATGCCGGAGATGCCGGCCACCGAACCGGGTAAAGCATATCATTGGCCAACTGCTGCAAATGCTGCCCTGTCATATATGAATAAACATTTTTTTACTATTTCCAATACAACTTCTGCTAACATTACTTCAATGGACTCATTGGAAAATGCTTTGAATACACAGTACCAATCAGAAGTGAATACTGAAACATTTCAACGTTCAAAAGATTTTGGAAAAACAGTTGCAGAAAGAATCTATACATGGTCAACAACAGATGGTTCGCTGAATAGTAACCCACCTTATGTTATGGCAGCCTTGCCTTTTTGGCAACCAACAGCGCCAAACCCTTCCTCAGTAGCAGATCCTTATTGGGGAAATAACAGGTTACTTGTGCAGGGGAGTACAACAGGAACTGAATCACCATTGCCACCAACTTATTCCACTGTTTCCGGTTCCGATTATTATAATATGGTAAAAGAAGTGTATGATGTTTCGCAAGCATTGACACCTGCACAAACAGCAACGGCTTTATATTATAAAGATCAGCCAGGCTTCCAGGGCGGTACTCATTATGTATCTATGTTTGGACAGATTATGAATGTAGAAAACCCTCAACTGGATTTTTATGCTCTTGCACATGTTAAAACAGGAATTGCTTTGTACGAATCAATGATCGGTTGTTGGAAGATAAAATATGTGACGCTTGTTGACAGACCCATTCGATATATAAGAAATGTATTAGGTCATACAACATGGAATCCTGTTTTTGCAACTCCTGGTCACCCTGATTTTCCGTCGGGACATTCACAAAATGGGGGTGCATTTGCAGCGGTAATGACCACGCTGCTTGGTGATAATTATCAATTCACACTTCATACCTATGATAATCTTGGTATGGCGCCTCGTACTTACAATTCTTTTGATGAAATGGCGGTTGATGTTGGCAGATCAAGAGTATATGCAGGCATTCATTACACTTATTCATGTGTGGAAGGAAAAAGGCAGGGTGAGAAAATAGCACAAAACATTTTGAATATTTTAAAATTTAAGAAAGACTAAATTCAAAAAGCCTGGCAGAAAACAAACTGCCGGGCTTTTCCCAATTTTTTAATAAATAGCAATTTGGATTTAAAGCTGTAAGATCTTAATACTCCCATTTAATCAATGTCGCTCCCCAAGTAAATCCACCACCAAAAGCAGCAAGTACGATCAGGTCACCTTTATTCAATTCTTTTCTATAATCCCAAAGACAAAGTGGAATTGTAGCGGCTGTAGTATTTCCATAACGTTGAATGTTCAGCATCACTTTATCCTGGCTAAGTCCCATACGATTTGCAGTGGCATCAATAATTCTTTTGTTGGCCTGGTGAGGAACAAGCCATGCAATATCATCGCCGGTAAGATTATTTCTTTCTAAAAGTTCAGCACTAACATCGGCCATGCCTTTTACTGCAAATTTGAAAACAGGTTGTCCATCCTGGTAAATAAAATGTTCTTTGTTGTTAACTGTTTCATGTGATGCAGGTCTTTGTGAGCCACCCGCTTTTTGATATAAATAATGACGACCGCTACCATCGCTTTTAAGAATCGTGTCCAATACGCCATAACCATCATGATTTGGCTCTAATAGAATTGCACCGCCGCCATCACCAAAAAGAATGCAGGTAGTACGATCTGTGTAGTCAACAATCGAACTCATTTTATCCGCACCTACTACCACAACTTTCTTATATCGTCCACTTTCAATAAACATAGTCCCTGTTGATACACCATATAAAAATCCGGAGCAGGCAGCATTCAAATCAAAACCAAAAGCATTTGTTGCACCTATCTTATCACAAATAATATTTGCAGTAGCAGGAAAAAGCATATCAGGTGTAACCGTACAGCAAATAAGGCAATCAATTTCTTTTGGATCAATTCCTCTTTTATGACAAAGTTCCAAAACTGCAGGGGCGCCAAGATCAGAAGAAGCCATTCCCTCACCTTTTAAAATTCTTCTTTCAGAAATTCCTGTTCTTGTTCTTATCCATTCATCATTTGTTTCCACCATTTTTTCCAGGTCGGCGTTTGTAAGCTTATCCGGAGGGACATATCCGCCAACGGCTGTAATGGCTGCAGTTACTTTCTTAGTCATTAAAAAAAATTAAGTGCACGAAGATAAGATAGTTCGAGGTTTGATGTTTGAGGTTTGAAGTTAGGGATTGAAGCATATGAGGATAAAGAGGTTATAATATTTTTAACCTCAAACATCAAACCTCGAACTTCAAACAGTTTCCTTTATTTTCGCAGCTATGTTCGCCTATCTTGATGGAAAATTTGTTTACAAAAGCCCCGCAATGGTCTATGTAGATGTAAATGGCGTTGGCTACGAAGTACAAATAAGTTTAAATACATATTCAAAGATCCAAAATATTGAAAAAGGGATCTTACAAACCTGTCTTTTGATTCGTGAAGATGCTCACATTCTCTATGGTTTTTTTGATAAAGCTGAAAAAGAAATGTTTCTCCACTTAATTTCTGTTTCGGGAATTGGTGCAACAACTGCCCGCATGATGTTGTCATACATGAAGCCTGACGAAGTGATAAGAGCGATCTTAACCGGGGATACACATACACTTGAAAGTGTAAAAGGAGTAGGTAAAAAGACCGCTGAAAGATTAGTGCTTGAACTTAAAGATAAGCTGGCAAAACAACCGTTAGATTTAAATTTTTCTCCTTTGAAACACAATACATTGTACACAGATGCGTTAAATGCCCTGATGGCCCTGGGAATAGCCCGGAATACCGCCGATCAGGCAATCCAAAGGGTCACACTATCGGACCCTTCATTAACCTCCCTTGAGGATGTTATCAAGAAAGCTTTAAAAACTCTGTAAGCCTATCGATTGACATTTTTACCTAACTAATTCTGTTGAGAAAGTTTTGAGCCCTAAGTTAACCACCATATCCCGGACGCTGGTAGCAGCAGTCATTTTTACTTTCATTACCATCAAAGTAAATGCTACGCCTTTTCCAGGGGTCAATTATTTATATTTTCCCGGTGATACAATACGCCCTGTACAGCCTGACAGATACGGCGATCCTTATAATTATCCCAACCGCAATCCATTTTATTTACAGGATACAAGTTTTATAAAAAGAAATATTGAATACGATCCTGTAACAAAACAATACTACATCATTGAAAAGATCGGCAATCATTATTACCGTACACCAATGTCTTTTACAATGAAAGAATTTCTTGATCTGAAAGGAAAAGAGGATGAAAACGAATATTTCAGGAAAAGATCAAGCTTACTTACCAATCTTAATCGCAGAACATATAAACCAAAATTCAATTTTGTAAATGATTGGGTAAATAGAATTGTGGGTAATGGTAAAATTGAGATCAAGCCAACAGGTTTCGTTGGTCTTTCTATTGGTTACCAGGGACAAAAAATAAATAATCCAACGCTTCCTGAACGTTCACGTAATAATGGCGGGTTGGATTTTGACATGAACAGCCAGTTCCAGGTAGACGCAAACATTGGTGATAAACTTAAGCTGCCGATCAACTATAACACACTTGCTAATTTCAATTATGAAAACCAATTGAAATTAGATTACCAGGGAAAAGACGATGAGATATTAAAAGTTTTCCAGGCGGGTAACACAAGTTTTACTTCCAAAGGAACATTAATTCCCGGGGCTCAGTCATTGTTTGGTGTAAAAACACAATTACAATTCGGGAAACTTTTTGTAACAACTGTATTTGCCAATCAGCGTTCACAACGTCAGTCATTGGGGTTACAGGGGGGGTCGTCAACACAAGCTTTTACTTATAAGGCTGACGAGTATGAAGAGAACCGTCACTTCCTGATGGCACAATACTTTAAGAACAATTATAATAAAGCGATGAAGGATCTTCCCGTTGTTAATTCTCTTGCACAGATCCTTCGTGTGGAAGTTTGGGTGACAAACAGAACCGGCGCTACAACTGATACAAGGGATGTTGTTGCATTAATGGACCTGGGCGAAGGTCAGCCTTATGGCCCATCGGGTGGATTAGGAAATGTGCCTCCGAGAAATGATGCGAATTCACTTTACTCTACCATATTAGGTACGCCAGGAGCAAGAAGTTCTTCAGCTGTTACAAGTGTATTAAGTGGTTTGGGCTTGCAGCCTGTGCAAGATTTTGAAAAAACATTTGCACGCAAGCTTTTACCTTCTGATTACTATTTCAATCCGCAGGTTGGTTTTATTTCTTTGAACCAACAATTGCAACCCGATGAAGTATTAGGTATCGCATTTCAATATACTTATAATGGAAAAGTTTACCAGGTAGGTGAATTTTCAACTGATGTTCCGCCGGATTCAACTGGTACAACACAACCGGTTTTGTTTTTAAAGTTATTAAAAGCAACATCTCAACGTACCAATCTTCCCATTTGGGATCTGATGATGAAAAACGTTTATTCAGTTGGCTTTGGTCAGCTTGAACGTTCGGATTTTAAATTGGATGTTTTATATGAAGAACCAAGTCTTGGTGAAAAAAGATATTTACCACCAGCAGATGTAAGTGATCCTTACAAAGGACAGCCGCTGATCTCATTATTAAATCTTGACCGGTTAAATAATCAAAACGACCCGCAACCTGATGGAGTATTTGATTATGTAGAAGGCTTTACCGTTATTTCATCGCAAAGCCGGATCATATTTCCTGTGCTTGAACCCTTCGGCCGGGATCTTGAATATGTTTATAAGGGGCCTGACAGTTTACAACAAAGAGAAAAATATCTCTATTATCCTTTATACGATACTATTAAAGCGATCGCCCAAACTTATGCGAATCTTAACCGATTCAAGTTTGTTGGTAAGAGTAAATCGGGTCTCGGTACATCAGAGTATCAACTTGGGTTTAATATTCCACGGGGTTCGGTAACTGTAACTGCCGGCGGTCAATTACTCCGGGAAAATATTGATTACGAGATCAACTATGACCTTGGTTCTTTAAAAGTAATTAACCAGGCCATTATCAATTCAGGTATTCCTGTGAATGTGCAGTATGAAAATAATGCAACCTATGGTTTGCAAAACAGGAATTATATGGCGCTGCGGCTGGATTATATTGCCAGTAAAAAACTTACTCTTGGCGCCACCATGGTAAGATTAAGTGAAAGGCCATTCTTTATAAAACAGAATTATGGTGATGACCCGATCCGCAACACGATGTATGGTGTCGATTTTGATTATCAAAATGAAATACCACGACTTTCCCGCTGGCTTGATAAACTTCCATTCTATTCTACAAAAGCAATGTCCAACATAAAAGCATATGGTGAAGCAGCATTTCTCGATCCCGGTCATGCAAAACAAATAGGTAAAGGAAATGAAGGAGTAGTGTATGTTGACGATTTCGAAGGAACCCGCAACAGCATTGACCTTCGTTTTCCATTGATCAGTTGGACAATGGCCTCAACTCCGCAAAAAGCAGAAGATGCGAATGGAATGATTTTATTCCCTGAAGCAACACTTCATAATGACCTCGCTTATGGTTATAATCGTGGCAAACTTGCATGGTACAATATCGAGCAGGTGTTACAGGAAACAAGAAATCAAAATAACCCGCTACGCAATAACCTGGATGAATTGTCAAAACCTGAAACAAGACAGGTTTATTCAAGCGAAATTTTTCCAAATAAATCAACTGATTTTGGACAATCGCTTATCACCACATTCGATCTTGCATTTTACCCCAAAGAAAGAGGGCCTTACAATTTTGAGTTCAGGAATGGAAGAGTAAATGCAAACGGAAATTTATTAAATCCAAAACAGGCATGGGGTGGTTTGATGCGTAATATTGATCAGACAGATTTTGAAACAGGCAATATTGAATTTATAGAATTTTGGTTGCAGGATCCTTTTATTAACAAACCAGCAAGCACAGGAGGTCAATTATATTTTAATCTTGGAAATATTTCAGAAGATATTTTAAATGATGGTAAAAGGGCTTATGAAAATGGTTTGCCAACATTAAAAAATCCTGCTATACCTGTAGATAATAATACTGTATGGGGCCGTGTGCCATCAAATCCAATACAGGTTACTAATGCATTCAGCAATGATCCTGAAGATCGTCCTTACCAGGATGTGGGTTATGATGGACTAACAGATTCTTTGGAAAAAACAAAACAGGCAGCTTATATTAGTCAACTTGCCGCCAATTTCGGCACATCATCTCCGATATATCAAAAAGCGAATGTAGATCCATCGTTAGATAATTTTAAAAACTACCGTGATCCTTCTTATGATCAGCCGCCGACTGGAATTTTGGGTCGGTATAAAGATGTAAATAACCCGCACGGTAATTCACCGGTCTCCGATAACAATACAGAGTTCATTAATGCATTTACATTATATCCTGACCAGGAAGAATTGAATCGGGATAATACTTTGAATGAAGTAGAAGAATATTTTCAATATAGAGTTGATCTGAAACCAAACATGACAACAGGCAGTAATTTTATTACAGATGTAAGAGAAGTTGATGTAACCCCTGTAACAGGCCCGCCCAGAAAGGAACATTGGTATTTATTCAGAATACCTGTAAACCAGTTTCAGAATAAAGTTGGAAATATTCCTGACTTTAAATCGATCCGTTTCGTTCGCATGTTCCTTACAGGATTTGAAGATACAGTGGTTTGCCGTTTTGCAAAGCTTGAATTGATACGCAATCAATGGCGCCGGTTTACTTATGAAGTGGATACAACCGGTATTTTTAAAAGATTACCTGCTAATGATCCTGTAAAAGTGGATGTACTGGCTGTAAACGTTGAAGAAAATGATCAACGTGAACCAATACCTTATAGACAACCGCCGGGTATCATTAGACAACAACAACTCAGCAATAATAATGTTCCTTTATTATTGAATGAACAATCATTAAGTCTTAAACTTAACAGGCTTACTGAAAAAGAAACAAGAGGTGTATTCAGAACTATGAATCTTGATCTTCGCCAGTATGGTAAGCTTGATATGTTTGTTCATGCAGAAGAAGTATTGTTCCAGGGATTCATCCATGATAAGGATCTGAATGCTGTGATCCGTATTGGAAATGATTTTGTAAGTAATTATTATGAAATACGGGTACCATTAAATATAACACCCTGGGGAACTACTGATTCATTAGGCATTTGGCCGGAAGAAAATAATCTTGCTCTTGATATACAGGAACTGGTTCGTTTAAAAACAAGAAGAAATAAAACCGGATATTCACCAGCGCAATATTATAGTGAAACAATTGGAGACAGAAAATTTGCTATCATCGGAAATCCAAACCTTGGTGAAGTGAGGGGTATATTCCTGGGAATCGAGAATTTAAAATTGGAACCGATAACTGCCGAAGTGTGGTTTAATGAAATGCGACTTTCACATCTTAATGAGAAAGGAGGTTGGGCCGCTATCGGAAGATTGGATATCATTGGCGCAGATCTTTTTAACCTGAGCATATCTGCTAATGCAAGGAGCACTGGCTTTGGTACATTGGAACAAAAAGTAAATGAAAGAAGCAAGGAAGATTATGCACAGTTCGATATATCAGGCAATATTGATGCAGGTAAATTATTGCCGCGAAAACTTGGAATACAGATCCCGGTTTACACTGGCATTAGTCATACAACGGCCACACCTGAATTTGATCCTTATGACCTGGATATAAAACTCAAGGATAAGATGAGAGGAAACCCGAAAGAAGTGCAGGATTCTATAAAAAGAGAGGCGGTTGATGAAACAACGATCAAAACACTTACACTTACCAATGTAAAAAAATTAAAACTTAATAATAAAAAGCCGCAGCCATGGGATATTTCAAATCTCGATTTTAATTATTCTTATACAAACATTTCAAGAAAAAATCCATTGATCGATCATGATGAAATGAAAAGAACCCGCGGCGCTATCAGTTATAATTATGCACCACAGCCAAAATATTTCGAGCCATTCAAACGATTGATAAAATCAAATTCAAAATGGTTGTCGTTCATCAAAGATTTTAATTTCAATTACAGGCCGTCACAAATTTCTGTAAAAGCAGATGTGTTCAGACAGTTTGGAGCCTTGCAACCTAAGAATGTAGGAGGTGGCCCGTATAAAATTCCTGAGAGCTACGATAAATATTTCACTTTCGATCGTTACTATATCGTTCGCTGGGATCTGACAAGATCATTAAGTCTTGATTACAGTGCTATCAACAATGCAAGAATAGATGAGCCCTATGGTCGTATCGATACAAAAGAGAAAAAGGATTCAGTAAGAAAAAATTTCTTTAATGGTGGCAGGAATACCCGTTTTCACCAGGATGCAACATTTACTTATAATTTCCCAACTAATAAATTCCCTCTTATTGATTGGACATCTGTCAGGGCAAGTTATAAGACAGAATACGATTGGATCGGCGCTTCCCTGCTTGCAAAAGATCTTGGTAATACAATTGTAAATGGGCAAAATAAAAACCTAAATGCCGATTTTAATTTTGAGCAATTATATACTAAATCAAGATTCCTGAAAGCCGTTTATTCCACTGCACCGGCAAATACCCAACAAAATAATAATGCTCCGGGTAATAAGACAGCTGCAAAGAAAAATGTAAAACCCACCGATTCACTTTCCAAAAAAGAAGCAAGAAAACTAAGGAAGCTTCAGCGTAAACAAGAAAGACAAGCAAGAAAGTTACAAAAGCAAAATACTTTACCAACAGTAAATGGAATTGTGAAAGGTGTTGCAAGGCTGGCTACATCATTAAAGAGAGTAGGAGTTCAATACAGTGAAACAGCGGGAACATCATTACCGGGCTATCTCGACAGTACAAAATTTATAGGACAAAACTGGAAGAGTATGCAGCCGGGCTTTGATTTCATTTTAGGTTATCAGCCAGATACGAATTGGATAAACAGAAAAGGATTGAATGGATTATTAACAAGAGATCCCCGTTTCAATACATTGATACAGCAACGTTATGATCAGCGGTTGAATCTTACTGCTCTTGTTTCACCAGTAAGAGATCTTACTATTGATATAAATCTTGATAAGACATTTACTAAAAACTATACTGAATTATTTAAGGATACCAGCGCAACTGGCACAGAACAATTCAAGAGATTGAATCCTTATGCTCTTGGTAGTTTCAGTATTAGTTATATTTCTTTCCAAACTCTGTTCAAAAAATTTGATCCGAATATTGTTTCCGAAACATTCAAACAGTTTGAAACTAATAGAATATTCCTTTCCGAAAAACTAGGTAAGCAAAATATATATAATGGCCCTAATCCAACAGCCGGGCCTGATGGCTATTACCAGGGTTATGGGCGGTATGCACAGGATGTGATCATTCCTGCATTTATTTCTGCTTATACCAATAAAGATCCGTTGAGTGTGAGCTTGATCAAAAACTCAAATCCTAAACTCAATTCAAATCCTTTCAGTGGGCTAAAAGCAAAACCTAACTGGAATCTTACATATAATGGATTGAGCAAAATAAAAGGTCTTGAGAAAATATTTACGAATGTTACTATTCGTCACGGGTACCGCAGTACATTAAGCATGAATAGTTTTAATTCAGCTTTATTCTTCCAGGATCCTTTCCGTTATGGATTTCCTTCATTTATCGACACGCTTACTAATAACTATGTTCCTTATTTCTTTGTTCCGAATATTACGATCACTGAGGAGTTCAGTCCATTATTCTCGATTGATATGACATTTACCAACAGGCTTACTGCAAGAATGGAGTATCGCAAAACAAGACAATTAAGTCTGAGTCTTATCGATTATCAATTGGCAGAGAATCGTTCAACTGAAATAACTATCGGTGCAGATTGGATAGTAAGAGGTATGCCGTTAATTAAGAAGATCGGCAAAATGAAATTGGATAATGATGTTACATTCAAGCTTGATTTCAGCCTGCGTGATGATGCCACTGCTAATAGCAAGCTGGATCAGAATACATCATTTGGTACTGCAGGACAGAAAGTGATCAATATTAATCCAACGATCGACTACATTGTTAATAGCCGCATAAGAGCAACATTCTTTTTCCAGCAAACAAGAACAATTCCCAAGATCGCTACTACAGCGCCGATCACAAATACAAGAGCAGGCGTGCAGCTGACTATTTCGTTAGCACAATAAACCACGATTTTCAGGATAGAAAGGATTGTTTAGGAAATCGGCATGAATTCATATATTGAGGAAAAAGGTTTTTTATGAAGTATGAGGAAATAACCTTTAAGATTATTGCTTGTGCTATGGAAGTGCATAAGAAACTTGGCCCTGGTTATCCTGAATATATTTATCACAGAACTCTAATCATCGAATTTAAATTGCAGAATGTAGCTTATGTAAGCGAGTATGAAATAAAAATATATTACAAAGGAGAATTAGTTGGATTAAAAAAAGTCGATTTTTTGGTTGAGAATATTATTCCAGTTGAAATAAAAGCAGCAACAGAAATATCTGATTTAAATATTGCACAGGCAAAAAATTATTTGGAAGCTGGAGGAATCGAGATAGGGCTATTGATAAATTTCGGAGCTACAAGCCTTCAGTTTAAAAGAATGATTAATAATAGGGTTTCAAATTCCTGATTTTCTTAATAATCCTTATAATCTTGTAAATCGTGGTTCACTTCACTTTCTTAAACATCATCACATAACCACAGAGGTTCTTTTTCTTTTGTTTGTTTACCTGTACAGGTTTCATCATGTGGAATTCGGAGAACTGGGGTTGGTATGCATAAGAGATTACATTACCATCAATTTCACCCCATCTATTTTGTTTGAAGACAACTTGCTTTTCATTCCAGTCGAACATGCGAACTTCATAAAGACGGCTTGTATAATCGCCAATAAAAACAAATTGATAAAGACTTCCTCCATTTAAAGGAACGATCACAGGCATTTCATATTCGCTTTCCATTGTGATCGATGCTTCTTTCATCAACACAAAGCCATCATCAGAATATAATTTTTTAAGACTGTCAACCTGGTGAGCAATTAACTTGTCACTGCATGATTGTATTTTGATCACTTCTTGTGAATTGGCCGAGAGAATACTCAGCAACAGTGTAAATAAAACCAGGTACGGCTTTTTCATAAGGGTTCTTAACAGGTATTGAAATGATAACCTCATAAAATTAGATTCTATTACCCTGTGTTCTAAATTTTTAATTAATAATCTTCAACCCTGGGTACATATTCCAAGTTTTATTACTCAAGTTTAAAAAGGCGGATCTGGTAAAATGGGTTCGTAGATAACGGCGGGGGAATAAACAATAGTCGTAAATCTACGAGAAGAATGCAACTAATTGAAAAAATGTTGATTATGGTCAATCTATCTGCGATAAAAGTATATCGCATTAGCTTGCTGAGTACAGGTTAACACAAGATCATTAATGCAAACATGTGGAGGTAACGTAGTGCAGTAATAGATCACATCCGCTACATCATCAGCTGTAAGCGGCGTAAGGCCGTCATATATTTTTTTTGCAGTGGCTTCATCGCCTTTAAAACGAACAAACGAAAATTCTGTTTCAGCCGCGCCGGGATGTATGGCTGTGACCTTAATTCCATGTCGTAAAAGATCGACACGCATCGATTGTGAAAGAATATCAACAGCAGCTTTTGTCGCACAATACACATTTCCTTTTTCATAAACTTCTTTTGCCACAGAACCCAAATTAATAATATGTGGGCATGAACTTTTTTTAATAAGTGGCATCAATGCTTTTGTTGAATAGAGCAAACCTTTCACATTAGTATCGATCATCGTATCCCAATCATCAATATCTGCATCATCAAAATAATCACGACCAAGTGCAAGACCTGCATTATTTATTAATATATCAACATGCTGCCATTCATCGGGAATGTTTTTAATTGCTTCAAAAACTTCATCCCTGTTTCTTACATCAAAAACAGAAACAAGAATGGCCGTGTTATATTTTTTTTCAAGATGCTCTTTCAATTCAAGAAGCCTGTCTTCACGCCGGCCATTAATGATTACATCATAACCATGACAGGCAAATTTTTCAGCACATGCTTTTCCAAATCCTGAGGAGGCGCCGGTAATGAAAACAATTTTTGCCATTGTGATTTTTGATTTCAGATTTTAGATTGCGGATTTATGCGGTGTCGGTTTCTGCTAAATTCATGGCAAATCTAAAATCTGAAATCTGCAATCTGAAATTTACCTGATAAGCGTAGCTGTTCCTTTTTGAAAAACAGGTTTACCGGTATAATCAACCGCTTTTACCATCCAAACGTAGGTATTTGTAGTTTGCGGTTTGCCGCTGATCTCTCCATCCCATCCCTGGCCATTTACAGTTGTACTGAAAACAAGTTGGCCCCAACGATTGTAAACTCTGAAGTACTCAATACGTTCAATGCCGACTGCAATTGGTTTCAAAACGTCATTCAAGCCATCGCCATTTGGAGTAAACCCTGTGGGAACAAAAATCTGTGGATTAGTACGGAAGATCTTTACAAGAACAGATGCTGAATCAAGACAGCCTTGCAGATCGGTTATATACACTTTGTAACGAATGCTGTCTATAATTCCATTGATCTTTGCAACGGGATTTGAAACAGCAGTATTATTTAAATAAGTAGAAGGCGTCCACAAATAATTTTCACCACCACTTGCTTTTAATTGCAATGGCTGGCCGAAAACTATCATCGTATCCCTGCCTGCAAATGCTTTTACTTTTGGAAGCACAGTTACTTTTATAGTATCATAGCTTGGTTTTGGGCAGCCTAATGTATCTGTTGCCGTCAAAATATAATTCGTTGTAAAATTCGGATGCGCAACGGGATTTAAAATATTCGGATTATTTAATGAGCCCTGTGGCCGCCAATAGAAATCACTTGCCCTGATAGCTCCATTTAATTGAATAGTGGTGTTATAGCAAATACTGACGTCTGGTCCTGCATTTACAAACGGATAAGGAACGACATATACTTTCACATCATCTGTTGCTGAACACTTTCCAATTTTTGCTGTAAGTTGATAAGTAGTAGTGACCGGTGGGTTTGCGACCGGGTTAACTATATTGGGATTATTAAGATTTAAATTCGGTGTCCATAAAAATTGCAAACCATTTGTGTTAGCGTCTAACTGCACTCCATCACCTTCACAAAAAGTTGTATCGGTTCTTACACTCAGTGTAACACGGTCAACAACTCTAACTCTTAGAGAGTCATTATTGATACAGCCGTTATCATCTAATTGAACTTTATACCAAGTTGTAGTTTTTGGATATACAAGCGGATTGGAAGTATTTGGTGAAATGATATTGTAATTTGGAGTCCATGAAAATACTCCCGAACCCGAAGCAGATAGTTGCAAAGTATCTATATCACAAATAAGCGTATCTCTGAATGGCAAGGTGATCGGTGGCTTATCTATAATGGTAATACCCTTTGTCACTGTATCAATACAACCTTTACTGCTCTGCACAATTAATTGTGCATTCTTTACACCAACAGTTGGATAATTGTAAACAGGATTTCGCAATCGTGAGGTATCATTATTAACAGATAACTCTCCGAAATCCCATCGCCATCCGCTAACCACTCCATAGACAGTTGTAGTAGCATCCGTAAACGAAGTAGGTTTCGTTACACATATACCCGACGAAACAAAGTCAGGAAAAAAACCGGGGTAAAGACCAAGTTGCATTGAAGCAGAATCAGAGCAAGGGTCACCGGGGTTAACAACAAGTTTTACTGTATAAATTCCTGTATCGGGATAAGTGAAGGAAGGAGTTTCAATATTTGAAGTATCATTCAATACACCTGTAATGCCAAAATCCCAATGCCATGAATAGATAAGTGAAGTTGGTGTTTGGTTTGCAAAACCAACATTGAAATCATCACAGAATACAGCTGAAAGCGGTAATTGTGCAGCTACGAAATCACAATCAGCAACCTTTAAAATAAAATCTTTGCGATGAGTATTTATTATGTTTCCGTTTCTCCATTCATTTACACAAACAGTAATAACATAAGAACCTGCACCGGGTGCAATGCCTGAAATAATTCCTGTATTCGAATTAATGCTGACACCCGGGCCCATCGGAGAAAATGCACTATACCCATTACCATATGGAACCACATTGTACGGTGGCGGTGGCGGATTAGTTACAATAGGACTTCCTTCATTGCCGCCAGAGTATGCCTCACAAAATTGATAAGTAAGCATATCTCCATCGGGATCAAATGCGCTGAAGTCAAGGTTAAAATTCCTGTTTTGACAAACCAATGCTGTATCTCTTAAATAAAATTGCGGACTTGAATTATGGTTACCTACACCAAGTGTACTGGATCCTGCAATGCTTCCAACATAAGTGGCGCCAACACCAATAGCAACGCTAAGATTCGTAATATTATCTATGCGACAACAACGTTGGAATGATATCCAATAACCCATTTGATTATCAGGAAGAATAATAGTCAAATAATAAAAGCCCACCTGGTAACAAACTTGCGGAGGATTGACAATGCATGGGATATTTCCACTTTTTTGTATTTCCTGTATATGATCAAGATTTACAGAAAATGGAGAGCCAGCAACTGCGGCTCCAGAAGATTTATCGAATATGCCGAGATTAACTGTGGGATCAAGTTGTGCTCCGCCTGAAAAGCAATCTCTGAAAAGACGTAAAGTAATTTTGTACTGACTTGTACCTGCAGTACCACCTGGACCCAGGTATTCATAAAAAATTTCACCACCAGTAATATGACGAGCAAAAGAAGGTGCTGCGCAACAAATAAAAAATATAACCAATAATTTTTTCATGCCCGATATGGTTCGGATGTTCTTTACTGCAAAAATCTTTACTGGATCTGAACAATAGTTAAGCCAGGAGGAAAGTTTCCACCGGGCCGGGATCCGATCTGAAATTACAAAATTTTTATTGCATATCTAATTGCCAACACAATTGCCGATTTAGTTAAAAGACCCTGATAAATAAACGAATGCTGCACAATAAAGTTGCTATGCAAAAGAAAACCCTCATTGTATTGAGGGTTTTTCAAAAGAAGTTACTTGAATTTGGTTACCGGATCAGAAACACCGTTCCTTTTTTGAAATGAACATTACCTAAAATATCAGTCGCCCTGACCATCCAGATAAATGCACCTGTGTTTTGTTTTATTCCCCTGATCGTTCCATCCCATCCCTGGCCATCATTTACATTATGGCTGTAAATTAAGTTACCCCAGCGATTATACACCTGGAAGTAATCGATCGTTTTCATTCCAACATATATTGGTCTGAATACGTCATTACGTCCATCACCATTTGGTGTAAAACCTGTTGGTACAAAGATCTCGGGCCCTGTTTTATAAACCTGTATTGTAATGCTTGCTGTATCAACACAACCTGCCTGGTCTGTAACAGTTACTAAATAAGTAACAAACTCTGGGTTTCCATCAAGCATAGCAACAGGTCCTTGTACGTTTGGATTGTTCAAACCCGTTGCAGGCAACCATTGATAATTTACTCCACCGGTTGCTTTTAATTGTAATGGAAGATTGGCAATTATCACAGTGTCATTTCCCGCAAACGCATTTACTTTCGGTAACACTGTTATAGTAACAGTATCATACGATGGTTTCGGACAACCGGATGAAATATCAGTTGCTGTTAATACATATGAAGTGGTGTTGGTTGGAGTTGCAACAGGGTTAAGTAGACTCGCATCATTTAAACTTGATGCATTGGACCATGTAAATGATGTGCCATTTGTTTGCGCATTCAATTGTGTTGATGAATTGAAACAAATATCAACATCATTACCGGCATTCACAGTTGGCTTTGGTATAACCGATACGATCACATTTTCAGTTGCAGTACATCCTCCGGTCCTTGATGTAATTTGATAAGTTGTCGTTACGGATGGCGTTGCGACCGGGTTTAAAATATTCGGGTTACTCAATGATGGATCCGGCGACCATGCATACTGTAATCCATCAGTATTTGCAAAAAGCTGTACCGGATCGTTTGCGCAGATAGATGTATCATTGCTTGCTGTGAGATTAACTAAATTAACAACTCTTACCCTTACGGAATCTGTGTTGCGGCAGCCGTTGTCATTAAACTGAACCGTGTACCATGTTGTAGTTTTTGGAAATACAGATGGCGCCACCGAAGTTGAATTAAGAATATTGTAATTCGGTGTCCATGAAATAGCGCCGCTGCCACTTGCATTTAGTTGTACGGTATCCACATTACATATAAGCGTGTCACGAAAAGCCATTACAATAGGAGGCTTATCAATAATTGTTACTGTTGTATAAATAGTATCGCGGCAACCTTTGGTACTGCCTACAATAAATTCAGCAGTATAACTTCCCACAGCAGTATATGTGTATTGGGGGTTTCGCTGTCGGGAAGTGTCGCTTAAAGTAGAAAGAACACCAAAATCGTATCGCCAGAAATTTACATTCCCATAAGTTGCCGTAGTAAGATCATTGAATTGAACCGGCGCATTCATACAAATGCCTGTAGAACTAAAATCAGGAAAGAAACCCGGGTACACTCTTACCTGAGCAGTTGTTGAATCAGAACATGGCTGATTTCTATTAGCAACAACTTTTACAGTATAAATACCTGTATCAGGATAAGTATAACTTGGTGCAGCAGATCGTGAAGTATCAGCAAGTGTTGTAAGATCACCAAAATCCCAATAATAGTTATTGATAAGTGCACTTGGCGAAAGATTACTGAATGCAACAGTAAAATCATTACAGTTGATATAACCATTCGGTTCAAGTGTAACGGTTGCTACATCACAATCGGCTACTTTGATTTGCAGATCTTTTCTTTGCGTGGCAAGCAATACGCCATTGCGCCATTCTTTTACACAAACTGTAACAACGTAAATGCCAGCTGCAGGAGCAGTGCCTGCTATTTTCCCATTTGAACCATCAATTGTAATGCCGCTTCCCATTGGAGAAACGCCACTATAGGGAGGATTATAGCTAAGAGATACATACGGAGGTGGCTGCGGTGGATTTGGAACTGTTCCACCGGTGTTGGTATATCCATCACAAAATTCATAAGTAAGAATGTCGCCGTCAGCATCAGTAGCGCCAAAGTTGTATGTAAATGGATAGCCAGCACAAATGATCACTGTATCTATACCTAAAAACTTTGCGCTATTATTTATTGGACCGGTTGGCTCCGCAGAGTTGCCAGGTATTTCAGCCGTATAAGTTGCGCCGAAATTAGAAGAAGGAGGAGTAATGTTAGTTATACTAGTTACCCTGCAACAACGTGCCCATGTAATAGTATAGCCAAATGAAGAGGCCGGCACTGTAAGATTAAAAGTATATAACCCTACCTGGTAAGATACAAGTGGCGGGTTAACGATACATGGTCCCGGGGTTGCTGTTAGCGTTGCTAAACTACTTTGAAAAACCGAGCCACTCCACGCAAGAGCATTTGTACCCTTCACATATACCGCTACATTGATTGGGTTATCCAATTGAGTGCCTGATGAAATATCTCTGAATAGTTTTATCGTAACCTCATAAGTATAGTTGCTCCCGGATTGGCTCACAAACCTATAATACATTTCTCCACCTACGATATGATTTGCATAAGAGGATAAGGCAAGTAATAGAACGATAATAAGACTTAGGAGCTTTGTCTTCATTTTTCTGAGCTGACTTAGTTTTCATTTATCCGCCAAAAAATCTTCCAATATCTGGTTAGCGTTTTCTGTCTCTTCCATCATTCCCATGTGGCCAGATTTTTTCAAGACGTGAAAATAAGATTTTTCAGGCAGATGACATTGCTTCAAAACGTCATTTAGAGGAATGGCATTGTCATGTTCTCCGGCAATGAAAAGCACGGGGTTTTTCGTGTTTTTCAACAGGTCTGTTCTATCTGGTCGCTTCATCATTGCATTGTAATAGGCGATAAGAGCTTGCGGTGTAAAGTTTTTCAAGCTATTAATGAAGCCATCAATGGAATTTGTAATTTGTAATTTGTAATTTGGAGAAAAGAGGTTTGGAGTTGATGTTTTTAAAAACTCAAAAGCTCCATGTTGTTTTATGAATTCAATTCCCTTTTTACGGGTTTCTTTTTTTTCATCAGTGTCTGGAAAAGCAGAAGAATGAAAAAGACCAAAAGCATTTACATGGTTCCAATAACTTTCAACAAGAGCCAACGTGATATAACCTCCCATGCTATGCCCGATCACTGTACAACCGGCCCCCCTAAATCCCCCCGAAGGGTGGACTTTGGATGACGCCGATGATTTCGAATTTATTTTTTGTAATGAATTTTCTTCATGCTGGCTTTGTGTGGCAGCAAGCCCCTCCTTCGGAGGGGTTTGGGGAGGCAGTTCTTCATGAATAATTGTGTGCAGCACTTCGGCCATTCCTTCCATACTCATATCACTGATCATTTCTGATTGGCCACTGCCGGGAAGATCAGGAACGATAAGATGATATTTGCCTTTCAAATATTCAACCTGTTTATCCCAAACATTTCCATCTTCACCAAAACCATGAACAAACATTACTGGTTCACCGGTACCAATGTTTCGGTAAACTATTTTTTTGTTTTGGTATAAAATTTCTTTTGTCATTTTTTTATGCCACGGAGGCACAGAAGTCACGGAGAATTTTATTCCGTGTTTCTCCGTGTTTCCGTGGCAATTCTTTTACTTATGAAAAAACTTCTCACCAAAATTATTCCAAGAACGGGAAGCAATGCTGTGTTGAATTGTTGAGGGAGAAAGAACCATGCCAGTAACAAAGCGATCGTATAAAAAAAGATATACCGAAAATAGCTATTGACCCAGTTCTTATTACTGAATAACATAAATGCAACTGGAACATGGGTTGGTAATGCCCATAGCAAGTTGAAATTATTCTTACACATGGCATGTTCTGTTCCAAACCACATGAATAAGATCAAAATACCGATCAAACCAATTGTAAAAAAGAAAAAGAGATCAAAGACTTTAAAAAATAAATTCCATGTTTTGAAAACAAAGATGCTCAGCGATGCTATTAATATAAATAAAACCCCAAAAACGATAAAAGGAGTAATGCCGGTTTTTGTTTTGTAGGCATCAAAATAATTCAGCAGGATCTTTTTTTCACTTACCACCGGTTGCCCATTTAATTTCGAGCTGTCAAAAGCCATCAATAAATAATCGGGCAAAAACATAGCTTCCCGATTCGTTACTTTTTTATCTAAAGGGCTGCCAAGTAAAATATCAATACCAAGTTTACTCCATTGCTGACCGCCTCTGTCAAGATAAACATGAATAAGATTCCTGAAAGTTGTGTTTGGTTTCGGTAAGATATTTTTTGACTCAAGCGTATCTCCCCCAGATTTTTCCAACATATCCCGAAGCCGGGTGGTGCAGTTATCATAGTTAAAATCGTAGCGGTAATATTTGTTTTCTTCTTTGGCGTTTTCAAAAAGAGCTGCTGCTAATTTTTGTTTTTCATTACAGGAAATGTTTATTACCTGTTCTGTTACTCCTCTTTTGTAGTATTCATATTCGTACATGAAGGAAGGAAGTGAATCAATGGAAACGAAATAAAGCAGTTTGCCTTTGACGAATTTGTTGTAGAATTCAGGATCGTCGAAGTCAAATGTGCCGTAATTAAAAACCAGGTCTGTGTTACTACTGCTGTCAACTACTCTTAATGCGCTGTGACCAAAAGTGGAATATAATTCTTCACCGGGTGTACAGGTAAGTAAACTGATACGGAGATGACAGCTGTCATTTTGCGCTGTGGATGATATATAAATTGTAAACAGGAAAAAAAAAGATAGTATCTTTTTCAAACGATGATGGTTTATAAGGCAAGATAAATAAAAACAAAGGGTGAAGTAACAAGAGGTCGTTAAATAAAAAGCGGAGGCGATCAAAGCCCCCGCTCATTTCAAATTGAGAACTCCACAGTCTTTATTGCTTTACAAATTTTATAGTGGCTTGCAGTTGGTCTGATTTGACAAAATATACTCCTGCTGAAAAATTCTTTACATCAATAGTTGTTTCAAAACTTCCAACAAATTTTTTATAGATCATTTTTCCCGACATATCATAAACACTGACTGTACCCAAAATTTTGTTATTGTTATTTCGAATGGTGATCTGGTTTGATGTGGGATTTGGATAAAGAATTGTTTTGTCCAAAGATGTTTCTGATAAAATATTTCCAGGGTTTGCAACAGGTGGGGCCGGCATTGAGTAACTTACAATAATCATATCATAATAGCTGCTTCCGACAGGTTGTGTAGAAGTAATTGTAATGCCTCCATAATCATAGCTGCCCTGCAAATTCTCAGAGATCAAATATCCGTTTTGAGTTCTTGTCAATGCATAACCCATTATTTTGGAATTTTGCAGATTAGAAGGAACTGTTGAATCGACAGGAGATCCATCATTTGTTGAAAATTCTCTAAGAGTCGAGCTTGCCAGCATTGCAATATGTCCATTGGGGTGCATGATCATACTTCCCGAAATAATACCAGGCATCGTGGCCCATAAGCAAACTCCCCCGGTAGTATATTTTGTGAGATAACCACTGACAGCATTATTTGTCAATGTGATGCCACCAAAGCTTGCCGTGCCCGGCCAGAAATGACCTGTCAAATAAAGATTATTATTATCAATGATTATTCGATCGGGAACATTTTTAGCATTCGTGACTGACTTTGCCCAAACCGTATTTCCATTTGGATCCAGTCTCAAAATGAAAGTATTTGGAATAGTGTCACTACTTGTACTCAAGGTTGTACTTCCAAATTTCACGGTTCCGGACATTGGACCGGTAGTGTATGTATTGACGCCATCACAAACAATTTTCCAGCCGACTGCCGAGGATTTATTGGTCTTGGAGGGTTGTGAACCTGAATACTGACGGTTCCAAAGTCTTACGCCTGAGGGACTATACTTAAATATAGCAGCGCATGCCACAGGCGTATTGCCTGTGCATGTACCACCTGTGTTTTTTATTATCTTAGGATATAGTCTGCCAGTTGCATAGACATTGCCTGCATTGTCACTAGATACCGATATCCCCATTTCATTTCCATTTACAACACAATCCTCGTTTGCATATCCCTCCAGGTTTGCCCAAAGAAAATTTCCGTTGGGTGACATCTCAGCCACAAACATATCGGTTGAATAGCCTGGACCATATATATATCCAGGAGCAAATTGTGTTGAGGTAAGGACCGTGCTACCAAATTGTGCTCTGCCCCAAAAGACGCCGGTCATTATGATATTTCCGGTAGCATCCGTTGCGAGGCCATTGATATATACGCCACTGGAATAATTACTCAATGGCAACAGATCGATTTTACTGAGCCAGACAAAAGAACTGCCCGATTTTTTTCCAATGAAGGAAGTCATTTGGTTCTGACCTGCAGGATTAAATGGCGTTGAATTGGTCACTGTATAACCATCCATGGTGATACTAGTGCTGAACGCTCCGAAAACAATCAGGTCTCCATTGTTATCCGGTACGGCGGCATAAAGCGCTTTTGTTGTTACTAATTCATTATTGATATCCTGGAAACTGTATTGTCCATGGATAACGGCGGTTATCAAAATGAAAGCAGCGGAAGAGAATAATTTTTTCATAACACTTAGTTTTTGTTTAATGAATTAATGCTCTACTATTATCGGCCTTAGACATAACTATTGTAGGGTTTAAAAAAATCATATTCATATCGAATTACTGTACAGAAATTTTGCTGACCATTATTTTTTTCCTCGTTTGCAATTGCAACAGGTAAACTCCTTTAGGCTTATTTCCTAAATCAATTATCACATCCCGGTTATATAGCTGGAATTCTTGCTCAAAAACCTTTTCACCAAGAACATTAAATACAGAAACATTTTTTACTTCGATCATTTGGTTAGCGAAAGACAAAACAAATTTGCCAAACGAAGGATTAGGATAAATCTTAAAATCGGGTTGCTGATCTTGTATAATTGTACTAATGGCTGTTACCGGTCCCTGGGAGCAATTATATAGCTGATTGATCTTTGCTTCGGTTAATGCACCGTGATAAATCATAACTTCATCTATTGCGGCATTCAGAGATAAACTGCCGTCCTGGAGATCACCTATTATTAAAGGCGCAGCAACGTCAACAATATTGACGGGTATTGTTTGGAAACCATAGAAAACGCCATTCACATAGAATTTATAGGTGTAGTCGGTTTTCGTGACAACTATATGGTAAAATGTATTTAATGCAAATGGAAAGATGGTTTGAACCGCCCAATTTCCGTTGACTTGACTTTGGTCATTAATATGGATAACGAGGTGACCTCTGTATGTAGCCAAAAACCATTTATCATTATCGCCGGGGCCAACATCCTTTCCAATGAGAATAAAATAACCTGAATTTAATCCTGAAGAAGGAACGTTTGCGGGAAAGCTGTATAATTTCATCCAAAGGGAAATAGAAGCATTATTAACGAGGTCGAATTCATTTCCTGCAGGATCTCCGCAGGTTATAAAAGTTCCTGTAAACTTATAAGCTCCTCCACATTGGCCAGTGACTGGAATTTGTCCATTCAATGCACCATTAAATCCGTTCCCGCTTGAATCGTTGGCATTCCCATTAAAAGGATAGTATGCAACCAGCGTATCTGTTTGCGCAAATACATGACAGTAACTTAAAATTAAAACACCAATAATCCCAGCGTATTTTTTTTTCATTTCATTTTTTCTTTACTAGTCTGTGGCATTAAATTTTTCATCTATGGGTATAAATAAGCCAATGCGATCAGATCGTAACTGCTGAATGAATGGCCCGGCCAACCCATGCAAGAGAGCATCCATGAATCTGTATCAACATTGGTCATACCTGGGGTTCCGGGAATTAAGATTGCACCAGCACCTCCGGCACCTTCGTTGCCACTGCCACAACCGAGTGAACGATCAAACCAATCCGTATGACGGAACCCAATGCAGTGACCAACTTCATGAGAAAAAAGATGACCAAGAAAACTGATCCAGTCGGGAGAGGCGTAGCTATTCATTGCACTGGCGTTTATCTTAACTGTAGGATATGGATTTCCCCTGCTGTCAGGAAATCCTGAAGAACCAAGAATTGTGTTACTCGTATAATGACCTTCAACGAAATTGATGTTGCCATGTCCTGCTGATGCGATACTAAAAGTGATCCCATCAAAACCCG
>Ga0070698_100001436_pt1 | contig 26412 bp, 27 predicted proteins | sample KBSK1502metaG_FD_65477 | JGI IMG/M metagenome (GOLD analysis project Ga0070698, IMG submission 65477) | Corn, switchgrass and miscanthus rhizosphere microbial communities from Kellogg Biological Station, Michigan, USA - KBS K1-50-2 metaG | ecosystem: Host-associated > Plants > Roots >... | reverse complement strand
GCGCGCGTGCACTATCCCGGGCTCGCGGCGCATCCGCAGCACGAGCTCGCGTCGCGCCAGTTCGGCGGCCGCTACGGCGGGGTCGTGTCGTTCGTTCTCCGCGCCGACACCCGCGACGCGGCGTTCCGCTTCCTCGACGCGCTCGAGCTCATCGCCTCCGCCACCACGCTCGGTGACCTCTACTCCGAGGTCCTCTATCCCGCGATCTCGTCGCACCGGCGCATCGCGCCCGAAGAGCGGGCGCGCCTGGGCATCGGCGACGGATTCCTCCGGCTCTCGGTCGGCATCGAGGACCCCGCGGACCTCATCGCCGAGCTCGACCGCGCACTCGCGCTGACGTAGCGCGCAAGGCGCCGCCGTATCCGGCGGATCGTGCCGATCCGCCGCCTCATCCTTCTGACCATGCTGGTCTCGTGCGGGCCGGCGGCGATCCCCGTGCCGACGGGGTCGCCGCCCCCAGTGCTCGCGCCGTCACGCGCTCCGATCGCGGCGCTGCCCACTGTCCTGTGGACGGCCCCGCCCGGACCCGCTCCCACCCCGAGCCCCACGCCGACGCCTGCGCCCGCGCCACTCGCGACCGAGCCTCCCCCCGGGCCCGCGCCCACGACGCCCCGCCCGACCGCGACCGTCCGGGTGACCCCGACGCCGACGAACGATCCGTTCCGGTGGACCGCGCACGAGCTGAGCGGCGGCCCGGTCGTGTACCTCCCGGCGACGTGGACGACGCTGGATCCGGTCGTCTCGCGCGGCGCGTTCGCCTTCGCGGCGTCACCTGAGCCGCCGCATCCACTGCTGACCCAGTACATCGCGCTCATGACCATGGACTGGTTCAGCGCGACACCGACACTGACGCTCGATGCGTTCGCGAATGCGTACCAGGCGGCCATCGCGTTCATGCATCCGAGCCGCGAGCCCGGAACGCATCCGTCGGGACCCGCGGTGTTCTTCACGTACCGGGACCAGGCCGGCTATCAGCACGTCGACGCGATCGTCGCGGGGAACGGCCGGATCGCGACGCTGCGGATGCGCGCGCCCATCGACCGCTGGGCGCCCTACGCCCCGACGTTCCAGCAGATCGTGCAGCGCTTCCGACCCGGTTAGTGCTCCCGGCGGAGGTGATCGAGCACCTCGGCCATCACGCGGCAGTCGATCTCGTTGTACTTCTCGATCTCGCGCATGAGAGGCATCTCGCCGAGGGGCGTGCCACGCACCCCAGCCTCCTGCGCGGCATGCCAGGCGCCGGCCATGACGCCCGCGCCGTCGGCGAGCCCGTCGGCCCACCGCGTCGAGATCAGGCCGTGACGGAACATCGCGCTCGCCACCGCCTTGAGTCCGAATCCGTGCGCTCCGCGCACGACGACCGGCTCGGCCTGGACCAGCCGGTCGAGCAGGTCGTACCACTGGAGGTCGGGCCATCCGCGCTCCTGATGCCGCTGGGTCGCCGAGCGGTAAGCGTTCTCGATCGCGCTCGTCTCGGCGGCGGACCAGTGGAACAGGCGGATCTCGGTCTCGGACGCGAGCCCGCCCTCGCGCGCCAGCTCGCGGAGGTGGCCGATCCACTCGTCGATCATCTCCGCCCCCGCGCCGGGCGTCAGCGCCTTCGCGGTGAACGAGCGGAACGTCCACGCGCCGGCGACGCAGCGTCCGCACCCGATCTGGAAGATGAGCTGCTGACCGCCGCGCTCGGGGAAGAGGGAGAGGTCGTCGAGGACGTCGTTGACCGTCTCGAAGTCGACGTAGCACTCGACCGCCGCGGTCTGCCGCCACGATCCGCCGTCCGTGGCGATGCGCTCGGGATGGACGTAGCGGCGGTCGCGCCCGCGGTCGGCGGCCAGGATCGCGTCGACCGCCCGCGCTCCCCGCGATGTGTCGACGCCGAGGAACTCCGCGGTGACGCGCGGGTCATCCATGCGCGTGACGCCGCGCGCATGCGCCTGCGTCCGCACGCGCGGCCCGACGTGCGCGACCAGCGTCAGCTCGCCGAGGTCCTCTGCCAGCTCGCGCTTGGCCTTCTGCCACGGTGCGTCGTAGCGGTCCTTCATGTTCGGCCACAGCTCGGGGATCGAGGGAGCGGGTCGCAGCTGCCAGTCGGAGCCCTCGCGACGGACGCGCCGGACCCACGCGATCGCATCCCCCGCGACCTGTCCGATCAGCTTCTCCTGAGAGCGGACGAGGGCGTCGCGGGCGATGCGGCCAATACGCTCGAAGGCCCCGGTGCCGCGCTGCTGTCCCTGACGCCACCCGCGTGCGAGGACGTACGCGTACGGCGGTGCCTCCCCCTGCAGCCGCCCGAGCGCGTGGTTCAGGACCCAGAGCTTCGCCATGACGCCGAGATCGCCCGACGCCGAGAGCGATCCGTCCCTGCGAAGGTCGAGCGTCGTGTAGCGGATGTCGATGACCCGGTAATGCCAGCGCTGCCCCGGGAGCGCGAGCGCGACGACGCTCCCCTCCTCGCCCTCGAACGCTGCGGGGAAGAGCTCGGCGAGCACGTCGGAGCGCACGAGGAGATCCGCGGTGCCGTACGTGCGCGACTGCGGATCGCGCAGCACGGCCCGGGCGACGAGCGGGTCGCCCGCCGCGAGCGCGTTCCACGTCGCGCGCGCGGCGTCGCGCGAGCGCGGATCCTGGGAGACGTCGCCGATCTGCGTCGTCGGATAGCGCCGCGCGAGATGGTCGAGAACGAGATCTTCGAACCGGCGTCCGCGCTCGGAGATCAGGCGGAGCAGGTCGAAGCGCGCGTCATAGGTCGAGCTGCGGTCGTCGCGGGCGAAGCCGCGCTCCTCGCCATAGCGGTCGAGCCAGTCGAGGAGCGGGTCGGCGTCGCACCAGTGGCGCACGGCGCCCGCGGGGACCCATTCGTCCCATTCGGCATCGGAGCGCGGGTCGTCGATGGTGCCGTCGTCGCGCGTCCAGATCGCGTCCGCGCCCGCGTCGGCGAGCCCGAGGCCGAGCTGGATCGTCACGCGACGAGCTGTGGAAGTCCGCGCAGGTCGGGTGCCTCCATCAGAGCGGTGGCATCGGACGGCGAGGCGACGCCCCCGCGGTTGGCCCAGTAGACGTCCATGCCGACGCGTGACGCGCCGCCGACGTCGTGCGCGGAGCCCGCGACGAAGAGCACGCGCGCCGCATCGAGCGAGAGGGCGTCGAGGGCGGCGCGATACGGGCGCGGATCGGGCTTGTACGCCCCCGCGCGCTCGGCGGTCATGACGAGCTCGAATGTGCCGGCCTTTCGCGCCGCCAGCGCGCCGAGGCGCTCGGAGCAATTCGTCACGATGAAGCGACGCCGTCCCGCGAGCTGCGCGAGGACCTCCGGCGTGTCCGGCCACGGCTCGGACTCACCCCAGCGCCGCAGCATCTCGTCGGCTTCCGCGTCGGTGAGGCCGACCTCGTGCGCCGAGTCCCGGACGATCCCGTCGAACGGCCGGTAAGGCTTGCCGCGGAGCAGCGCCTGTGACGCCGCGTGCCAGCGCATCCCGAGGTCGGGATCCCTCGCGACAGCCTTCCACAACGACCAGGTATCGAGCAGGGCGGTCAGGAGGTCGAACCCGATCGCGTCGTATCGCACGCGATAAGAGTCTCGCCGAGACCCAGCGGGTACGCTAGCCGCGGATGGCGCGCTTCATCGTCGAGGGCGGCACGCCGCTGCGCGGCGAGATCACCGCTTCGGGGAACAAGAACTCGGCGCTCCCCCTCATCGCGGCGAGCCTTCTCACCGAACAGCCGGTCGTCCTCCGCAATCTGCCGCGCATCCGCGACGTGCGCGGCATGCTGGACATCCTCTGCGCCCTCGGCGCCGAGGTACAGGAGCTCGATAAGGACGCCGTGCGGATCGTCACGGCGAACGTCAAGAAGACGGACATCGACCAGAAGCTCTCCGGCGAGATCCGGACATCCCTGCTGTTCGCGGGACCGATGCTCGCGCGCTTCAAGAAGGTGACCATCGGCCAGCCCGGCGGCGATGTGATCGGGCGCCGGCGAACGGACACGCACTGGCTTGCGCTCCGAGCGCTCGGCGCGACGCTCGAGCCCTCATCTGGCGGCTACCGCCTCGAGGCGCCCGAGCTCGCGGGCGCCGACGTGCATCTCGACGAAGCGTCGGTGACCGCGTCAGAGAACGCGCTGCTCTGTGCGGTCCGCGCTCCCGGTCGGACCGTCATCCGGAACGCCGCGAGCGAGCCGCACGTCCAGGAGCTTGCCCTCGTGCTCGTGAAGATGGGCGCGAACATCCATGGGATCGGGACGAACACGATCGAGGTGAAGGGCGTCGACGAGCTTCGCGGGGTCGAGCACGAGATCTGGAGCGATCACATCGAGGTCGGCTCGTTCATGGCGCTCGCCGCGATGACCCACGGTGAGGTCGCCATCCGCCGCTGCGCCCCGGCGCATCTGCAGATGACCCGTGCCGTGTTCAAGCGGTTGGGCCTGACCACGGAGGTCGACGGTGATGAGCTTCGGGTCAAAGCCACGGACCGCTTCGTCGTCGAGGAGGACATCGGCGGCAAGATCCCGTCCGTGAAGTCGCAGCTGTGGCCCGGGTTCCCGAGCGACATGAGCAGCATGGCGACCGCATTCGCGACGCAGTGCGAAGGCACCGTCCTGATCCATGAGTGGCTCTACGAGAAACGCATGTTCTGGGTGGGGACACTCGAGGACATGGGAGCGCGGCTCGTGTTGTGCGATCCACACCGCGTCGTGATCGTCGGCCCGTCGCAGCTCTACGGCAGCGAGATCCGCAGCCCGGACATCCGCGCGGGGCTCGCGCTGCTCGGCGCGGCGCTATGCGCGAAGGGCACGAGCGTGATCAACAACATCGACCAGATCGACCGCGGCTACGCGGACGTCGATGGGCGCCTGCGCGGCCTCGGCGCCAAGATCTCGCGCGAATGATCGGGCAGATCCCCACAGAGGCGCCACCCAGCTCGTTCGTCACCCATCTCGAGTGCGCCCGCTGCGGCGCGCGGGCGGATCACCGCGCCGAGGCCCACCTCTGTGCGGAGTGCGGCGGCCCGCTCCTCGTGCGTTACGACCTCGAGCGCCTCAAGACCAGCGTGCCGCGCAACGTCCTGTACGGACGGCGCGCGTCGCTCTGGCGGTACCGCGAGCTTCTGCCCCTAGAGGAGACCGAGAACGCGGTCTCGCTCGGAGAGGGCAACACGCCGCTCTACGAGATGCCCGTCCTCGGCTCGAAGCTCGGCCTGCACCGGCTGATGGTCAAGGACGAGGGTCTGCTCCCGACGGGCACGTTCAAGGCGCGCGGCGCCGCCGTCGGCGTGTCGCGCGCCGGCGAGCTCGGCGCGACGACGATCGCGCTCCCGACCGCCGGGAACGCGGGCGCTGCCTGGGCCGCGTACGGCGCGCGCGCCGGGATCGGCGTCGTGGTGGTCATGCCCGCGGACACCCCGGAGGTCATCCAGCGCGAGACCTCCGCATACGGCGCGCGTCTCTACCTCGTGGACGGCTCCATCGCCGACGCGGGCGCGATCGTGAAGCGCGCGGTCGAGGAGTACGGCTGGTACGACGCGTCCACGCTGAAGGAGCCGTATCGCATCGAGGGCAAGAAGACGATGGGCTTCGAGCTCGCGGAGCAGCTCGGCTGGCACCTGCCCGACGTGATCATCTATCCGACGGGCGGCGGGGTCGGGCTCATCGGCATGTGGAAGGCGTTCGAGGAGCTGCGGACGATCGGCTGGCTGCCGGCGGGCGAGAAGAGGCCGCGCTTCGTCTCGGTGCAGGCCGCGGGCTGCGCGCCGATCGTCAAGGCGTTCCACGAGGAGAAGGAGGTCTCCGAGCCCTGGCCCGACCCCACGACCGTCGCCGCCGGCCTGCGCGTGCCGAAGGCGCTCGGCGACTTCCTCGTGCTCCGCATCCTCCGCGAGTCACACGGCGTCGCGACGGACGTTCCCGACGAGCGGATCCTCGCGATGATGCGCGTCATCGGCGTGACCGAGGGGCTCCTCGCGTGCCCCGAAGGGGCCGCCGCGTTCGAGGCCGCGTACCAGCTCCGTCAGGCCGGGATGATCCACGAGCACGAGGACGTGGTCGTCTTCAATACCGGCACGGGCATGAAGTATTTCGAGCACCTGCAGGGTCAGCCACCGAAGCGGCTCGCGAAGGGCGAGCTCATGCCGCGTGTCGAGCGCGACATGGAAGAGCCCGACGCGTACCACCGCCCCCTGGCCGTCGCGGACGACCGCCTACGGGTCGCGCCGGACGAAGAGGGTAAGGACTAGCGCCGCGCGCGCTTCGCAGCGGTCTTCTGCGCCGGCGTCTCCTTCGCGGTCGCCTTGCCTGCAGCCTTCGTCGCTCCCTTCGCGGGGAGCGTGAGCGTCTGCGCCAGCGCCCGGTCGAGCCATCCCGCGAGCGCCTTCGGTCTCGCGACGTCCGCGGGCGGCACCGTGACGTAGCCCCTCATCGGACGGCCCGCCATCGGCTCGAAGGGGAGGGCCTTCTTCGCCTTGACCAGGCTCAGGGCGTCGTCCTCACTGACGCGGACCATGATCATGTCCTGGAACGTTCCGCCGATCATGTTGCCGTTCACGAAGTACGCGGCGTACCCGAACATCGGGCGCGTCACGACCCGCGGATCCTTGGGCCGCGCGGCCTCGAAGGCCGAGAGCACCTCGGGGGGCGTCTTCTTCCAGGCCACGCCGCGGGACTCTATCGCGCCGCCTCCCCCGTTGCGCCCGACGTGGCGGACTAGCATCCCGCCATGCAGATCGCGGACAACGTCCTCGCGCTCGTCGGCAACACGCCGCTCGTCGAGATGCGGCGCCTCGCCAAGGGGCTGCGCCCGCGCGTCGTCGCGAAGCTCGAGCATCTGAACCCCGGGGGGTCGGTCAAGGACCGCATCGGGCTCGCGATGATCGAGGACGCGGAGCGGCGCGGGCTGATCAAGCCCGGCGGCACGATCGTCGAGCCGACCAGCGGGAACACCGGTGTCGGCCTCGCGATGGCCGCGGCGATCAAGGGCTACCGCCTCGTCTGCACGATGCCCGACAAGATGAGCCAGGAGAAGCGCGACCTGCTCCGCGCCTACGGGGCCGAGGTCGTCATCTGCCCGAGCGCGGTGCCGCCCGAGTCGCCCGAGTCGTACTACAAGGTCGCCGACCGCCTCGCGCGGGAGATCGCGGGCGGCTTCCAGCCGAACCAGTACTACAACCCGCACAACCCCGAGGCGCACTACCGCACGACCGGTCCCGAGATCTGGCAGCAGACCGACGGCGCGGTCACCCACGTCGTGATGGGCGTGGGCACCGGCGGGACGGTGAGCGGCGTCGGCCGCTTCATCAGGGAGAGGTCGAAGACCGTCCAGATCGTCGGCGCCGATCCGGAGGGATCGCTCTACACCGGCGACATCCACCCGTACAAGGTCGAGGGCATCGGCGAGGACTTCTACCCCGGCACGTTCGACCCGGCGATCGTCGACCGCTGGTTCCGCGTCAGCGACCGCGACGGCCTGCTCATGACGCGCCGCATCACGCGCGAGGAGGGGATCCTCGTCGGGGGCTCGAGCGGTATCGCGATGTTCGCCGCGCTGCAGCTGGCGAGGGAGCTCGACGAGCGCGCGCTCATCGTCGTCCTCTTCCCCGACTCGGGGCGGTCCTACCTGTCGAAGATCTTCAACGAAGAATGGATGCGGCAGAACGGCTTCTTCGAGCGTGCGGTGCCCGCGAGCGTGCGCGACGTCATGAAGGAGCGCGAGCCCGGCGTTCCCGGCATGGTCGTGGTGAGCAGGAACGAGACGGTGCGCTCGGCCATCGACACGATGCAGCGGTACGGGATCTCGCAGATCCCGGTCGTCAGCGACGGGCGCGCCGACCGGATCGAGGACATCGTCGGGAGCGTCCAGGAGAAGACGATGCTCGACCGCGTGTTCCGCGACCCCGCGCTCGTTGACGAGCGTGTCGACAAGGTCATGGAGGCGCCGTTCCCGATCGTGCAGGCCACCGAGGACATCGAGCGCCTCTACGCGGAGCTCGCGAGCGGCGTCCCCGCCCTCATCGCGGCGCAGGACGAGCGTCCGGTCTCGATCATCACGAAGGCCGATCTGCTCGAATTCGTGGCCCACCAGCGCCGCCGCCGGTAGCCGGACATGCCGAAGAACGGGCAGGGCAGCAGGCGGCAGGTGAGCGCGGGGCCCTGCCGGGCCTATCCTGCCGACGGTGGAGGTCCCCCCGCGTAAGCCTGGCTTCGACACGCTCGCTATCCATGCGGGACAGGAGCCGGATCCGACCGCGGGCGCGGTGACGGTCCCGATCTTCCAGACCTCCACGTACGCCCAGGAGGCCGTCGGTAAGCACAAGGGCTACGACTACGCGCGCACCGGCAACCCGACGCGCACCGCTCTCGAGACCTGCCTCGCCGCGCTAGAGGGTGGCGCGTGGGGGCTCGCTTTCTCCTCGGGCATGGCCGCGACCGACGCGATCGCGCATCTGCTCGAGACGGGAGATCACGTCGTCATGGCAGACGACGTGTACGGGGGCACCTACCGGCTCTTCGCGCGCGTCTTCGACCGCGCGGGTATCGAGATGACGGCGGTCGACATGCGCGACCCCCGGAACGTCAAGCGCGCGATCCGCAAGCGCACGCGAGTCGTGTGGATCGAGTCGCCCAGCAACCCTCTGCTCAAGATCATCGACATCCCCGCCGTGGCGGCTCTTGCCCGCGAGGCCGGCGCGCTCTCGGTCGTGGACAACACGTTCGCGAGCCCCTACCTGCAGCAGCCGCTGTCTCTTGGTACGGACCTCGTGCTCCACTCGACGACGAAGTACATCGGCGGGCACAGCGACGTCGTGGGCGGGGCGATCGTCGGCAACGATCCCGGGCTGCGCGACCGCCTCGCGTTCGTCCAGAACGCCGCCGGCGGGGTGCCGGGCCCGCTCGATGCGTGGCTCGTGCTGCGCGGCGCGAAGACGCTCGCGCTGCGCATGGAGCGGCACTCCGACAACGCGATGGCCGTCGCCGAATGGCTGGCGCAGCACCCTGCCGTCACGTGCGTGAACTATCCCGGGCTTCCGTCGCACGACGGGCACGAGCTCGCGCGCCGTCAGATGCGCGCGTTCGGCGGCATGCTCTCCTTCGAGATCAAGGGCGGGGAAACGGCCGCCCGGCGCGCCGTCGCGAAGACCCGGATCTTCACGCTGGCCGAATCGCTCGGCGGGGTCGAGTCGCTGGTCGAGATCCCGCTCGCGATGACCCACGGGTCAGTCAAGGGGACGCCGAACGCTCCGCCCGCCGGCCTCATCCGCCTATCGGTCGGGATCGAATCGATCGACGATCTCATCGGCGACCTCGCCGGAGCGATCGGGCCGGCCTGATGCGCGAGCAGATCCGCGTTCTCCTCGTCGACGACGACGCGCACTTCCTCGACCGGCTGCGGGCCGAGCTGCGGCGCCTCGATCCGGCGTTCATCCAGCGTGTCCACAAGCCGGACGACGTATCGGCGTCGCTGAACGAGGGCAATTGGGACGTCGTCCTCGCCGGCGACCGGCTCGGGCAGGTGTCGGTCGTGGAGGTCCTGCGCCTCGTCGCGTCGCGGGACCCGGACCTGCCGGTCATCGTCCTCGCCTCGGCCCCGGGCGAGGAAGCCGCGGTCCGTTCGATCAAGGCCGGCGCGGCGGACCACATCCTCCGCGAAGACCTTGCGCGCCTCGATGACGCGATCGTCCGTGAGATCAAGGACGCGACGACGCACCGGGCGCGCCGGCGCGCGGAGGCGAAGCTCGAGCACCTCGCGCTGCACGACGGCCTCACCGAGCTCCCCAACCGCCGGCTCTTCGGGGACCGCCTCGCGAGCGCGCTCAAGGCGGCGGCCCGCGAGCACTACGGCGTGGTGCTCATGAGCATGGACCTCAACGGCTTCAAGCCGGTGAACGACACCTTCGGCCATCACGCCGGCGACCTGCTCCTGCGCCTCGTCGGTGCGCGGCTGCGTGAGGCGCTCCGCGAGAGCGACACTGTCGCGCGCCTCGGCGGCGACGAGTTCGGCGTGCTCGTCCCGAAGCTCGAGGGTCCCCCGGTCGTCCCGCCCCAGCTCGTCTCGCGGCTGCTCGGTGCTTTCGAGGAGCCGTTCCGGATCGAAGGCGTCGATGTCACGATCGGCGTCAGCATCGGCATCGCGATCTATCCGTTCCACGCCCCCGACGCCGAGACGCTGTTCCGCGACGCCGACATCGCGATGTACACCGCCAAGCGCGCGAAGACCGGCTACGAGATCTACGACGCGAGCCGGGACCAGTACTCGCGCGACCGCATGTCCCTCGTCGACGACCTCCGGAAGGCCATCGACCGCCGCCAGCTGGTCCTCCACTACCAGCCGATCGTCGAGCTCCGCACCGGCCGCTGCGCCGACGTCGAGGCCCTCGTGCGCTGGCAGCATCCCGAGCGAGGGATGATCGCGCCGAACGAGTTCCTGCCGATGTTCGAGCGCCTAAGGCTCATGCGCGACCTCAGCGCGTGGGCCGTTGAGACCGCTCTCCGCCAGGCGTCGGCCTGGCGTGAGCAGGGGGTCGAGCTCGACGTGACGGTGAACCTCGCCGCGCAGAACCTCGCGGACGCCGAGCTCGCGCGCGTCGTGCGCGACGCGATCGATGCCAGCGGAGCGCCCGCGCGCTGGCTCTACCTCGAGATCCCGGAGTCCGTCATCATGGCCGACCCCGAGCGCGCCGGGCTCGCGATCGACGACCTCGCCACGAACGGGATCCGCTTCGCCATCGACGACTTCGGCACCGGCTTCAGCTCGCTCGCGTATCTCGACAAGCTCAAGGCCGACCGCCTCAAGGTCGATCGCAGCTTCGTCGCAGGCTCGGGGCGCAGCCAGCGCGGCGCCATCGTGCGCGCCGCGACGGAGCTCGGTCACACGCTCGGGTTCGACGTGCTCGCCGTCGGCATCGAGGACGGGGACGACTGCGCGAAGGTGACGGCGCAGGGCTGCGAGCTCGGACAGGGCTATCACTTCGCGCCGCCGATGCCCGCGGCGAACGTCCCCGCCTGGGTCATCGCCCGCACGGCGATGGGCGCGTGCGAGCACGGGGTGGCGAGCGCGGAGGTCCGCGCGAAGGCGGGGGCCTCGCTCTCCTAGTACTCGGCGTCGACCCGGCGCTGCAGGATCTGGATCCAGCCCGTCAGGCCCAGCTGTCGCAGCGCCGCGAACGTAGGTGTCGGCCCGCCGCGCATTCCAGCGGTGGCCTCGCCCACGGCTTCGGCGTACGCGCGCTGCACGTTCGAATTGACCGTGATGGGTCCCATGCGTCGCACGGCCGCCTCCGCGTCGTCGGGTCGACCAAAGACCACCGCGCGCATCGCGGCTGATCCCCACTCCCACCAGGCCCAGCGCTTCTCGCGCAGCTTCTGGTCCGAGGCGGGGGACGCGATACCGAGCAGAGCGCGCGGGACCATCGTGATGAGGTCCGGTTCGATGTCGCCTACGGGGATCGATCGAAGGAGTCCGAGAGCCTCGTCGCGCTCGCCTCGCAGCGCGTGGGCGATCGCGCCGCCGGCAAGGATCTGTCCGGCCGCGGTGCAGAACGCGGACGTCGCGTTCTCCTTGACCAGCCGCTCCGTCCGGTGGGCGAGCTCGATGAGCTCCGGCCACCGTCCCTGCGCCTGAAAGAGGGTCGCCGCGTTCGCCCACGCGTGCGTCCGGTTGTGGGGGCCCATGGGGTCGGCGAGGGCGACAGACTCGATGACCGAACGCTCGCTGGCGGCCAGATCGCCGGCGAGGAACTCCGACTGTGCGCGCATCCGGAGGAAGTCCATCCGCTCGAGCGCGTCGGCGTCACCGAGCAGCGCCTCGATCTCGCGGAACACCGCGAGATCGAGCGGACGGCCCTGGATCCGGCGCACGGACGTCTTGGTGATCAGCGTGGTCCGGCGCGCCTGCGGGTCGCCGCTCGCCTCGGCCGCGTCAACGGCGGCGTCGATCAGCGGCTCGGCCCGCTCCGGCTCCTCGTTGAAGCGGTTGATGAGGTACTGGGCCTGGGCGCGCAGGATCCGCGCGAGGGCTCCCTGGTCGCCCGCCGCGCGCGCCGCGGCCGCGCCCTCCGCCGCGACCTCGGTGACCCGCTCGTCGGTCGGCGGTGTCCGAAATGCGCCGAAATACGCGGCCGTCCGAAGGAGGTCGTGGTACACGCCGAGAGGGACCGGTCCGCTCGCGCGGAACAGATCGAGGGCACGTGTCTGATGGGTCCACGCATCGTCTTGGCGCAGCACCCGTCGATAGGTCGTGCCGAGGAGCTGTTCGGCCTCCGCCAGCTCGCGCTCATTCGAGGCGAGAACGACCGCGCGCTCGACGAGCTCGATCGCGGCGTCGACCGCGAAGTGATCTGCGTGACGCTGCGCGGCAGCCTGCAGCGCGGCGAACCCCTCGTGCCGCATCGCCACAAGGTCGGGATCCGCGCCCCACACCCATTCGCCGTCGGGCGGCCGCAGGGCCTCCCACCAGTGATGGGCGAGCGACTCCGCGTCCTCCGGGTGGACGCGACCGCGGGCGAAGCGTGCGTGCGCTTTCATGCGCTCGGCGGTGAGCAGGCGGCCGTACGCGACATCGCGGACGAGGCCGTGATGGAAGCGGTAGCCGGCCCCGCCAAGGTCGAGGAAGTGAAGATCGACGAGCCGCGTGAGCGTCCTTCCCACCTCGACGAGATCGCGCTGGCCGAGGAATGCCGCGTCGGCGGCGGTGAACCGCTCCCCGGCGACGGCCGCGAACGCCAGCAGCGCACGGTCGGCCGGGGCGATCTGGTCGAGCCGAGCCCCGAGCGCGCCCTGGAGCGTGAGCGGCAGCTCCCCGCCGCTCCCCGCGCGCGCCAGCTCGACCAGGAACAGCGGATTGCCCTCCGCCCGGTCGACCACGCGGTCATCGTCGCGTCCCGCGAGCTCGGCGAGCTGTTTTGCCTCATCGCGGTCGAGCCCCTCGAGCTCGATGAAGAAGCGGTCGCCGCTGGGGCGGATCCCCGCGGCCTCCGCGAACTCAGGGCGCGCCGTCGCGACGACCAGTACTCGCGGTCCGCCGAACGTGATCCGGTCGATGAGCCGCACGAGCGATGGGTCGGCCCAGTGGATGTCGTCGACGGCGAGGATCAGGACCTCGCTCGCCCCGAGCAGGCCGACGTAACGGCGCCACGCCTGGACGATCTCGTCCTCGCGCTCGGCCACGGGCAGAGCGGACAGGGATCGAGCGGCGGCGATCCCCGCGCTCTCGGCCAGACCCGCGACCACGCGTTCGCATTCGATATCGTCCGAGCACATCCGACCGACCTGGTCCGCAAGCGCGTCCAGGGTCGTGACCCCGAGCATCTCGCGGACCGGCGCGAAGACCCCCACCTCATCAGCCGGACGGCACCGCGCCGTCACGACCCGGGAGCCCGCGCCACGAGCGCGCAGGAACTCCTGCACCAGCCGCGTCTTGCCTTGGCCCGGCGGTCCGCTGACGACCGCGAGGACCGATCGGCCCTTCGCTGCGCGCTGATACGCGTGACCCAGGAGGCCGAGCTCGGCGTCTCGCCCGACGAAGGGGAGCGCCTTGGCGCGGACGACGCCCGTGCGTACGAGGCGCCAGACCGAGAGCGGCCCGATGCCCTTGAGGTCGATGTCGCCGACGGACTCCAGGTCCGCGCTCGCGTCGGTCGCCTCGCGCGCCGTCGGGCCAACGAGGATCTCGCCGGGTTCCGCTCGCTGCTGGAGCCGCGCCGCGATGTTCACGACCGCCCCGACGCTCATCTGCTGCTTCGTCGTAGCGGCCGCTTCGAGGTCCACGACGGCCTCGCCCGTCTCCACGCCGACGCGTACCGCGAAGGGATGGCCGCCCGCGGCGCCGGCCGCGCACCACTCGCGCAGCGCCTCGGCGGCGCGCAGCGCGCGGAGCGGATCGTCCTCGTGTGCGATGGGCGCGCCGAAGAGCGCGTAGACGGCGTCGCCGATGTACTTCTCGACCGTGCCGCCGTGCGACGTGATGAGCGTCGCGATCTCGCCGAACGCGGTCCCGAGCTCGCGCTTGAGCCGCTCCGCGCCCATCCGTGTCACGAGCTCGGTGGAACCGACCACGTCGACGAACATGGCCGTGACGAGGCGGCGTTCTTCGCGCGCTGTGGTCATGGCGCGGGAGTCTAGGCTGGCACCGATGAACATCGCGATCGCGTTCGGAGCGGGGATCCTCTCGTTCCTCTCGCCCTGCGTGCTCCCTCTCGTGCCGGCGTTCCTCGTGAACATCGCGGGAGAGGCCGCGCTCGCGGGCCGCGCGCGGGCCCGCACCGTCGCGCACGCGCTCGCATTCGTCCTCGGCTTCAGCGCGGTCTTCACGCTCCTCTGGGTCGCGATCGCTCTCGTCGGAGCGCTTGCGGGCGAGCTCGTCTACCGCCTCCAGCAGGCGGGCGGCGTGCTCCTCGTCGTCCTCGGGATGCACATGATCGGTCTCGTCCACCTCGGCGTCCTCGACCGCCGCGTGGAGCTGCGCCTCGAGGGCGGCACCAGCGGCCTGCCGCGGTCATTCCTCATCGGCTCGGCGTTCGGGGTGGGGATGACGCCGTGCGTCGGTCCCTATCTCGGCGCGATCCTCACCATGCTGCTCGGGCTCGAGCTCGCGTCGGGCGCGGTGCTCCTCCTCGCGTACGCGCTCGGCATGGGCCTGCCCTTCCTGATCATCGCCCTCGGTCTCGGATCGGTGACGGGTGCGGTCCATGCGCTCAACCGCAACATCCGCACCGTGAACGTCGTGGGCGGCGCGGTCGTGATCGCGATGGGACTGCTGCTCGTGTCCGGCCAGTTCACGCGACTCGCCCAGCTGTTCAACTTCCTGCCGCTGCTCGGGGGCTAGGCTGAGCCGGTGACCGCGAGCGTCCTGGACGATCGCGCGCGGCTTCCGCGGCCCGTCGCGCTCGTCATCGTCGGCGCGATCCTGGCCGCGACGGGCCTCGCGCTCTTCTGGCCCTCGCTGCCCTGGAGCGACGGGCGCCGCATCGCGAGCGGCCCGACCCGCGTCGGCGTCATCGACCGGCAGATCGAGAACGGCGGATCCGGACGCGTCGGCGAGAGCGCGCCGGCGTTCGAGTGGATCGCGCCAGACGGCCGCCGCCTCGCGCTCGCGGCGCTGGGCAAGCCCGTGGTCGTGAACTTCTGGGCGACGTGGTGCGTGCCGTGTAAAGAGGAGATGCCGCTGCTCGATCGCGCGGCCGCCGCGCATCCCGAGGTCGCGTTCCTTGCGATCGACCTGGACGAGGAGGGAGGCCGCGTGCGGGCGTTCCTCGATGAGCTCGGCGTGGCGCGCATGGACCCGCTTCTCGACGTCGGGCTCGCGACCTCGCGGCGCTTCGGCCTAGCGAGCGTGCCCTCGACGTTCTTCGTGGACGCGCGCGGTGCCATCCGGCACCTCCAGATCGGCCAAGTGGATCAAGCGAGCCTCGACCTCGGGCTGGACCGCATCCGATGACGAGCGCTACGCGCATAGGGGACCCTGCCCCTGAGACCGAGGTCCGCCGGACGGCGCGCCCGGCGCCGCCGCGCCTCTATCGGGCGGGGCAGCTCACGACGCTCGACAAGCTCCCGCCGCCCGAACGCGCGATCACGCTCATCGTCGACGGCGAGGAGCTCGCGACCGTCGCGTGCTCGCCGCACCGCGTCCTGGCCCTCGCGCTCGGCTTCCTCCGCGTCGAGGACATCGTCCAGAGCGCCGACGACGTCGAGCTCATGGAGGTGTGCGACGAGGAGACCGTCGTCAAGATCCGCCTCGCGAAGACGGCGCGGCGCGTCCCGCACGACCGCAAGCGGATCCTGACGTCCGGTTGCGGCCGCGGCGTGACGTTCTCTCTGGACGTCGTACCCGTCGAGGGCGGCATGAGCGTGCGCCCCGAGCAGCTCATGGAGTGGATGGAGACGCTGCTCGACCGCGCCGAGGGGTACAAGGAGCACGGCGGGTCGCACACGGCGGGCCTGTTCGGGACGGACGGGCTCGAGATCCTCGTCGAGGACATCGGCCGGCACAACACCATCGACCGCATCGCCGGCGAGGCGCTCCTCGCCGACGTCCCCACGCGCGGCAAGGCGATCCTCACCTCGGGCCGCATCTCGAGCGAGATGCTGGTGAAGAGCTCGCGCCTGGGCGTCAGCGTCGCCGCCTCGCGCACCAGCCCGACCGAGCTCGCCGTCTCGCTGGCTCTCGAGGCCAACATCGCGGTCTGCGGCTACGTGCGCCGCGACCAGCTGCGCATCTACCACGACGCCGGGAGGATCGCCCTCCCCGCCTAGCAAGCGGATGCCGACACCTGTCCGCACTCACGGACAGGAGGTCGCACGATGCCACGTCCTCGCTTCCTCACCGACACCGCGGGCCTCGCCACGATCGAGTACGTCATCGGGGCCGCGGTGATCCTCGGAACGCTCGTCGTGGGCGTCACGCAGTGGAACAACGGGCTGGTGACACGGCTCGAGGCGCTCGTCACGCAGATGCAGGGGATCCATTGAGCCGCCTCGGCTCCTCCGATGGCACGACGACCCTCGAGACCACGCTGATGATCGTGGTGCTGCTGCCCGTGCTGTTCGCGATCCTCGAGTTCGGCGACGCGTTCCATCGGTGGCTCGCGCAAGACGCCGCCACCGCGCAGGCGGCGCGCTTCGCGGCGGAGGTCGGTGGCGACACGCCCGAGGTGCGCGCGCTGCTCGCGAGCGCGCTCCGCGACGCCGGGATCGATCCGGCGCGGGCGGAGGTCCAGATCACGCCCTCGCGCGTCGGCTGGCGCGAGCCGATCCACGTGCAGGTCCGTACCGACCTTCCGGTGAGCGTCCCGTTCGCGTTCAGCGCGGTCCTTCCGCTGCGCTCGAGCGCAGTCACCCGCGGGGAGCTCGCCCGGTGAGGCCGTTCCTGGGCAATGAAGCCGGCTCGATGGCTGCGCTGACCGTGATCCTCCTACCGCTCATCCTTGTCGTCCTCATCGGCGCGCTCGAGCTCGGCTTCGTCCGCCTGGTCGCCGAACGCGCGCGGATCGCGGCCGACCTCGCGACGGTCGTGGCCGTGAACGATCAGGACGACGGGGAGCTCGCTCGAACGGGCCGCCTGCGTTCAAGCGCGGATGCCGCGGAGATCGCCCGGTCGCAGCTGGCCGCGAACCTCGCGCCTCTCGCGGGCGTCCTCGCCGCGACCCCCGAGGCGATCGCGGCCGCCGCCGACGTCAGCGTGGTCGAGCGGGCGGGCGGCGTCGACCCGCGTACCGGGCGCACGCGATCCGCGCCCACGGTCCGGATCGCTGCCGAGATGCCGATCGTTACGCCCGCCTTCGCCGTGCTCCTCGCGCGGCCGGTCACGGTCGTCCATCTCTGGTCGGCGAGCTCGGCCCGATGAGGCGCCTCGCGCTCGCGCTCGTCGTCGTTCTCTCTGCGGGTGCGCATCACGCCGCGGCGTGCAGCTACTGCGGCGATCCGGATCTCGTGCCGGGCGGGCCTCCCGGAGGGGCGGGTCCCTTCCTCAGCCAGGAGGACATCGATCAAGGCTTCTATGTCGTCACCAAGGCATACACGGGGGATTCCGTGACTGTTACTGGCAACCTCACCAGGTACAGCTTCCAGACCAACGACGTCACAACACCCACGTCCGTGGCGCGCGACGTTTCGGTGGTGCAGAGCGGACAACGCAGCCCCTTCGACGGCACGTCGGCGAACCCGCGCCCGACTTTGAAGGACGGCCGGCCGGTCGGCGGGACCTACGTCGACTCGTTCCAGATCGACGCCAGCGGCAACAAGGTCTTCATCCAGAGGACGTTCCTCGCGGACGACTCCGAGCTCGCGAAGGACGCCGCGCGCATCACGACGCCGCCCGTCGCGCCCGCGGAGGTCACCGTCCCAAAGCCCGTTGCGGCGCCTGTACCCGACGCTCCGCGACCGCCCGCGCCGTCTTCCCCCGATACAGGGACCCCCACGGACCTGCCGGATACCGATGGCCCCGAGCCGGGTGTGGTCGGCACCGAGCCCCCGGCACCGCGTGAGCCCGAGCGGCGGCCGACGGAGCTGGACGAGGACGTCCCGAGCTCGCCACGCGCGCCGGCGCCTCCCGCCCCCGGGACCGCCGACGTCCGCGCCGGCGTGGCGCTCGCACCGCAGGCGGACGTGCTCCCGCGCATCGAGATCCTGCGGGGGCGACGCGTGAGCCTGTGGATCAGGGCCACGGTCGACGGCTCGCCGTCGCGCGTGCGCAGCTGGCGCCTCATCTCCGGGGAGGTCGCCGCTCTCGGCGCGATCGCCGGCTCCGGGGACGATCCCTTCGTCGCCCAGTGGCTCGAGGTCGGTCGCGCCGCGGATCCCTTCGTGATCCGCTTCGAGGCGGTGGTCGAGACCCGTGGAGGGACCGTGCGATCGGCGCACGCCTCGATCAGCGTGACGGTGCGCTCACCGGCCGTCATCGAGTGACGGCGCAGCGCGGGCTGATCGTTCTCGCGGTCGTCGCCGGCCTCGTCGCCGGCGCTCTCTACTGGGCGGCGACCCAGCGCGTCGCGGTCGTCGTCGCGGCGGCCGACCTCCCGGGTGACCGGCCGATCGCGGCCGGCGACCTGGGAGTGCGGGACCTCCCACCCGACGTCCTCCCCGCGGGCGCGCTCCGCGACACAGGCGCCGCGGTCGGGCTCACCCCGCGCGGTCCGATCTGGAAGGGACAGCTGCTGCTCGCCGACGCGCTCGCAGCCGCGCCCGCGGCGTTCGCGAGCGGGATCGCCATCCCGACCGGCTACCACGCGCTTGCGATCCCGGTCGACGCCGCGCACGCGCTCGGTGGCGCGGTCGTTCCCGGATCGCGGGTCGACGTGATCTCCGTCCCCATCGCGGGCCGCGCTCCCGCGGGACGATCGACCGAGCTTCTCGCGCGGGCGGCGCTCGTGCTCGACGTCCGCGGAGAGCAGGGAGCCGCATTCGACCGGCACCCGGCGTCGCGGCAGCAGGGCACGGCCGCGCGCGATCGGCTCGGGAGCGTCGTCATCGCCGTCGGACCTACGATGGAGCTCGCCCTGGCCGATCGCATCCCCAGCAGCACCTTCGTGCTCGTGCTCGCCCCCGACGCGCCGTGACGATCCTGCGTCTCGAGCCGCTCGCGGGCGCGAGCGTCGATCGCGCCATCGCCGCGGTCGAGAGCGCGATGCTCGTGAAGATCGCCGATGGCGCATACGCCGACGTTCCGGACGCGGACGCGTCGCGCGCTGTCCGAGCGCTCGCGTTCGCGGGCGTCCGCGCCGACAGCTGTTCCATGGACCTCGCGATCCCGCGTGCGCTCCTTCCCGCGGTCGGCCGCGACCTCGCTCCCCTCGCGCGGAGCCTGATCGCGTACGACGCCGTCCGTGTCCAGCGGCTCACGCTCGGGCAGGCCACGCGCGAGCTGCTTCGCCGGTCCACGCTGGGCCTCGGCCGGCCGACCGTCGCCGCGCGGAACAGCGCGCGCTCGCTCCTGCGCAGCGAGGATGCCCTCCTCGCGTGGAAGCGGCAGGCGTGGGCGACGCGCGACGCTCTGCGGACACGCGCCGTTCGGCGGAGCCTGCGACCGGTGATCTTCGACACGAGCGCGATCGACGGCGCCGAGCTCCCGGGACGGTCCCTCGCGAGCGCGGGGGCGCTCACGCGATGGCTCTTCGCGTGAGGTCGCTGCGGTCGTGGCTCGACGCGTCGCCGCTCGCCGGGCTCGCACTCGGACTGGTGCAGGAGGCGACCGGCCGGCCGGACCCGCTCGAGCCGTTGCGGTCCGCGCGTCCGGCGGCACTGCCGCCGCGGCGGCGCATCGCGTTCTGGTCGCTCGTCGGCGGGGTCGGCGCATCGACGGCGGCCGCTCTCGTCGCGCACCGGTCGGCCGGCGCGGGCCGGGCGCCGGTGCTCCTCGACCTCGATCGCTGGGCGCCGTCCCTCGCGCTACGCGCCGGCATCCAGGCGGCGACGATCGCCGACGCGCTCCTCCGTCCGGGCCGCGAGCGCGAGTGCCTGTCGCGGTGGTCGGACGTCCCGTTCCTTCCGGGCGCGCCGGGCTTGCACGCCATGCTCGAGGGTGAGCGCCTCACGCAGCTCGTCGCTCGCGCGGCCGGCGACGCCGCCGCCGTCATCGATCTCGGCGCGGGAGCCGACGCCCTCGATGCCGCCGTCCTCGGGATCGTCGATCGCCTCTGCATCGTGACCGGGCCACGCGCCGCGCAGCTGCAGGCGGCGTTCTGCGCCGTGCCGCTGCTGCGCGACACGCCGTGCGCGATCGGGCTCGTCGTCGTTGCGGCGGCCGACGCCGATGCCGAGAGGATCGCCGCGCGCCTCCCCTGGGCGCACGTCGCGACGATCCCGACCGATCCGTACCTCGCCGCGGATGAGTTCGGTGCGCGGGCGCCGACGATGGCCGCGATCGACCGCCTCATCCGCTGGTGCGCGTGAGGGCGGCCGCCGCTATCGACCGCGCGGTCATCGCGCGGCTGCGGCAGCAGGTCGCGGCGGGCGTTCCGCCCGAGGAGCTCCTGCGTTCATACGCCGATCCGGCCCAGCGGCGGCTCCTGCGCGAGCGGGTGCGCCTCGCGGCCGGTCCGGCGGTGGACGAGAGCTCCGTCGACGCGCTCTGCGCCGACCTCTTCGGCTTCGGCCCGCTGCAGCCGCTCCTCGACGACCCGGACGTCACCGACATCCTCGTGAACCGCGCGGATGCCGTGTTCGTCGAGCGCAGGGGACGCATCGAGCCGACGAACGTGCGCTTCGCGGCCGAGCAGGACCTCGCGGACCTCGTCTACCGCATCGCCGCGAGCGTCGGCCGCGAGCTCACCATCGAGCGGCCGTTCGTGGACGCGCGCATGCGCGACGGCAGCCGCGCGAACGCCGTCGTCGCCCCTGTCGGAGGGCCGACTCTCTCGATCCGCAAGTTCCGCGCGCTGTCGATCCCGCTGCGCGGGCCGGCACCCTCGTGGGTGAGCGACGGCGCGGCGCCCGACGCGTGCGCCGCGCTCCTCGAGCGCTGCGTGCGGGCGCGGCTCGACGTCGTCGTGAGCGGCGCGACCGGCAGCGGCAAGAGCACGTTCCTCCGCTCCCTCGCCGCCGCCATCCCGCCCGACGAGCGGCTCATCGTCATCGAGGACACCAGCGAGCTCGAGCTCCCGCACCCGCACGTCGTCCGCCTCGAGTGCGCTCCAGGGCGTGACGGCGCCTCGGTCGGCGTCGCCGATCTCGTCGCGAACGCTCTGCGCATGCGGCCCGACCGGATCATCGTCGGTGAGGTCCGAACGCCGCGCGAGGCGTCGGCGTTGCTCGAGGCGCTCAGCACGGGACACGAGGGCGCGCTCACGTCCCTTCACGCCGGCTCCGCCGTGGACGCGTTCGCGCGCCTCGAGCTGCTCCTCGCCCGCGCGGGGGAGCTCAGCGGAGGCGCCGCACGCCGCTACGTTCTTCGGTCGATCGACGTCGTCGCGCATCTGGCGCGCGACCGCTCGGGCCGGCGCGTCCTCCGCGAGATCGCCGCGGTGGACGGCGACACGGTCAGGCTGATCTGGTCCGGACGTTCGGCGTCGCCGGGGGATCTCCCGGCCGAGCTCGAGGCGCGTCTCGCGTGAGCGTGTCGGTCGGCGCGGTCGCCGCCGCGACCGCGGTCGTGGCCCTGTGCCTCGTCCCGCTGGTCGGTGGACGCTCGCTCCCCGTTGCGGCGTTCGGTCATCCCGACGCCCGCGCGCTCGACGAGGCAGGGTGGCCGTACGGGATGGCGCGCTGGATGGCGGTCGAGGGCGCGGCCGCGGCGCTCGCCGCCGCGACGTGTCTGATCCTCGCCGTTCCCGTGGTCGTCGCCCCGGCGAGCGTGATCGCTCCTTCGGTCTGGGTCCGTCTTCGGGCGGAGGCCGGGCGCGAGCGCGCTCAGCGCGCGATGGGCCCGATCGTCACGACGGCGGAGGCGGCCCTCCGCTCCGGCATGTCGCTGCCCGACGCCCTGCGTCGTGCCGCGGACGCATCCGGGGAGGAGGCCGCGGCGCGACCGATCCGCGATGCCGTTCGCGCCTTCGATCTGGGAGCGAGCCTCGACGCCGCGCTGGTCAGCGCGTCCGAGCGGACGACCGATCCGCGGGCGCGCCTGGGGCTCGGCACTCTCGCGCTCGGGATCGGCGAGCGCCTCCCGCGCGAGCGGGTCGCCGATCTCCTCGGAGCGGTGGGCGAGCGGCTGGCCTTCGAGGAACGCCTGGCCGACGAGGTGCGCGCGCACGCCGCCGGCGCGCGGCAGCAGCAGCGGATCCTCGCGGCGCTCGTGCCGGGGCTCGCGCTCTATCTCGCGGTGACCATGCCGGTGCTTTCGGCGACGCTCGCGTCCGATCTCGGTCGGTTCGTGCTCATCCCGGTCGCGGCGTCGCTCGAGATCGCCGGGATCGTCCTCGGCCGGCGGATCGTCGGGGGAGCGCTCCGCTGATCCTCGCCGGCGCGGCGCTCGCCGGTCTCGCGGTCGCGACCGCGCTCCTCGCGCGGAGTCCCGCGAGCCGCGTCGTCCGGCGCCTCGAGATCATCGCGCCTGTCGCGTCGCGGCGCGCGCGGTGGCGGACCGTCGCCGACATCGACATCCGTCATGCCGGGATCGGCCTGGGCGCCGATCTGATCGGCGCGCTGAAGATCGTGTCGGCCCTCGCCGGCGCCCTCGTTGGCGCGGCGGCCTCGCTCGTCGTCCCCATCGGCCCGCTGGCCATCGGCGCGGCGGCATACGCGGGGTTCGTCGCGCCCGCGCTGTGGGTCGAGGCCCGCGCCAACGCGCGGCGCCGTGAGGCGGAGCGGGCGGTGGCGGTCCTCGTCGAACGCGTTCACGCGCTCGTGGCCGCGGGCCGCCCGCCCGAGACCGCGCTGGCGATCCTCATGACCCGGCCGAGCGGCGCGATCCTGCTCGACGCGACGCTCCGCCGCGCGGCCGACGCGTATGCGCTCGGCGCGCCGATCTTCCGCACGCTCGCCGCGAACGCGCGCGACGAGGGCCTCGCGACCTGCGCCGCGTTCGCCGAAGAGCTCGACCGGGCGCGTGACCTGGGCCGCGGGTCCCTCGCCGTGATCCGCGAGCGTCGGGATGCGCTCCGTGCGGCCGAGCGGGCACGCAGCATCGCCGCGGCATCGCAGGTCGAGGGCAAGCTGATGCTCGTTCTCGTCCTCTGTTACCTGCCGGCGCTCGTCGTTCTTGTTGTGATCCCGTTGTTCATCGGCCTGCTGGAAGGGCTGTTCTCGTAGGTACACTGGATGCACACGTCGGCGCGGCGATCCGCGCGAGGGGAAGTGACCAGTGCCTTTCAACCTTGGCGGTGGCGAGCTCGTCTTCATTCTCGTGATCGTTCTGATCGTCTTCGGTGCCGGCAAGCTGCCCGAGGTCCTCGGCCAGCTGGGCAAGGGCGTGCGCACGTTCCGCGAGGAATCCAGCACCGAGAGCAAGCCCTCCGACCAGCCCAAGCAGAGCTAGGACCTCCCCGCAGCCGGCTGGCCGTGCGCGTCCTGGATCGCGAGGCCGCCGGCGCGCGATGAGCATCTCCGCAGCGGTCATGGCCGGCGGCCGGAGCCGCCGCATGGGCCGCGACAAGGCCTGGCTCGACGTCGGCGACGGACGGCCGATCGTCCAGCGCGTGATCGACGTGCTCTCCGAGGTCGCGGACGAGGTCTTCATCGTCGCGAATGACGAGCGCTACCGGACGCTCGGCCGGCGGGTGGTCCCCGACCGCTTCCCGGACGGCGGCGTGCTCGGCGGCATCGCCACCGGGATCGCCGCCGCGACCCACGACCGCGTCCTCGTGGCCGCCTGTGACATGCCGTTCCTCCGGAGCGAGGTCTTCCGCGTGCTCGTCGATCGCAGCGAGGGCGCCGACGCGGTCGTCCCACGCATCGCCGGCGAGTACGAGACGCTGCACGCTCTCTACACCAAGGCCTGCCTCGTGCCGATCGAGCGCGCGATCGCGGCGGGCCGCATGCGCGTGATCTCGTTCTTCGACGACGTCCGCGTGCGTGCGATCGAGGAGCCCGAGCTGCGTGCGGCCGACCCCGACCTCCGCAGCTTCACGAACGTGAACACGCCCGAAGAGCTCGCCGCGATCACGAAGCGCGCGTAGCGCGCACCGCCCTCCGGCGCCGGTGACGCTCGAGATCGCAGTGCGGCCGCGCCCGCCAGTCCTCGGGGTCGTCGTCGCGGCAGTCGTAGATCCGGCAGTGCTCGGGCCGCTTGTCGTACACGCTGCAGCCCAGGTGAGCGGTGTCGAACGCCTGGCACTCGAGCATCGGCTGGCGACCATCGTCGCGATCGACCCACCCGACGATCCTCACGTCAGCGCCGGCCGGCCGGTAGAGCGCGCGCGCGTCGGCGAGCGTGAACCAGCCCTTATCGTCCTCCATGAACTGCCGGCGGCAACACGGGGCTTCGCAGTTGGTGCAATCCGGGAAACGGTCCACGGATCGAGGGTAGACGGCCGCGTGAGGCCTGCGGCGCCCGCCGAAACCCTCTCTACTGGCGTGGGCCCACCACCCTCGCTACGCCTCTGGTGCTCCGCTTCCTTGTAGCTCCGCTTGGTGCTCCGCTCGGGTGGTCCCCCACGCCAGCGGGGGCCCTCGGCGGGCCACTCGCAGGCCTCACGCGGCGCTTGCCGATGCGGCCCGAACTTTTTGGCGGGCGCCGCAGGCCTCACCCGTCGGGCTATAAACGGGTGGTGAACGATCTCGCGGCGCTGATCGAGCGGTACGTCAAAGAGAAGTACGCGCTTGATCCGGTCGGCGCGACCGTCGCCGGCATCCACGAGCACGACGACAAGCTCCCCGACCTCACGGCCGATGGCTTCGCCGCACGGGACGCGTTCGTCGACCGCTGGATCCGCGACCTCGAGGCGGTATCCGCCGCGGAGCTCGATCCGGTCGGGATCACCGACCGGGCGCTGATCCTCGCGGACCTGCGCGGGCAGCGCGCCGTGCGCGCGTTCGAGCGCTGGCGCCGTCAGCCGGGCCTGTACTCCGACGCCGTCATCCGCGGCGCGTACTACCTCCTCGTCCGCGAGGAGAGCCCGCTCGACGAGCGCCTCGCGAAGCTCGCCGAGCGGCTGGACGGAGCGCCCGCGGCGCTCGAGGCCGCGCGAGCCAACATCGATGTCGACCGCGCGCCGCCGGTGTGGGTCGTCACGGCGGGGGAGCAGGCGGCCGCAGGCGCCACATTCGTGCGCGCGGTCCTCCCGAGCCTGGCGGAGGGATCGGGCGCGAAGCCCGGCCTCCTCGCCGCGGGCAAGCGCGCGGGCGACGCGCTCGACTCGTACGCGGCGTGGCTGCGCGACGACCTCATGCGACGGGTGCGCGGCACGTTCGCCGTCGGTGCCGAGGCGTTCGAGCGGCTGCTGCGCGAGCGCGACCTCGTGGACCACGACCGCGTCTCGCTACAGCGCTTCGGCACGGACCTGTACCGCGAGACCGAGGCGCGGCTCGCGGAGGCGGCGCGCGCTCTCGGCGACGACGACTGGCGCGCGAGCGTGGCGCGCATCCGCGACGACCATCCCCGTGCGGACGACCTCGTCGCCACCTACCGCCGCGAGATGGAGCGCTCGCGCGAGGCTACGCGCGTGGCCGAGCTCGCGGCGCCGCCGGAGCGCGAGGAGCTCGTGGTCGAGGAGATGCCCGCCTTCGCGCGGCCGACGGCGCCGTACGCGCTCTACGTCGGCGCGGGCGCGTTCGAGCGTCATCGCCGCGGGCGGTTCTGGGTGACGCTGCCGCCGGCGACGGATCCCGAGAACGTGCGGCGCGAGCGCCTCCAAGGGCATCCGCGCGCCGGCATCCCCGTCATCGCCTGCCACGAGGGCTACCCCGGGCATCACTTCCAGCTCTCGCGCGCCGCGGACCATCCGTCGCTCGCGCGCAAGGCCGCGCGGTCCAACCTCTTCGTCGAGGGCTGGGGCCTCTACGTGGAGGAGCTCATGACGGAGCTCGGGTACCTCGGCTCGCGGGAGACGAGGCTGCTGCGCCTTAAGGACCTGCTGTGGCGCGCCGCGCGGGTGATCGTCGACGTCGGGATCGGGACGGGCGAGATGAGCTTCGAGCAGGCCGTCGCGTTCATGATCGAGGGACCGAAGCTGGAGCGGCCGAACGCGATCGCGGAGGTGCGGCGCTACACGATGGACCCGCTGCAGCCCTCGTCGTACGCCCTCGGGCGGGCGGCGATCCTCGAGCTCCGCGACCGCGCGCGGCGCCGCGGCTTCGGGATGCGCCAGTTCCACGACACGGTGCTCGCGGCGGGCTCGCTCCCGCCGAAGCTGCTGGCCGCCGAGGTGGGGCTCCCGGACTGAGCCGCCGCTACTGGACGAGCGCGGGGATCGAGCCTGCGAAGGAGAGGCTGGCGTCGTAGTTCATGGTGAACTTGGCGTTCTGCGTGTTGACGGTCTTGGCGATGATCTGCGTCGCCACCACGGTCGACCCGTTCCCGTTGCCATTGACCCCGGCCGAGGGCGCGTAGATGGAGCC
>Ga0070698_100001435_pt1 | contig 26419 bp, 24 predicted proteins | sample KBSK1502metaG_FD_65477 | JGI IMG/M metagenome (GOLD analysis project Ga0070698, IMG submission 65477) | Corn, switchgrass and miscanthus rhizosphere microbial communities from Kellogg Biological Station, Michigan, USA - KBS K1-50-2 metaG | ecosystem: Host-associated > Plants > Roots >... | reverse complement strand
GAGTGACCACCCAAGCATGCAGATAAGGATCCCAATGAACCGGCGCCTCAGTGCGCAACCGGTCGTAAAGCGGGTAGGGATTTGCCAGGACGTCTGGATCGAGGAGCTGGAAGAGACTTAGGATGGGTTTGTTTGATTTCATGATTGTTATTTTAGAGATTTTCCATTTGTCATTTGACATTTCTCATTTGTCATTTTGAGGAGAAGGTCCGCGCCTTGAGTTCTTCAGATCCTCGTTACGACCGGAATTTGTCTGACAGAAACTGAATCGGTCCGAGCCCAATGACAAATGAAAAATGTCAAATGACAAATGGAAAATGGTTTCTGGCTGGTTCATGTAAGCATTATTGCGTTAACAGACGAGAAACCTCTTCCTCACTGAGCGACTCAACCTGCGCCAGAATCAGTCGTTCGATCTCGGTTGATAGTTGTTCGATGGTTGGCGATTCGAAAAGTGTGCGCAGGGCAAGTTCAACTCCGAAGGCGCCGCGAATCTGAGAAATGAGCTGAGTGCCGAGTAACGAATGGCCGCCCAGCATGAAGAAGTTGTCGTGAACGCTCACCTGTTCCAGATTCAAGAGCGAAGAAAGCATGGCTGCCAGTCGTTCTTCCAACGGTGTGCGCGGTGCTGTGAACTCTTCATCTCGCAGCGTGTTTTCGCAGTCTGGAGCGGGCAGGGCGGCGCGATCTACTTTGCCGTTTTGTGTCAGCGGAAAGCTATCCAGACGCACAAACACCGCCGGCACCATGTATTGTGGCAATTCTTTTTCCAGAAAGCTGCGCAGATCGGAGGCTGACGGTTGCGATCCAGAACGAGCCACGACGTAAGCGACCAGATGTTTCTCGCTGCAAACGTCTCCATGCGCTATCACCCGACTCGTTTCAACAGCCGGATGACGATCAAGCACCGCGACGATCTCGTTTGGCTCAATGCGATGCCCGAGGATCTTAACTTGTTCATCGATTCGTCCCAGATAGGCAATCTCGCCGTTGGCTAAATAGCGAGCAAGATCTCCTGTGCGATACAAACGCGCCTGCGGATCGCGACTGAAGGGATTGCGCACAAACTTGTCCGCCGTTAACTCAGGCCGATTCAGATAACCTCGAGCGACGCCGGCGCCGCCAACATAAATTTCGCCCGCCGCATGAGTCGGAACTTGCTCCATATTCTCGTCAAGAATGTAGACGTCCGTGTTTGCAATCGGCCGGCCGATGGTCGGTAACTTGTCTGAGTAAGCTTCGCGCGGAACGGGTCCGGAAGTGGCAACCACGGTGCATTCGGTTGGTCCGTAATTGTTAACTACGCTGAAGGGCAACTCGCCAGAAGGAAACTGCCTTAAAGTTTCTGCGCCGACTAACAAATTCCGAAGTGCGGTATGCGCCGGCCATTCGAGCGTCATAACGCGCTCGGCGAGAGCAGTCGGCAGAAAGCTGACGGTGATTCGCTCGGCCACCAACCAATCGCGGAGCAGTTCCGGGGAGAGACGCGTGGCTTCAGTAGGTAAGTGAAGACTCGCTCCGGCGGTAAGGTACGGCCATGTTTCCCACACTGCAGCGTCGAAGCCTACGCCTGCCAGCAAACTCGCCCGGTCGTCGGGCGTAATATCAAAAGCCTGCTGGTGCCAAACCACAAGATTCATCAAGCTTGCATGCGTGATCTCCACGCCTTTGGGCCGGCCAGTCGAACCTGAGGTGTAGATAACATAAGCCAGTTGGTCAGGGTTGACGTCGATGTCTGGTGAACTGATCGGTTGGCTCGCGATTGCAGGCGCCGTGCGACCGATCTCAGCAAGATTGTCTATGGCAATAATCTTCCACGGTCCGGCAGGAAGTTGTCTGGCCATCGCTGAGGTTGTGATTAGTATCCGGGGCTTCGCATCGTTCAACATGAAAGCGAGACGTTCCAGCGGATAGGCTGGATCGAGCGGAAGATATGCAGCTCCGGTCTTCAGGACTGCCAACGCCGAAACAACGCCGGTGAAAGAGCGATCGAGGCAGAGTCCGACGAGTGTGTCGGAGCCCAAAGCATTTTCTCTTCCAACGGTCTGTGAAATCAGATAGTGCGCAATTTGGTTCGCCAGCCTATCGAGCCCCTCATAAGTCAACGTTTGAATGCCGTTTGAGAGTGCCGGCGCGTCCGGCGTCTCTCCTGCGCGCAAGCTGACCAATTGCGGGACACAACTTAGTTCGGGTTGCATTCGCCAACTTGTTCGTGGCACAGCGAGCCTGGTTGCCTCGACGCTCGTTGGCTGACATGAACTTGCCAGGCGAGAAGGCGTGATTGAAGTCAGCGGGTAAGCAAGTCTGCTGGACATAATATTCAAATCAACTAACGAAGGAGCTCTTTTGGATTGGATCCCTATCTCTGAACCTATAAAGCCCTAATGCGACAGCGTTTCCCCAGGGATCCGTATGTTTTCTGGAATTCACTCTCACGGCGCGGTCGCTTTCCGCAAAACTTGGCAAATCATTGAAAACAACCGCTGATTCGGACTTTTAGAGGCTGTGACGGAATAATTTCCAAAAGACCACGAATCCTATGCATTCAGTGTTGGTTTACCACTCAATCAGCTCTCCCATTGAACCGATGGAGGCTGATGCCGATGTTTCGCCCGAGCGGTTTGAGCGTCAATTGCAGTGGCTCAAGCGTTGGCGACAAGTCGTTCGCCTTGAAGAAACGTTGCGCGCGCCGGCGCGTCGGAATCTGATTGCGATCACTTTCGACGACGGCTATCGCGACAATCTGACTGTCGCTCTGCCTTTGCTCGAAAAATTTCAGATACCAATGACGCTCTTTGTCGCGGCTGGTTTCGTTGGACGCGAGGGATATCTTTCAAGGGAAGAGCTACACGAAATCTCGCAACATCCGTTGGTTACGATTGGCGCACACGGCTTATGGCATCGCCACTTCACTCGATTGCCTGCTGCTGATGCTCATTTTGAGTTAGTCGAGGCGCGCCGGTTACTCGGCGAGATAATCGGCAAGCCTGTTGAGCTGCTGGCTTGGCCCTACGGGGAATGTAATGAAGAGTTGGAACAGTTAAGCGAAGAATGTGGTTATCGTGCTTCCTGGTCGGTATGGAAGGGAACAAACGGCACACACTCGCGCTGGCGCGTGCCACTAGGACGCCGGGACGACCTTGCTCGTTTTGTAATTAAGTCCTCCGGATTCTATGGCCTGACAAAGGCCAAATGGCATCGGATGCGTGATGAGTTTCAATTTGTCTTCGGGCGACGCAACGCTCTGCCAACGACAAACTAAAGTTTTGTCAGACAAGATAATGAGAATTCTTTTCTACAACCATACAGGACAGGTAAGCGGCGCTGAACGCATGTTGCTGATGATCCTCTCGCAGCTCGATCGCGATCGCTTTGAATCGCTAGTGGTTTGCCCGGAGCAGGGTTCGCTTCAGGAGATGGCGAAGGATCTGGGCGTGCCGCTGGAAAGTGTCGCTGGCCTCGACGCGAGGTTCACCTGGCGCGTAGACAACCTCACGCGTTACTGCAAATCTTTTCTGGGAGTTATTCGTCAGCTTCGACGTCGCGTTGTGGATCTCAACCCAGACTTGCTTCACGCGAACAGCATTCGCTCGGGTCTGGTAGCGACCGCCGCCACCGTTGGACTGGGAACGCGAGTCGTCTGGCATTTGCACGACTTGTTGCCACGCCATCCGCTGAGCACTGCGATTCGTATTTTTGCTTCGCTCTCAAAGCGAACCCGCATGATTGCGGTTTCGGAGGCAGTGGGCAGGAACTTTCGCGGGCGATTCTCTCGCTTGCTGAAGGACCGCGTCACAGTAATTCTCAATTCGATTGATCTAGACAAGTTCCAATCGGACCCAACGGCGAGGCGCAGACTCCGCAAAGAGTTGCGCTTTCGCGCCACTGACCTGGCGATAGGGATCGTAGGACAACTCACACCGCGCAAGGGACAGCTGGAATTGTTACGCGCTTTTGCCGGCGCGTTAACAACAACTCCAAATTCGGTTCTGCTGATCGTTGGCGCGCCGATTTTCAATCGTGACCACGAGTATCTCGAACTGCTTAAGCGCACCACCGCGGAATTGGGCATTGCTAAGAAGGTGCGAATTCTGGGGGCCCGCAACGATGTAGGCGCGATCATGCGAACGCTCGACTTGCTCGTAGTCAATTCCAGCGCTGAGCCGTTTGGTCTGGTGATACCCGAAGCGATGGCTTGCGGTACACCGGTTTTAGCGACCGCCGTCGATGGCATTCCGGAAATAATTACCCATGGCGAGAATGGTTGGCTGATACCAGCGAATGATGAAGCAGCGCTTATTGAGGCTGTTTTGCGTCTCCAGCGGCCCGAGCTGCGCGAACGGCTGGCCGAACGAGCCGAAAAGCAGGTAGCCGCACGCTTCTCGATCGGGCGCTACATGACGGAGCTGCTTACTTTTTACCGCTCAGAAATTAACTCGCATTTGACTCCAGTGGCGGAGAAGTCAAACGCGATCGAGTCTACCCCGAGGCAGATTGAGGCCGCGTAGTCGCAAAGAGGTCAGCACCGCGCCTCAACAAAGTTGGTCCTGACAAGATACAAATGGACGAAGCATTCATCTTACAGATTTCGTTGGAGATAGGACTTGGCGGCGGCAGCGAGTGTGTGTCTTACGAACTGCAACGCGCCTGGCTCGCCATGGGACTAGACGCGCGCGTGCTCGCCAGTCTCGCTACGGAGCCTGAACCGCGGCAGGGAATAACTTATGTCGCTCCATGGCTGACAGTTTGGGGTCTGCGAGCGCGTTGGCGACACCTGGCAACGATCATAGTCGTTCCGCTGTTCACTTTGTTTGCAACCTGGCGTGCCTATCGAACTCGTGGCCCGAAGATCATTTTGAGTCATGGCGACGCTCTGATCGGAGATGTTTGCGTTGTTCATGCGGTCAACCGCGCCTCGCTCGCAGAGAAACGGCGCGCAGGATATTACGGCTGGTTGCTCAACCCAAGTAATGTGTGGGTAGCCTGGCGCGATTGGTGGATGCTGCGGGGCCTGCGCTATCGCCGCATCGTGGCAATCTCTGAACGAGTCCGGGCGCAGCTGAAACAGCATTACAAAGTTCCGGATGATCGCATCGTAACCATCCCAAACGGCATTAATCTGGCTCGCTATGACCCGAAAAACGCGAGCGCCAGGGTGGAGGTGCGTCGCAGCTTTGGTATTTCCGAAGACGTTCCGCTGGTTCTTTTTGTCGGCAGCCAATTTCAACTAAAGGGATTGGAGTTTGCGATCCGGGCCCTGGCGGAGATGAACACCAAAGCGGTCCTGCTCGTAGTTGGTGGAGACTCCTCCGCGCCTTTCAAACGACTCGCCGAACAGTTGGGCGTCAGCGAGCGCGTAATTTTTGCGGGCCCGCGAACCGATCTCCCCAGAATCTATCCCGCGGCTGATGCCTTCGTGCTACCTACTTTATACGAAACGTTTGCGCTGGTTTGCCTCGAAGCGATGGCCTCAGGCCTACCGGTATTGGCATGTTCGGTTGGCGGCATCGAAGATTATCTTCGCGACGGCGAAAACGGATTTTTCATTCAGCGTGAACCCCACGACATTGCCGATAAGTTGGATCGTGTTCTAAGCGACCGAAACCTGCAGCAGCGTTTGCGCGAAGGTGGGTTGGCGACTGCGGGCAATTACGCCTGGGAAAAAATTGCGAAACAGTATTTGCAACTCTTTGAAGAATTAATGGCCGAGCGACTTCCGGACTTCCGCTGTTCCGGGCGTCTGATGGTTACTGAGCCGAACGTTTCGCTCCAGTGATGAAGATGAGAAGCATAGGAAATTCCAACGATGGAGGAGAGAAAATGCGCGTCTTGCGTATTGCTCATTCAAGTCTGACTCCCGAGCTGAGACAGCGGGAGCGTGCGCTCGCCCGGCGTTATCCGGACGTGGAGTTGGAACTGGTTACAACCGAACGCTGGCGTGAGGCCGAGATTGAAGTTGAGGCCGCGCCTGACGATCTATTCCCGGTGCGAACGGCGCGCAGTTATCTGTCAAAGCACATTCAGTTATTCGCCTATGATCCGCGGCCGATCATCCGGGCATTGCGCGAGCATAAGCCTCACCTCATCGACCTCGGTCACGAACCATATAGCGTGGCTGGTGCAGAAGTGCTGACGCTGTGTCGTTGGTTTGCTCCCAATGTTCCCATAGTGATGCAGACGAACCAGAACATCCTTCACAACTATCCGCCACCCTTTCGCTGGCTCGAACAGCGCGCTTTTAGACGGGTGGATGCGGCTTACGGATGTAGCGAAACGGTCTGCGAAGTGTTGCGCGCGAAGGGATTCTCCAAGCTGGCGCCGGTCGTACCTTTTGGCGTAGACACCACGACGTTTCGTCCGCGACCTGAAGGTAGTGCACTCCGCAATCAACCTCTGACGATCGGGTACATCGGGCGAATGCTGCCGGGAAAAGGCCTCAACGTGCTCGCGGATGCACTCGCGAAAATTAAGGGTGAAGCCTGGCAACTGTTGGTTGTAGGCGATGGATCGGAGCGTGAGGCTTTTGAGGGCCGGCTGCGTGCTACTGGATTAAGTGAACGAGCCGAGTTTACCGGCGCGATCAGTTTTGATCTGGTCCCCAGGCATTTTCATCGTTTGGATGTCATGGTCATACCAACTGAAACGACGAAACGAATTCGCGAACAGTTTGGACGCGTGATTGTTGAGGCAATGGCCAGCGGCGTGCCGGTGATCGGCTCGACTTGCGGCGCCATACCGGAAGTCATCGGGGATGCAGGATTGGTTTTTGCCGAAGGCGATGCCGGTGCACTTGCAGATGCCCTGCGACGATTGCTGGGCGACGAAGCCCTGCGAGATCAGTTGGCATTGGCCGGACGAGAGCGGGTCGAGCAGTTTTCGTGGGATCAGGTTGCGGACAAAACATATGAACTGTTTCGCCACGTGTTAGACAGCAGCAAGAAGCCGGCGACGAAGCGTTCGCTGGCGGGTGCGCAGGTAGCGACACTTAGCTGCGCGATTATGAGCGTTTTGGAATGCCTGGTCTGAAAGTACTTGCTGTTTTGAACTTTGATGGAACCGGTGTCCGAGTTTTAGAGCATACAAAGCTCAAAGTACAAAGCTCAAAGACCAAAGACATAGGCCCGAAGTTAAGGAAGTTGGTTCGAAAGTAAATGCTGAAACGTAACATCAAGTTGGTCTTTAGCACGAACGCACTAATGTTGTGTTCGGGCGTCGTGACAAGTTTGCTGAGCGCGCGGGCGCTGGGCCCGAGCGGTCGCGGCGACCTGATGGTCGTGTTGATGTGGCCGGCAATATTTTCATTGGTCGCTCAAATCGGTTTGCCGCAGGCCTATCGCTTTTGGATCGCCAAGCGACCTGAATATTCGTCGGCGCTGTTCTCAAATGCCGTGATTTTTACACTGGTAATGGGACTGCTCACGCTCGGTTTGGCCGAGTTAGTAATTCCACACCTGATTGGTGAGCGCAGTCCTGAAGTTCTGCGCCTGGCGCGCATCTACCTGCTGGTCATCCCGATACATTTGCTGACTGATCTGACGCGCGGGTTGCTTGAAGGAGCGCGACGATTTACCTGGGTGGGAGCGCTGCGCTTGATCCTCTTTGGCGTGCAATTGGCAAGCTACGTCATGCTGTTCCTGTTGGGTCAACTCACTGTCGCCAATGCCTCGTACACAATGCTCGCGTCGTTGACAGCTTCGTTGATTGTTTCGCTCATCGCCGTTTGGTGCGAACTTAGACCGAAGTGGCAACCCGGCTTTTCGGAGCTGGCGACCACGCTTCGCTATGGAGTTCGTGACTATCCCGGCATTTTGACGGAATTCGTTAACTGGCGACTTGACCTCATGATGCTTGTAGGCATGGCTTCAAGCGGAGCGGTTGGGCTCTACGTCGTGGCCCTCCGACTTGCTGACATCACCAGCACGCTCGCCGGTTCGGTTGGAGATGCACTGCTGCCGGAAGTTGCCGCTTCGAAGAATGCGGCTGAAGCGACGCGGGTAGTTACGAGAAGTCTGCGACTGACGCTGTGTGCCCACTTCCTGATTTTAATTCCACTGTGGATTGCCGCGCCCTATGTGCTTCGTTTCGGCTACGGTCAGGGTTTCGTTGAGGTGACCAACGTCTTGCGCATGCTGATGTTCGCATCTGTCATGTGGAGTGGAGGCGCGATTGTCGTTAGCGGACTTAACGGGCTCGGATATCCAGGCTCGAGCGCGATTGCGAGGATAGCTGCGGCTTTGGTGATGGTTGTTGCGTTGGTTATCTTGCTGCCTCGGCGAGGAATTCAAGGTGCCGCGCTGTCATCAATAGCCGGCTATAGCGTCATGTTTCTGGTTGCGCTGTTCTGGCTGCTGCGGCGTGGTCAGATTACTCTTTGGGAGTGTCTGCGGCCGCGTTGGAGTGATGTGCCGATGAGTTTCACGCCCGCTGGTATTCGCGTCGAGGTGGTTAGAGTCCTGCGCCGGGCACGACCTGCCAAGGCCCAACCTGCGGATGCTTTGGTGGCGTTGGAATAGAAATCCACGAAGCGACTCTAACGAATACGAATGTCGTTAGCGCTTTGCACAAGGCTTAGTCAACGTGGCCTACGCAAAACCAGAACTGGGAGCGATAGCGACCAGCCAAAGGATCTCTTCAAGATGCCGAGATGGAAACGCTTGGCTGCAGTTCTTCGGCAGCAGCACTCTTGGCTGGTCGCTATCGCTCCCAGTTCTGATCTTGTGTAAAGATTGGCTCCAAAAAACCCGCAGGAGGTTTTTGTGCAAAGCCTCTCTTCCAGTTGCCTAAGTTCGTGGATCGTTTGTATGTCGAATGTCCAAGATCCGCTTCTTTAACCCACTCGTCTTAGTCCTCATACTCACGCTGCCGTGTTTGGGATGTATTCGCGATAAAAGTTGTACGTTCGTTTCCGAGTCCAAAGCATCCTTGTCCGAAATTCCCGAAGGCTTCGGAGTCAATATCGATTTTACGGATCCAAGCCCGGGCGAAATCAAGATGCTTTCGGAAGGCGGCTTTCGCTGGGTACGCATGGATCTCAAGTGGGACTTAACCGAAATCGAGCGTGGCCGCTACGATTTTTCACCTTACGACAGACTGCTAACGGCCCTACAACCCCACAACATCCACGCGCTCTTCATTCTTGATTATGGCAATCCACTTTATGACAGCGGAGCGCCGCCACGTAATGAAGCAACGAGACAGGCTTTTGCACGTTGGGCTGTAGCTGCTGCGAAACACTTCAGCGGACGTGGCGCGCTCTGGGAAGTGTATAACGAACCGAACCACTCAATGTTTTGGCCACCCCAACCCAAGGTGACGGAGTACATCGAGCTGGGAAAAGCTGTCGGCCGCGCTTTTCGTGAGGAAGTTCCAGATGAAAAACTGATTGGCCCGGCCACTTCGGAAATAGATTTCGGCTTTCTTGAAAGTTGTTTCAAAGCCGGACTGCTCGAGTATTGGTCGGCAGTTTCAATTCATCCCTATCGTCGTTCTGATCCCGAAACGGCGGCGGCGGATTATTGCCGGCTGCGTGAGTTAATCAAAAAGTATGCTTCTGTCCCTCACGGGAGCGGGGTTAGCGAAGGTCGAAACATCCAGGTTATCTCGAGCGAGTGGGGTTATTCCTCCGCCTGGCCCGGCTTGAATGAGGATAAGCAAGGTGAACTGCTCGCTCGCGCCTGGTTAACCAACGTCGCCAACGGCATCTCCTTATCAATTTGGTATGACTGGCGCGACGATGGTTTGAATCCGGACGAGCCTGAACACCACTTCGGCACCGTGGCCAGGTTGTATCACGATAATCGCGAGCCAGTTTACGATGCGAAACCGGCTTATTTAGCCGCGAAAACGTTGACTACATTCTTTGGCGGCTACCGTTTCGAGAGACGCCTGAACCTGGTTAGCGACGAGGACTACGTGCTTGTCTTCCGGAAGGGCGATGCGTTTCGGTTCGCTGCCTGGACGACAGGCAGCAGCCACGAGGTACTCCTGCCGCTTAATGTGGGCCAGTACAGCCTCATGAAACACACAGGTCAGGGAGTCGAAAGTCTGCGTGTTGACAGTAAGGGCCTGGCGCTCACTCTTAGCAATGGCCCGAGCTACTTTCGTTAAGAAATCCACTCAGACGAAGGACATTAGTCAGGCTGTCTCTTGCCCCAACGGTTTCTGGCAAATTAGGCGCTTTGGCAGTTTTCTATCATTACGAAAAGATTGCAAAGGCTTGTCAGCCAGTCGACACGTCGACGCGTGGTCGGAGTTTCCCGCCGGGGTTTCTGCTCGTGTGCGGCGAAGATTTCCAGGTCTGACCAAAGCTGTAGTAAGTAGCATATGAGTACCTATCAATCCGCGCAGCGCGCCAGCGAACACCCCGCCCTGCAGATCAACCTTAGCTATTTGCGACCTGACAGTCCGCTTCCGCTCGTGGTGCGCCCCGCCCGAGAAGGAGTTGACCTCGGGATATGGGCAGCCGCCAACTCAGACTTCATTGAACGTTACCTGTTGCGAAACGGCGCGATACTCTTCCGCGACTTCGGTCTCGTAACGGTGGCGGCATTCGAACAGTTTATTGAAGCGGTGTCAGGACCGTTGCTTGATTACTCTTATCGTTCAACACCCCGGCATGTAGTTAGTGGCAGAATCTATTCGTCAACCGAGTACCCGGCCGACCAAACAATCCCGCTGCACAATGAGAATTCCTATACCCGCAACTGGCCGATGAAGCTCTCGTTTTTTGCGATGCAGGTCGCGGAAAAGGGAGGGGAAACGCCAATAGCCGACTGCCGCAGGATCTATAAAGCGCTGGCACCGGAGATTCGGGAGTGTTTTGGGCGCAATGGCTTGATGTACGTGCGCAACTACGGTACCGGTCATGACCTTTCCTGGCGTGAAGTATTTCAAACATCGAACAAAGCAATGGTTGAAGACTATTGTCGCAGAGCCCGGATGGAATTTGAGTGGGTTGGCGAAGACCAGCTTCGCACTCGTCAGCGGGCGCGCGTGGTGGAAACTCATCCCCGTACAGGCGAGCTCGTCTGGTTTAATCAGGCGCATCTTTTCCACGTCTCCAGATTGTCCACCGAGGTGCGCGATTGGTTGTTGGCTGCCTATGGAGAAGAAAACCTGCCGCGCAACGTTTACTTCGCTGATGGCTCGGCGATCGACGAGACGATGTTGGACGAGATCACCCAGGTCTACGACGACCATTCGACAGTTTTCCCGTGGCGCGAGGGCGATGTGCTAATGCTCGACAACATGTTGACCGCGCACGGCCGCAAGCCGTTCGTCGGTCAACGTAAGGTAGTGGTCGGCATCGCAGAGTCGAACCTGAGCGTAGCAGATCTATCTACTGCTATTAGATAATGGTTGTGCTTGACCAAACACTTGTCTGAAGACCCAGCTGGTTCTCTCCCCGTGGCGCTCAACGACGCCTTCGACGGCTCCCGCGCCGACTCCACTCTGCCTCTCCCTTTGCCTACTGACGAAGTTCATGTCTGGCTTGCGAAACTTGACGACTATCCGGCAGATGGTTTGAAGATGATGCTGGCCGCAGACGAACTCGCGCGCGCAGCTCGCTTCCGTTTCGACAAGGACAGAAACCATTTCATAGTTGCCAGGGCATTGTTGCGCAAGTTGCTGGCTGCTTATTTGGAAGTTGGCGCGGATAGACTCCAGTTCTGCTACGCAGAAAAGGGGAAGCCTGCGCTGGAAGAGAGGCCACCAGGTTCGCTCAAGTTCAACCTCGCACACTCCTACGGGCTGGCTATTTACGCGTTCTGCTGGAACCGTGAAATCGGAGTAGATCTGGAGTTTATCCGGGAGGATTTAGCAGTTGAGGAAATTGCGGAGCGATTTTTTTCAGAAAGCGAGATCCAAACCTTGAGAGATCTGCCGGAAAAACTTCGAAAGCAAGCCTTCTTCGATTGTTGGACGCGCAAGGAGGCCTATATCAAGGCGCGCGGCGATGGCCTATCAATGCCGCTTGATGAATTCGATGTGACACTCCGGCCAGGCGAGGCGGCGGCTTTGCTTCGGAATCATACGGATCCAGGTGAAGTCACGCGCTGGTCAATGCAAACAGTTGATGTCCCGGCGGGCTATGTTGCTGCCCTGGTAGCTTCAGGTAAGGAATGGAAACTAAAGACCTTCAACTTGATTTCCAATGACAAATGACAAATGTCAAATGACAAATGACAAATGGAAAATCTTCTCTTTCCCTCTCAGGGTAAACACTACGTGGCTTCAACTTCCGCCGCTTCCGCTTCTTCCTTCTTCGATCTCCACATCCCCGCAATCTGATTGGCTTCCGCAAGGGTCATGTTGTCGTAGATGTCCGCGTTGTTCTTGATCACGCCGTCCTCCAGTTCACACACTTCCCAATCAGGTGCTTCCGGATCCGTGCCCGCGCGTCCCGGTTTGACGCGGACGTTGAATGAAATTACCGGGGCTTTGGTTTCGTTATCCATCAGTTAAATCCTTTGTTGATTTCCTTCAGCTAATCAGAGCGGACTAAATCTATCATAAGTACATGTGCAGCGAGAATTCCATCTTGACAATCGCGACGCCTCAGGTAGCATGGCGCGGAAGTCACAGCCTGAGTCCGACAAATTAATAGACAATCATGTGTACTGATAGAAGAGATTTCTTACGACGCTCTGCCGGCGTCGCCGGAGCGACTCTCCTGGGTAGTTCAGTTCATGCCGAAACAACTGAACCAAATCCCATTCAACAACGCGAGCAGCCGGCTTCGATTCGCAAACTTCGAAGGATGATGGATGACGTCGTGCCGATCTCGATGGACGAGCGCCGTTCGAGAATTGAGAACGCCCGGCGCCTGATGCGCGAGAACAAGATTGATGCCATCTACGTCGAACCGGGTTCGAGCATGTTTTATTACACCGGCATGCGTTGGGGCACCAGCGAGCGAATGCTTGCCCTGGTGATACCCGCGCGCGGCGAGATCGCCTGGGTATGTCCGAAGTTTGAAGAAGAGCGCGCGCGAGAGTTGATAGCGATGGGCAAAGATATTCGTACCTGGGAAGAAGACGAAAGTCCTTACCAGCGCGTGGCCGAGATCTTTCGCGATCGCGGGTTGCACACCGGCCGAGTGGGCATTGAAGAGCGCGTGCGGTTTTTCCTGTTCGATGGTATTCGCAAAGCCGCGCCGAGATTGCAGTTCGTTAGTGCGACGCCGGTGACCGCGGGTGGCCGCATGTTCAAATCTGCGGCAGAACTCGCGCTCATGCAAAAAGCCAATGACCTGACCATCATCGCCTACAAAGCGACTGTCGAAAGCGCGCGTGAGGGCATGACGCAAGACGAATTTGCCGGTAACTGTGCCGCGGCTTTTCGCGCGCTCGGAGTACAGGGTGGAATTTTTTGCAGCTTTGGTAAATACACCGCCTTCCCGCATGGCAGCAGCACACCGCAGAAACTAAAGGAAGGCGACATCGTGTTGATGGATGGTGGCTGTAGTGTGGAAGGTTATCAGTCAGACATCACCCGCATGTTTGTTCTAGGCAAGCCTGCGCAACGGATGAAGGATATCTGGAACCTGGAACGTCGATCGCAGGACGACGGTTTTGCGGCGGCGAAAATCGGGGCGCCGTGCGAGGCGGTCGATGCCGCCGCTCGCAAGGTAATCACCGACGCCGGCTTTGGGCCTGATTATAAAGTGCCGGGCTTGCCGCATCGCACCGGACACGGCATTGGTTTGGACGGTCATGAATGGACAAACTTCGTGCGCGGTAATAAAACATCGATTCAACCTGGAATGTGTTTCAGTGATGAGCCAACGATAGTGATCTACGGAGAATTTGGAATTCGTCTGGAGGATTGTCTGTACATTACCGAGAACGGTCCCAAGTTTTTCACGGCGCAGAGTCCGTCGCTCGAGGAACCGTTTGGATAAGGAATACTGCCAACCTGTGACGGCGGGTTGTAGCAATTTTGGAAGTGTTGATATCCTGACCTCTGACTACTTTATTCTGAGTCCTGAATTCTGAGTCCTGAATTCTGCACTTCGACATGACTGACACCTGTTCACATCTCGATCAAATCAAATCAGTAACACCAAGCGCAAAGGGTTGCGAAGACTGTCTTAAGATCGGCGCCAAGTGGCTGCATTTGCGCCTCTGCTTGACCTGTGGCCACGTCGGTTGCTGCGATTCTTCCCCCAACAGACACGCCACTAAACACTTTCACGCTGTCGGCCATCCGATCATCAAGTCGTTTGAACCCGGAGAGGATTGGGGTTGGTGCTACATCGACGAAATCATGTTTGATTCGTTGTAACGATGTGAGGTCAGAACGCGCGCTCAAACGTCCTGAAGTCTGTCTCGAGCTTCCATTGCAGCTTTGCTTTCTCGCTGCCTTCAAGATAATTCCGGCAAGTCGTCGAACTTAGCTTCATAACTGCGACATCCTGAGCACATTGAGCTACTGGTACAAACTTGCGCGCATCCGTCCACAAACTGCCGCCGGCGATGAATGCATACTGAAGACTGTTTCGCGCCATCGTCTTCAGCTGAACATATCCGAGGCCTTGTTCCTGCGCTGCCTTCAAAAACTCTCGCGAAATTTCTGAGCGTGAAACTCCTTCATCGTCAGTGGCCAACGCGACCGGCACGCCGTATTGCAAGTAAGTCGCGAGCGGATGTTGCGACCCACTGATGCCCAGAATCAAATCGTTACTCGAAAGACAGATCTCAACCAGCACCTTGCGACGGGCCATCTCTTCTAAAAGTTCCTGCGGTTCATCTTCATGCATGATGTCAACGCCGTGACCAATCCGTTCCGCCCTTGCCACCATCACCGACTCGCGCACATGAAACGTCAAAGCCTCCGGCGGCACCAGACCGGGCGCCAGTTCCCCTGCATGCAACGTCAGGTGCGCCTGCGGATAATGAGTCCGCAGAGCACTCAACATTCGCATGTGCACTGAAAAGTTTTGCATAGACGCCAGGCCATCTTCACCCTGCACCAGATTCAAGCCGACCACTTTTGAAGTGGGATCGTTTGCCAGGGAGAATCCTGTGACCATCTGCGCAAAGACGGCGCCCAGCGAACCGCCGCGCGAGACCTGCGATACGTAGCGAATCGTGACCTCGCAGCCCGGGTCGGCTTGCTCGGTGCCACACTTCAGCAATTGACTCTTTTGCCCGTCGGCTTCGCGCAGAGTTTTGGCACCGGCGCTGGCGGCTTTCGCAATGCCCGCGCTCTCTAATTTGCTTAGCGTGGTGTTTGCATCTCCATCCCAGCCCACCTGCTGACCAATCTGGCTCGACGCGCCACCATCCGGAGTCAGCATCAACTCCAGATAGAGCACACGTCCACGCGCCGCCCGAGACGCCGCTTCAGCGATCATGTGACCAATTTGACCGTAAGTGGCTGGTCCAAACTTAACAAACGCGTCAAAGAAGTGATCGTGCCCGCTTTGTCCGGACAGCTGCCAGTTTCGCATCGACCAGGCATCAATCATCTGACGGTAAAGCACGTAATCTGTAAGTGCATTGCTCGCCGGCCTGAGGTTCGCTTTCGGATCACAAGTCGATTTTACTGGCGGCACAAGAAGCGTCAGGGTCTCGTTGTTCACACATAAACCGTTGTCGGCGGCCCATTGAATATATGACTCGGCATAGATTGAACCGGAAAGATGATTGTGCAGGTCTCCGCCTTTCGGCATCCGGAGTAGGAATGCCAACTGCTGCGGCGGCGATGTACGTATTGACTCGAAATAGCGTGCGGTCTTTTGTTCGAATGCGCTCTGATTTGATTTCGATCCCGGAGTTCGCGCGTCCGGCGTTTGCGCCGTCGCTCCCAGTGCACACAAAAGAATGAGTGTCAGGGCTCTGACCGTGTTTGCAGACATCACTCTGCTTGAAAATCTTCTGCGCATATTCGTTTGCTCCTGGCTTAAATTACTGAGGCTGAGAAATTGGTCTACAGGTTGTCCGTCGCATTGTAGGCGCTCGACAACATCTAGTCTATCGAGTCTATGCATTGACAAGCCGTTTCTGGTGAGCATAGGTTAGCTGTGATAATGAACATTCAACAATGATTGGACAAAATCAGAACTGGGAGCGTCGCGACCAGCCGAAAGCGCAACGGACGAACTACTCTGCCGAAGCCGTTTTAACGCCAACCTTTTGAAGTGAATCCTTTGGCTGCTCGCTACGCTCCCAGTTCTGATTTTGCGTAGGCTCTTATCTGCAGATAATCCATATGCCCGTTTCAATGGTTGACGACAAAGTTTGGTTTGACGAAACAACCAAACTGCAGCAGGTGTGTAATAACGTGGCAGCAGCCGGCCTCGATGGTCGCAGTGTTCTGCTTCTTTCCTACTTTGACGCCACCCTTGCGCGCCTTTCGAGTCAGCTGCAAGAGAAAGGCATCAGCCATGATCGGTTCTCAGCATTCAATCCTGCTGAACTTTGTGCGAGTTCGGCCGGAAAGGTATGGGTCGGCTCCGCCCTGGCCTTTAATGTTGGGCAAACGACCTCACCGGCCGTTACCGGAAAGCTTCTGGAAATCATTGTTGCCGAGCATCATCCAATGCAGTCGCGCGATCAGCAGGTAGTTGACTCCGCAAAAAGATTGGCGTGTGAAGGGCATCTTTGTTTCCACTTCTCGCTGGACGATCCGCTGATGAGGCACTTCGGTTCGGAAACGATCAAGGCGCTTTACGAGCATCTGGGAATTCCCAAAGATGAGTGCGTTTCGCATCACCTGGTCACGCGTGCTATTCGCACTGCTCAGGAGAAGATTGAAAGCAGGGTGGGGAGGGACGTGCCAACGCATTCGGCGGAAGACTGGTTCAAGTACAACTTGCCGAACTGATTTAGTCCAAAGTCCAATGTCCAAAGTCCAAAGTCGCCCAGGTCAGATGGACTTTAGACTTTGGACATTGGACTTTGGACAGTTAAAACGCCCACCGGCCCCATGTAAACATGCTGCTGAAGAATGCCAGGTAGAGGATCGACCAGATCGTTATCACCGCGAACCACACCCGTCTGGCAGCCAGCAGCGCGAAGAGGATGAAGATAGGAAACATCGTCAACGTGTAGCGCGGGACGCTGAGCACAAAACTCACCGAAACAAACATCAACCAGTTTCCGGTCATCCAGACGCTGTAAGCTGGCCGCAACTTGATCCAACTCACGATGGTGCAAACGAGACCGAGGGCAATGAACAGAACCTCCTGCATGCCGATCATTTCTGCTTCTGACGGGGCCCGACTCAGCGAACCGAGCGCATTGTCGATACCGGTAAGGGGCGATGACAGCGACTTGCTGAAAAACTGCTGCATGAGTGAGGTGAAAGCAAACGCATCTCCGGTCACCTGTTTGTTAAGTAGCAGGTAGCCGCCGAATCCCAGACCCAACAGCGGAATGTAGAGCCATTGCCATTGCCAGCGGCGTGTAGTCCAGTATTGATATCCAGCTTCCATAACCAGAACCGGCCCCAGAACCAGACCGTTTGCGCGCGTGAGGCAAGTGAGCGCGCCAAAAAGCGCGGCCACGAACCAGCGTTGCTTGCGGGCAGCGTACACGCAGCTCAACGCCAGCATCAGAAACAAGCTTTCGGTATAGCCGATGTGAAGAAAGTAGCTGGTAGGAAATATGAACAGGAACCAGACGGCGCGTTGGGCCAGCTCCTTTGGGTAATCGAGTTCAACCAAACGCAGCAATACGATTGCGGCCACCAGCGACGCCAGAGTAGAAACGACGAAGGCGCCCAGCATGTAGTCGCGCGTGAAGAAGGCCAGCAGCCTTACGGTCCACGGGTACAGCGGATAAAAGACGAGCAACGGACGCATCTCGCCCGTGGCGGTGTATCCAAATTGCGCAATCTTTTGGTAGTTGACGGCATCCCAGCGATTCCAAATCTCCAGCCAGCCGCGTGCTCCGGCCACCCGCTGATTTTGCAGCACCTGATAGCTCTGGCCCGCGAAAAGAAACAGTAGCGCTTTGATTGAGATTACGATCCCAATCATCTGCCACTCATGGCGACGCAAACCCCAACGTGCGTCCTCCATCGCAGTGATTGGAGAAGCGTTGACTGTGTCGTTTTCCATATAGGGGGCGCTTGGAAATTTTGCAGACGGCCTGGCGAAGAGAAAGTAAATCAGCTGGCGCAAGTTGGCAATAAAAATAAGTCGAAGCGGAGTTATGACTGAAAGCTGATTGGCTGAGCGGACGGAGAAGGGAAGGAGCGGCTGACAAAGGAAAGCCTTCAACGACGCCGCGAAGCGGGTGGAGAGAGTGTTAGCCCCAGGCGATGGCGAAGCCGAGCCTGGGGTAACAGCCGCCAATTTTTGGGAGCCTGCGAAGCCGGCGACGCACATGTCGAAAGTCTGCAATGACGAACCCTGAGTCCAACCTGGTTTTCTATGCACATTTCATCTGTCGCCCACTCCGTGGGCTGGGACCTTTTTGGGGTTCGGTCCCCCAGGCTCGGCGGCCTCGCCTGGGGCTAGCACTCTCTTCGCCTGCTTCGCAGGCTTGTTGAATAGTCTCCTTCAGCCGACCCGAGAGAAGACAGACCAGGCGCCCACCACTCACGGTTCATCGTTGTCTGGAAAGACCGGAATGCCGTGCACTTCTTTCCTCTGTCGCAGAGCATACTTAAGCGTCTTAATCGTTCCGCCGCCCTTGCCCGACCAAAAGCCAAACACTATCCCCGCCAGATCAACCATATGACGATTCCTGATCGCCCCGGCTGTCTTACGCCTCGGCAGTTGCAACTCCACGACGCGATCGAGTTGCTCGAGCCAGGGTTGAATCCACTGTGGCTGCTTAAAGCGCGTATACGGAACTACAGCCCAACAGCTTTCGCTGTTTTCCAGCAGCCATTCCATCGCCCAGTGGTCGATGCCGCGAGCAGTACCCACCAGCCAGGTCCGGCCCTGAGACAGGAAGGGCGACAGATGTTGCTCGAATAGTGTGCGTGCCACTTCGCGATCAACGTCTCGTGAACCAGTGATCGTGATTGAGTTTTTGAGCGTCATTGATTGAGGCTTGCGCTAACCGGCAAACTTATATCCCAGGCCATGAATGGTAAGGATAAACTGGTGACTCGGGCGGATCATAGTTCGTGACGCCGTTGGTCAACAAGATTCGTGAGTTGATCCCAACACCGGTCCCGAAGTAGTCCGCTATCGATTGTCTAAGTGTGAACGGCTGACCGTGATCTTGAAGCGCTTGATCTTGCACTGCAGCGTTGTGGCATTCATTCCCAGCAAAATCGCCGCGTGTTTCTGATTGCCGTTGGTCTTTTGCAAAGCGGCGCGAATTAGATCGATTTCAAATCGTCGTACTTCGTCACGCAACCTGAATTTGTGAGTGCGAACCGTTGGCTCTGCCTCAATCGAGTCCAGGTCTCGTAAGGCAGTCAATAGGATTTCGCGGAAGGCACCGAACCGGCTATTAACCGCCCCTTCTCTTCGGTGAACAAGAGCTGCTTCGTCCAGGGCTGTACGGCCGCAAGCGACGGGTTCTGGCCTACCAATCCGCTGACTGTCGCTCAACAACAGAGATGATGCGGTTTTAGCCATATGTTTTCCTGGCGCAGCGGAAAGTTATCGCACTATGAATACCTTTTCCGAGCGATAAAGCCATGTGTCATTGGTCACGTTTTAAAGTCACTATTGAACCGTGACCTGTCGTTCTGTAACGTGACAAAAGTCACTCAACTAAACCAGTCCGATATCTTTGGCCTTTACGGCCGCCTGGGTTCGGTCACGGACGCCCAACTTTCCCAGGATGTTGGTCACATGATTCTTCACCGTGCCTTCTGCCAGAAATAGGCGTTTGGCGATCTCACGATTGCTCGCGCCGTTTGTAATGAGCGTGAGAATTTCCTTTTCACGTTCAGACAACGGCTCAATTAGAGGAGAGGGAGGCACTGATTTGGGAGCAGTCAAGCGAGCAAATTCCGCCACTACCTTTGCCGCTACTGACGGTTGCAGAAACGACTCGCCGCGCGCTGCCAGACGAATAGCTTCCGCGAGCTTTTCGGAAGGAGCGTCTTTCAATAAGTAACCGAGTGCTCCCGCGCGCAGTCCATCAAAGACCATCTCGTCGTCATCGAAAGTAGTCAAGACAATGACTGGACAATTGGGATGTTCCTGTTGCAGGCGGCGGGTGGCGGCGACGCCGTTAAGCACGGGCATCTGTAAGTCCATCAGTACCACCGCGGGCTGATGGATCCGGGCGAACCTAATCGCTTCTTCGCCATTTGCCGCTTCCCCAACAACCTCGAAGTCACGGTGCACAGAGAGTAACGTGCGCAAGCCCTCACGGAAGAGTGGTTGATCGTCAACCAGGATGATCTTGATTACACTCATTCAGGCAGCTCAACTTCGAGTGTGAAACCCTCACGCCGGGCTGTGTTAACTTGAACTTGTCCTCCGAGTTGCTGTGCTCTTTCTCGTACTCCGAGCAACCCAAAGCCCGAGTCCGAACCATTACTGCCCACTCCATCGTCTTCGACGCGTAATAGCACGGTCTCCGACTCATGATAGGTCAGACTAACTTTCACCTTACTTGCCTGTGCGTGTTTGCTGACATTCGTCAACGCTTCCTGGGCCGAGCGGTAAAGCGTGAGCTCGGCTTGAGGGCTAAGCGGCCTCACTGAGCCGCTCACCGAAAAGTCAACGGCCATTCCGGTGCCCTTCCATTGCGCCGCCAACTTTGTCAGGGCTTCAGGCAAAGGACGACTCTCAATCGGCGAGGCCCGTAAGGCGGCAACCGAACGTCGAACCTCAGCGAGTCCTTCCTGCGTCAATGTCTGCGCTTTCGAAAGGTGGTCCAACGCACGCTTGTTGTCCTGGTCGAAGATCGCCTGCGCCGCACCAATCTGGACATTAACAACCGTAAGGTAGTGACCCAGACTGTCATGAATCTCGCGCGCCAGGCGGTTACGCTCTCTGGTCACTGCCAACTCCTCAACCTGGGCCGCGTTTTCCAGCAACAGACGATTGGCTTCTCCAAGACTCGCGCGCGCCTCGCGCTCGCTCGCCGCGATGCGGGTAAACACAACGACGAAAACGATCCCCGTTCCGTAGATCATTGCGATCGCTATGGCATCGACCCAGCGATTTACCAGAATCAACGGCATCGCCAGTACCAGATAGATTAACGTACACACCGTTATCATCCAGCGAGGCCGAAGCAGTAAGGCGCTCTGGCCGGCGAGTGGCAAAAGAATCAGCCCCAACTCGCCCGCGTGTCCTCGAAGTTTGATGAGCAACCCCGCAAGCAGGAGTTGAACGACAAAATAGATGGCGGAGGCTCCGGGCCTGCTGGATCGTCGGCACAGGGAAAAGCCATAGGTCCCAACCAGTAAATACGCAGCCGCTGCCGCGATCAAAACCACCACTTCCCAGCCCGGCACATTCCGGCGCGTGTAGATCAAAGCCGTGGTGGCAGAAAGGTAGGAAGCCGCGACCACGATCACGAATGCCAGGTTGCCACTGGAGGCGACGCTGAACTTTCTTATTTTCTGACTGATCTTCAATGCAAATAGATCCCGCTGAAAACTGGCGTGTAATTGCAGAACTGAGCGCTGTAGCGCCGGATGCTGGAAACACTATGCGTCCGACTTCGTCGCGGAGCGACGGCTGAGTTTAGCCCGGCCTTTCAAGGCCGGGATCAGATAGTGGCTGGGTTCCCGTCGCGCAGCGACGATTGAAAAAACCTCTAGTTCAGGCGTCGCTACGCGACGCGAACGGACCCGTTGACTGTTCCCGGCCTTGAAAGGCCGGGCTAAAGTCAGCCGTCGCTCCGCGACGATGACCAGCACCACACAATTGCCCCACTGCCCAATGGGACTCACTTTACTATGACCAACTGTTTGCCGACAGTGACTATAGTCACCTTTGGCAGCTCAGGTCACAGCGAAATAGTGACTTCACATGATGACCAATGGCACATCCACTTGGCGGCAAGTGCTTGTATAAATTGCGCCGTCATTCTGAAAACGCACTTTCTCCCGTATTGACAGCATTCGCCACGCGGCGCGATACGCTTCAAAAAGGAGCCAGGATATTGAACAAGACCAGGATACGCATGATTCTCGCGCTTGCAGGTTGCCTGTTTGGCTTTACGGTCTGTCAGCCTGCGCCTCAAGCGCAGCAATCCCACACCTTGACAACAGTCGAACAGGAGTTCTTCGACGCTATAAAAAAAGGAAACGCAGAAAAAGTTGCTGAGCTTCTGAAGCAGCAGCCGGAACTGATCAGGGCCAGTTCGAAAAACGGCAGCAGTCCAATTCTGTTCGCGGTCTATACCGGTCACAAAGAGATCGCCGAGTCGCTGATAGCTACCGGCGTTGAGCCCAACATCTTCGAAGCAGCGGCCACCGGACGAATCGAGCGGGTACGGCAGCTGATCAAGAAGGATCCTCTATCCGTCAAAGCGTTTTCGTCAGATGGATGGACCGCTCTCCATTTGAATTGGGGCAACCCCCAAATCGCTGAGATGTTGCTTAAGGGTGGCTCTGACATCAATGCGACTTCGAAAAACAGGTTCATAGCCACACCATTGCAAAGTGCAGTGGCGGCGAAGTGGACAGCGGTTGCACGGTTTCTCATCGAGCGCGGCGCCGATGTGAATTGTCGGGGCGACGGAGGTTTCACTCCGTTGCACGAAGCTGCGAGCAGCGGTCAACAGGAAATAGCCAGGTTATTGCTCGAGCATGGAGCAAAAACTGACGCGAAAGCGGAAGGCGATAAGACTCCGCTCACCATAGCAATAGAGTTTAAGCAGGAAGAGATTGCCAGGTTGTTGCGAGAGTGGAAAGCGAAGCCGTGATCATCGGTAACAGGCGAAGTGCGTTTAGTAACCGCCGGTTGATCGGCTCGCATAAGAAATGAGGTTGGTATGATTGAGGACAGTGGCCTGGAATCCGGACGAGAAAAAATCGCAGACCCGACTAAAGAAATGGAAGTTTTCCCTGGCGTGATGGAGCGTCGCTATTTCCTGGGCTCGTCCATTACCGGTCTTGCGGCCGTTATTGCGCTCGGAACGGGAGCGACGCGTGCGGCAAAAGGGCAAACATCGCAAGCGGCGGGCGCGATTGGCGCGAATAAGTTAGGCTGGGACGATTTTCTTAAGGAAGCAGTTCCGGTAGCTCAGAAATTGGCTGCTGATCCGGCTTTCAGTATTGACGAATACCTTTATCGCATTGGCTCTCTGGCAACCCGCCTTAATGAGATACCTGACACGCAACTCTTTCCCTACACCGCGATAGACAAACGCGTGTTCTTTGGTCCCAGTTTTAGAGGATCGCCTTTTTTCATTATTCAATGGCGGATGGAGCCTGGCGCTGTTCTGCCTGCCCACAATCATCCCAACGCCAGCGTTTGCACGCTTGGCTATGAAGGTGAGGTGCGGTTGCGTAACTTCGAAGTTGTCGGTGAAGCGCCTGAATATGATCTGAAGAAGACTTTCCATGTTCGCGAAACTCACAACGAAATGATGTCGAGCGGCCGAATCAACACACTTTCCTCGTCACGCGACAATATTCACTTCTTTCAGGTGGGAAAAGAAGGAGCGCGAGGGATCGACATCTCAACGCTGCACGGGAAGATGGCCCAGTTTAGCTTTCTCGACATTGCTGAAAAGCCACTGGACGCAGAGAAGCGGATCTTTGAGGCAACCTGGAATGAAAGGGGACGCATGCCCATGTCGTCTACGAACAAGTCTTAACTACGACCTGGACTTAACTGAGCAATTGGTCGCTCCGCTCGCAGTTTTGATTTTGCGTGGGGTTGGCGAGGAAGCTCCTCGGGTTTAGCCTTTTGTAGCTGGACACAGCGCAGTCGGAAAAAGTCTCGTCCGGCGAAGTGCCGAGGGTAGTTGGTCAGTTTCAACGAAAATGTCCGACAAACTTCAGTTTGTCGTAGCACCACGACAAGCTTTAAAGCTTATCGGACATCAAACTGACCCAGTACTCGGACGAGACGTCAGCTGACTTATTCTTGAATGATTTTAAGAGCGAGCTTCCAGAGCGAACTGGACTACCGCTCCCTAGCCGACCTGTCGCGCCAGCAGTATGTGTTCACGCGTTTGCGGCATCGGTCTGGCCGTTGGGTTTGAGCTAGCTTTGTAGCAAACCCCCATCCGCAATTCCTTGTTTTCCCAACAGGTCATTTCGGTCGTGGCGGTCGCCTCATTCGCGGCAGCTCTGGCGCGGATTAAAGATGGTATGGCGATAGCTGTCGTTGATGGAGTATCCGGACAGATAGCGACGGCGATCCATGAACCGTCCTTCAAGCGGGCTGATCCATATTCAGCTTCCTTTAGTTCACATCCAACTCCCATTTGCGTACGGTCAACTATCGCAAACCCGCGATATCTGATTTTGCCTTTTTTGAAAGCAACGCCAGTCAGGTCGTTCGTGTTGAACGACATTTCGAGATCGCCTCGTTCTTCCCGCCTGGCGCCACCGAGCAAGGTGACGACTACGGTTCGAGGTTCGAGCGCTGACGACTTGGAACTTACGGGAACGCTCGGCATCACCAGAGCGGAGAACGCTCCCGCGATGGCGAACAAATTAAGTAAAGCCTTGCTGCGCAACTTTTTCATTTTAGTTGCCTCCTCTAGACACTAAGGCGAAACCCAACGGTGAAAACTATCACTGTATTTTTATTTGCTGATCGCTTCGAGGAATAGCGCTGAGTAGGACTGGGTCAGTTTGATGTCCGATAAGCTTTAGCTTGTCGTGGTGCTACGACAAACTGAAGTTTGTCGGACATTTTATGCGATGACCGAAACGGTCGTGCGTGTGAAGTACAGGAGGATTGCGATTGGCCAACTCGCCAAGCCGCAGCGTTTCTGATTTACCCAGCAACGCGCCGAAATCTCGCGCCGTTTCTTCAATCCAGGCGCCACCCTCGCGCGCCACCGCCTCTCGCAAAGGAATGTCACACTCGTACAGATTGTAGTTTTCCAGCGCCGGCGGCTGATTCAGCACCGCGTCAGGCGCGCAGGCAGCGAATTCCTCAGCTTTCATTGCCGGCTCCTGTGATGAAGCGGATTCATCGTCGATTGACAACCTCGTTTCAGTCTTTCCGCGGCTTTTGACAGAAAGTCTAATCCACGGATATGGAATTGAGTTGTCGGGTTATACAAAATCAGAACTGGGAGCGACAAACGCCGACGCAACTCCTACAGAGTTGCGCCTTCAGAAAATGGGATGCGTATCCCAGGGTTGCCAAAGTGCAACCCTGGGCTGGAATTGGCGAACGCTTTCAGCGTTATTCGTAATGCGCAGATTGGCAGGTTTAATACCGGTTCTCAGCCGACAAACTCTCTATTGTCCGAAACGCGATGAGCTTAACGTTACGTCAGCCCGCGCCCACGCCTTCTTGAAGCGAGCCTCGATCAACGACGCGTCTTCATTCTTACCCTGTGCTTTGAGGGCTTGCATCAAGCCAAACAGCGACCAACCATTGTCGCGATTACGCCTAAGATCTTCCCAGTAAACGGTCTCGGCTTCGGCGGGTCGGTTTGCTTCCAATAGCACAGCGCCCAGCGCGTGACGCGGCGGATAGTGGAACTCGGAAGGTTCTGTGTAGACGAGAGCGTCTTCCAGTCGCACGGCCCGCTCGAGATGTGCGATTGCAGGTTCATAATCCTTTTTGGCAGCGGCAATCCCACCGGCTAGAACTTCCTGAGCGATCGAAAGAATCGCGTGACCGGTGTTTGGCGAGAACAACGGTTGGTCGAGCGACTTGTCCTTCATGATCTCCTGCAACTTCGCAAATTCCTGTTCCGCCTCGTTAGTTTGACCTTTGCCGAGGAACGCCGTTCCGCGGGCGTAGTGCCACATGCCAGTCAAATACGTGCTGGTCGCCGGCGGTTCCGGCTCGCGCAACATCTCGTCCCATTTTCCAAAACGCGTGAGCGCGAAGTAAGGCACCACGCGAAAGCCGGCAAGCAGCGGAACTGCTTTGAGAGTTTCGTCGCTGACCTGCGAAGCCGCCTTGCGCGCTGCTTCAATCGCCAGCTTGCTGCGGCCTTCAGCAGTCGCCGCAAACCAAAGGAAGTGCAGGTTGTGAGGGTAGTAGGCCATTGGGTATAGGCCCTGCGCGCGGCATTGCGAGATGTAATCTTCGTCCGCCGCGATCGCCAGTTCGTTACTGCGCGCGGCATCGGCATAGCGGCCCACGCGCTGATAGATGTGCGCGGGCATGTGCACCATATGGCCCGCGGCGGGCATCAGCGCCTGCAGACGGTCGGCGGCAGCTTCAGCCTTTTCCGCCTGGTAGGCCTCCATGAGGTGAATGTAGAGATGCAGCGCGGCCGGATGTAGCGGGTTGCGCGCGATGACTTGTTCGGTGAGCGCGACGATCTCCGCAGTTCTTTCATAAGGCGTGCCGTCTCGCGTCCAGTAACCCCAGGGCCGCAGGTCCATCACAGAT
>Ga0070698_100001434_pt1 | contig 26424 bp, 24 predicted proteins | sample KBSK1502metaG_FD_65477 | JGI IMG/M metagenome (GOLD analysis project Ga0070698, IMG submission 65477) | Corn, switchgrass and miscanthus rhizosphere microbial communities from Kellogg Biological Station, Michigan, USA - KBS K1-50-2 metaG | ecosystem: Host-associated > Plants > Roots >... | reverse complement strand
GGCGACGAAGGCCCTGACCCTTGCCAGCGACCAGGGGGCACAAGGCTATCAAGCGTATGCACTCAGAACACTCGGCGATGCCGCCACAAACGCCGCCGAAACTGCAACATATTACCGTCGCTCGCTCAAGTTGGCTGAAACGCTTGGTATGCGCCCCCTCGTCGCCCACTGCCATCTCGGCCTCGCCGGCCTTTACCAAAGAGCAGGCGACTTCGGCCAAGTCGCGGAACACGTGACCATCGCAAACACCATGTATCGGGAGATGGGGATGACCTACTGGCTCGATCAGGCGGCCCGCAAGATCAAGGATCGCCAATGACGCCTGGTTGGCCTGCCCTCGCCCCGAGTGCATCAGATCAACGACCGCTCTCGCGAAGATGCCTACGTTGGGCATGACTCAGTGATCACGCCATCGGAATACCAGCCTCCCAGTGGACCCTCGGTAGACCAGGAGACTCCTGAGTCGACACTTAGACGACCAGAAATTGCCTTGACTCTCTCCGGGGGTGGTTTCCGGGCCACCTTGTTTCACCTCGGGGTAGTCCGCTTCCTCGCCGAGACAGGCCGTCTAAAGCAAGTCACTCGCATATGCTCCGTCTCGGGCGGCAGCATCCTGGCTGCTCACCTCGTCCTTAACTGGGAACGGTATACGGGATCAATGGACAGTTTGAACTCTGTTGTAAACGAACTTCTGGCTTTCACGCGACGCGATGTGCGCGGTCGCATCTTACGCCGATGGCTCGCGGCGTGTGCTCTGCCGATCCCGCTGCTATGTCGACTACTAAGCATCTTACCGGGCCTCCGCTTCTTCGCGTTGCCCGGGAACCTCGGCACTCTGCGCTGGTTGCTCGAGGCCGAATACCGATACTTATTTCGTGAGCATCGCCTTGCCGATCTCGGCTCACGAACTCCCGATGGATCACCACGGCCTGATTTGCACATTTTGGCTGTCAGTCTTACCACTGGTGCGCTTGCATCCTTTAGCTGGCGTGGATTGTGGGTTGACGAGAAGCCCCGCGCGCGAGACATTCCGACGGGCTCACTCCTGGTAAGCCTCGCTGTAACAGCCTCCTCCGCGTTTCCTCCGCTCTTCCCGCCAGTTCGCGTGGATCGCACGCTTCTGACAGCGCAGCAGTCTGATTTCCCTACGGTCCACTACCTTGCTGACGGTGGCATCTACGATAACCTCGGTTTTCATCGTCTCAAGATTCTTGAGAAGCAACAAGGGTTTAGCGTCGACACCGTCGTCGTGAGTGATGCTGGCGCCCGGGCCGACTGGGCCACTGAAGGTTCCTTCACGCTGCCCCTAAATAGAAACGTCCGAGCGACAGATCTTCTAATGTCGCGAATAGGCGAACTTGACCATGAAGCACTCCGGGCTCCGTTATGGCCGAAGACGGTAGTCGTATCTCTCCACGACTCCGTGAACCTATCCGATGACGCCAGCGCATTGCCTCCCGAGACACAACGAAGCTTGGCAAGCGTACGCACCGACCTCGACAAATTCTCAGAACGCGAAATTCATCTGCTCACAACCCAAGGATACGCCGTGGCGAGACGCCGACTCTGCGGACTGCCCGGCGGAAAGCATACTCCCGCGGGAGTGGCTGAAAGTGGCACCATCCACCCGCCGTCTCGCAAGCAATCCCCCCCTGGCTACGACTCCCCCCTTTCTAAGTCCCACCGGCTTCGACGACGGCTCGTCAGTCTGGATTGGCCTACCGGGATAACTGCCGTAGCCGCCCTTCTATATCTATGGCTGGTTTATGTCTACGCAGTAGAACCTGTCCTCGCCCGTTGGCGTCTCCAGGAGTATGACAGCGCTCGCTCCATCGGGAGCGAACTTGGACGAGCCAAGACTCCTGGACTCGCAGCAGCGTCTCTCGCGCGGCTCGGATCGAGCTGGTCGGCGCCGATCGTCGACACTCGCGAAATTCGACATCAAAGATTGCTCCTCGCTAAACTCATCGACGAGTGGAAGGATACGGGCACGAGGCCAGTCGGCTTCGATGTTCAGATCCTCCGTCTTGGCCAGTCATACGGCCGCGCATGGAGTAAAGACACCAGCGCTGTCGCACAAAAGCTTTTGCAAGACTTTCGCATGCTTCTCTACGATCAAGCGGCCGACGTTACACGAAGCATCGCCGCGTACGCCATTCTGGGATCCAATCCAGAGGAAGACCAAAGGAAGTTCTGGGCCCTCTATTGGGGCGACCTCTCCATTGTTGAAAGCAGAGAGATAGAAGGCGCCATGGTCGCTTTCGGGGATGTCTTCTCCGATGCAAGCAAGATTCTTTCTGCCCAAAAGGATTCTCCTTCCTACAGAATGGTGCGCGGCATAATTGCGCGGGAGCTCGTGTGGCGAGCGGCCGGCGTCGCTCATGCGATTGAGACCGAGTTGGGTCGCCCAGGAACTGGTGCGCCGCATGGATTTTACTTGGGGGGCCCAACGTGGGTACTACTACGGGAGGGGTTGTGGGTCGAATCGCGAGGCACATTGGACACGAGGCTCTACTCTGTTGTCAGCCGAGGTTACCTACGCAATGACGATTGCCTTGGCACATTCGTCGCCGATATGGCCGAAATTCCGCCGCGAGGGCTCGTGTTCATCCCTGATCGCGATTGCGTGCCTCGTCGCGTTGCGTACCGAAGCAAGTACGACTCAGCTTGGCAAGACGTTAACCGGGAAATGGAAGATGTCTTCTGAAATGATTGATTGTGGGTCACGCTGACGTGTGAATGAAAGAACCTTCCAGAGACAATCCGCCGACGCCGCGGTCAGATTCAGGATCAGTAGTACCTATGCCAGTCCCGTTGACCTTCTGAAAGGTGCCGATCCAGTCGTTCGAGCAAGGTTCTCGCCTGGTCAGCATTGAAGACATCGTTCGCCGCTCCCCGACATACCAGATCGTCGAGTGTCGCCTGTGAGTCGCTCTGCGGCACCATCAGCGCAGCCGTTCTCCTATTCGGTCGACCGGCCGTACCTCTGGCCACACTTCGTGCACTCGTACCGCTCCGACTTAGGGCCGGGGCCCGGCTGCACCGCTGACCCGATGAGTCGTCCGGCGGCGCCGCACTCGGGGCAGGGTTCCGGTTTAGAGACCAATCGTGGATCGGCATCTTGGGTCTCCTTGGAGCCGCCGAAAGAGTTTCAGTGGCCTGTACCGCGGGTCGCTTTCAGCGTACCGCGGGACGCCGAGGGAACTTACCGCTATGAGCCTTAGCAGTTCCCCCACGGATCTAACAACTCTGAAACCCACCCAATTGGGTATCCGGAATGCCGTCAATGCTACTTTCTGGCCGCCGCCCACCGTTGAAGGCCGGCTTCGCTGAACCGGATGACTTTTCGGCTGAGTGGCCGGCAGAAGGGTAGACGCTTGGCCCGGCGGATGAGCCAGGCCGGCGTCACGCCCAGGAGGGCCGCCGCCTCCTCTGGCGTCAGGAGCCTATCGGACGCCGGGGGCGAGACGATCGGCACCGGGCTCGCCAGCCGGGCACCAATGGCCGCCAGGAGGGCTGCGCATTGCGCGAGGAGGCCAGGGACGGCCTCGGAGGGCAAGTTGGCCAGATCCGGGGGCATCGCGGGGCCGGCGGGGAGGGCGATGGTCTGGCCCATCAGAATACTGCGATACCGTCATGTTCCTATGGCCAAGCGACGCGCGGAGAGCCGGGAGGGGATGGTCATAACGACGGTCGCTCTGCCGCCAGGCCTGCATCGGCGGTTGGTGTTGGCCGCGCTCGAAGAGAATGCCGCAAGTGCCGAGTTGATCCGTGAGGCAGTCGACGAATGGCTGGATCGGCGGAAGCGCCGGGGAGGGCGGAAATGAGCGAGCTGAACCGCGGGAACGGGCGAGTATTCCGGCCGAAATACGCGCCGCCGGGCATGACCTACAAGCAGGCGCGCGAAGCTGGCGCGCTACGCGAATCCTCCCTATGGTGGATCGAGTTCCACTACCGGGGGAAGCGGCATCGCGAACCGACCGAGTCCTCGAACCGGATGGACGCTGTGCGATTGCTCAAGAAGCGGCTCGGCGAGAGCGGTCAGGGAAAGGTCATCAGTCGAGACATCGAGCGTACGACGTTTGAGGATCTGGCCGCGATGCTCGTGAACGACTATCGTGCGAACGGACGTCGGTCGTTGGACCGCGCCGAGGACTCCATCGAACATCTTCGGGCGCGAATGGCCGGCGTACGAGCCTGCGACGTCACCGCGGATCGCGTGACGGCCTAGGTTGCGGCCAGGCGTGAGGACGGGGCGGCGAACGCGACTATCAACTGCGAACTATCGGCCCTCAAGCGCATGCTCCGGCTCGGGGAGGTGGCCGGGAAGGTCGTTCAGCGGCCGATCATTTCCCTACTCCGAGAGCGCAACACGCGGACCGGCTTCTTCGAGGAGCCGGAGTTCCGAGCGGTCGTCAACTATCTGCCGGAGGATCTTCGGGCGCTGTTCGAGGTCGCGTACCTGACGGGCTGGCGGGTCAAGTCCGAGCTGCTCACGCGTCAGTGGGCGCATGTGGACTTTCGCAACGGATGGCTTCGGCTGGAACCCGGCGAGACGAAGAACGACGAAGGCCGCATGTTCCCGCTCACGCCGATGCTACGTGCCGTGTTGGAGCGGCAGCGTGAGCGAACGGAGGCATTCCAGCGGTCAACGGGAGAGATCTACCCGTTCCATCGGGAGGGTCGGCCGATCAAATCCTTCCGGCGGGCGTGGCTGACTGGGTGCCGGCGGGCGGGACTCACGGGACGAATCCCGCACGACTTCCGCCGGACCGCCGTCCGGAACCTCGAGCGCGCGGGCGTCCCGCGGTCCACGGCCATGAAAATGGTCGGACACAAGACTGAGACGATCTACCGACGGTACGCCATCGCCGACGAGGGGATGCTGTGGGCGGGTGGCGTAAAGCTTGAGGCGCTCCACCAGGCCGATCAGCCGAGCGAGCGCACGGTCATTCCGATCAGTGAAGCGCCCAAGCGGGCGTGATCGGCCAAGTTCCGGCCAAGTCCGAACCCACAATGAGGGACCTGCTGAAAGTCGGCGGCGGGTAAGTAGCTGTCGACGCGAAAGAGAAATGGTGGGCTGGGACGGGATTGAACCGACGACACCAGGATTTTCAGTCCCTTCAGGCATCCCGGCGTAGCTACCGGTACGGGTCGTCATCGTCAGCATCCCGCAGAGTTCCGGCCCCGGACTGAGGCTGTGGAATCCGATTCAGACCAATGCCGTCGTATCGCTCGGGCCGAGCACGGGCCGAGTCAGCGGGACCGGGCCACTTTAGGTCCCCTGTCCTCGGTGCTGCCGGTGACGTGACTGGCCGTTAGCATGGGTAACCGGGTCGAATGCCCAAGTCAGCGTTCACGCACGGGGTTGCCCACTAGGCCTCCCCCTTCGGCACGGCGCCTACTAGGCGCCGAGTCCCCAGGGCTGCCTTGAACCGACGGCCTTGGGGAGGGGACTGCATCTCCGCACCCGACGTCAATCGGCTTAAGAATACGAAGGCACAGCTTAGTCCCGTACCTTCGCCATTGGATTCCCTGCTGCCGACTTCACACGGATCGCGCCCTCAGCGCGTCACCTCATCCGCTCCTAAACGGAGCAGGCCACGAATCTCTCTCGGACACTTGAGACCTGCCACGCGAGGATCCCCTTCACATGGTCGCCCGGCCACTTTCCTTCTCGCACACTCGATCGCCGGTCCGTACACTTGACCGAGCGTATACCCGATCCAAAATGCGTCCTGGGCCGCCCGCGGCCCAAGTTCGTCGAGCGTGGCGATCGCACTAACTCGCCGCTGCAACTCTGCGGCGCCTTCCCCACTTGGTCCAATGCACTGCGGGTACTTTGCTAGAAGAAGGCCGGTCGCCGACGCTGTCGTTGAAATGACGACCGTCGTCAATTCCGGCTCTATGTCACGGAAGTCGCGTGATGTCATGAGTCTCTCGCGCACCACCGGATCTCGCCATAGACGCGGCACAAAGAAGTGGGGATATGGAACGGAGTAGTACTGCTGCCACGCTTCTCGTTTCTCAATCTGCTCGGCGAGGGCATCCACACCTGTGAGTTCTCGGAGTAAGAGGCGATGAAGCGTATCGTACTGAATCGCGTTCGCCCGCAGAAGCATCTCGTCCAGGGCAGGGTTAATTAGCATGCGCGCGCTTCCGGAATAACCAGTCGCATCCGACACAATTAAGAGCGCCGGCTTCCTTCGATACCAGTCGAATGGCGTCATGTCGGCCAGATATGTCCGGAGGCCCTCAGTACCCAAGTTCTCGACGACTCCTCCGTCTACGAGGAGGTGGTCGCTGTAGGAGATCCCCCCTTCCTCCCGAACCACCGCCTTGACGCTGATCGGCGCAAATGGGCCTGGGAACGCGCTCGACGCAGCTACAGCGTCCGCGATGCGCGGTGGATCGCCAACCCCCAACCTCACCGGCCAGCCCTTCTTGATCGCTAGTCTCGCACGCTCTGGAGCCGCGTAGAGCTCTGTAGTGTTGATGAGAAGCACCGGCCTATCCGGCAGTTCCTGGATCGTTCGCTGGCCGAAGAAGGTTTGCGCTAGACGGTCGCGGTGTAAGTCGGAGCTGCCCTTTAGAGCATTCACGATACTCAGGCGAGCGTCGGGGAGTCCCGGCCTTTGCCGCACTAGCGCAGCCGCGAACTCTCGGGGCGGCATTCCCAACGAGTAGGCCGCTCCGACGATGGAACCCCCCGAGACGGTCGAGAGCAGGTCGATGGGCACACACTGCTCATCGAGCGCAGCAAGGACTCCACTATGGATTAGCGCCGCACGATACCCACCCCCCGAAAGAGTGACCGCGACGGGCATGGCTTTGCTATCTATCGTCCAGGGCTCACAGCGGACGGCTGCCGAAGTGTGGGCGTCCAGCCATGCCTTGACCGTGAGCGCCTCGTCTCTGCTGAACCGCATCGTACTTGAAGCGGCCACCCATGCAACCAACATCGGGGCAGTCACCATCCCGCCTATGCCAAGCCACCACCACCACAAAGACACTGGGCGATCGGGCAATGGCCACAGCGTGAGCCGGATAATGAAACAAACAACCGCGGAGAGAGTGACAAAGAGAAGAACTTCGAGGAGCAAAGGCAACACCAGGCTCAGTGATGCTCCAATTGAAAGAATCAGAAACCCCACCAATACTGTGGCTGACAGCCATCCGAATAATAGGAATGCGCACCCGAAAGCGCCTACTTCAGAGTCTTCAGAACGTGGCGGGCTACGCCTAAACATACGCCACACGAGCCAATCGTAAACAGCGCAGCAGGTGCAGAAGACGGTCACGCCCACGACAAGCGGAGACATCGAGCCGCCAACTTGGAACCAGCCATTGATGCCGTACTTAATTCCGAACAACTGCGCAAGCAATCCCACCCAAAGGATCGCCCGACCTTCAGCCTGTTGCGCGTGTAGCCGCGGTTCAATCCCTACCGACGGCTCAGTAGAAACGTACCCGCGTATTGCTTGCACTGTTCGCTGAACAAGACGAACGATCTGCCCGCCAAACCAGGTCACGACTCGAATTGCGCGATTGAGCATCTCTTCAGGCGTGCCCCTCTCCGAGCGGTCCGGGCGGCAAGCTGTATGGCGAGGTGGACAACCCGTTCGGTGGTCTTGATTTCAGCGATTAAGAGATCCTCCGGACACCCCTCCGACGCCGGCGGCCCGATTCGCCAAGGTGCGACAGGCCTCGCACAATTGCGGGGGAGTGTATACGAGAGGAGGAGTTACTACTTGGAAGATTCTCCTGTTCTTCCTCTCCCTTCTCAGGACGGAGGCTTCGCAAGACTTCGACGACTTCCAGTGGGCCTATTGGAAACTGGGACACTGGGCCAGTGCCGCGCGGATTCTCAATCCTTTGCTCGGGCGTAAGTGCCTGAATCCGTTAGGCCGGCTGTGAACTCGTCCCGTACTCGGCCCGACGCCGCGGCCGAGACCCACCTTGAATCGCGTCGGGGATTCTTGAAAGAGCGACTCCGCACCGACCGCTCGCCCCTACTTGCCCCGATCCTCCGAGAGAGCGGCATAACCAGCCGCCGGCGTAACGCACCCGCTGACAGTTGCCTGTGTCCATGCACACAATGACCGGCGAGGTTCAGCCCCACCGAGTCAGCGCGGACGCTCAGTTCCCACCTATCTCTCGGCCAATTGACATCGTTCGGTTGAGACTTACAGCTTGGTCCCCCCAGTTCTTCGCAGTAAACCCAGGCCCACGGCTTCTGCTAACGCGTACTGTGGGAGGCACGCGATGCAGCTACCTCGCCTGGAATTTCTCATCTTTCTCAAGACTCGCACTAGCAGAGGCAGCTCTCGATCAGCACTGGACGATCTCCCACCCTCGCGCAGATGTTGGTCGTTTCACCGCAGCAGATTGCCCTACACGTAAAGCTCTGCGCCGGAACCTCCTCGGGTACCACGGAAGCCCTCAACTAGTCGAGCGAGAAGGAGATGACCATGACAGGACGCGACGAGTTAGCAAGGCGTCTTTGCTGTGCTTGGATCTCGTATCACTTGGGCCTGACATATCAGCGCTGTCTGAAAGCCTACATTGGGGACGAACGGGTCGGGGAATACTGGTACCAGCTTGCCGAGACAATAGCTCGGGAAGCACCGGACAACGGGGACTCCCCTGATAATTGCGGGTAGGCTCCGTCCTCCCAACCGGGCGGACTCGTCGCTCTCTTGATTTCCGGTTTTGGCCCACTTTCTAGCGTTTAGCCAGGAAGCTTCTGGAAGCCCGAGCCCACGTGAGAGGCTCGGGGGCCTCGCAGACCCGCGTTCTCCTGGGCCGCCCGCGCCCAGGCACCGAGATGAGCGCCGGATCGACGCGGTCTGCGAAGGGACCACACCGAGCGACAATGCCTACATTGCCCGCGTTCCCCGCATTCCCCGCATTGCGTGCGTTCCCTGCGTTGCGCTAGCGGCACGTCAATCCGGCAGTCCCGCCGCGCGGAGCCGGTCGACGAACGTGTCGCGAACGGCGCCGCGCAGCGGAGTGCGGGCGGCGAACGAGCGCAATCCGAATAGGGGTTCGAGGGCGAGGAGCCGCCGGGCAACCTCCGTCGCCTCGTCGGTCTTGCCGACCGCAACGAGGCTCGCCGCGAGCACGCGCAGATTCGACGTGAGGCGGGCATTGTGCTGGGCCGCCTTCCGCGCCCACGCGATCGCCTCGTCGTAGTTGCCGTTGATGTAGTGGGCCTGGGACAGGAAGTGCTCGTGAACGAAGACGTGCGAGTCCCGGGGCGACAGGCGCAGGCCGTGCTCGGCCCGCAGCACCGCGATGGCGCCCTGGTCGAGATAGCCGCAGGTGGCGCTGCTCATCGTCCAGGCCAGCGCGCAATTCGGCCCCGCGGCGAGCGCGCGGTCGAGGTACTCGACGGCGGTGTCATAGTCCTTCATAAGGTAGGCATGCACGTGCCCGCAGATCGCAAGGGCGAGCGCGTCGCCCGGATCGCGCTCGATGGCGGCGGCGGCGGTGCGCGCGGCCTCGGTGACGTCGGCGCGCGCGTCGGGAGACCAGCCCTGGGACATCCGGAACATGTACCAGTATGCCGCGTAGGAGTAGGCGGGGGCGTAGCCGGGGTCGTAGGCTATGGCCTGCTGGAGCAAGCCCCGCGCGCGAGAGAAGGACTCGTAGTCGACCTCATAGAGCTGGCCGAGGGCCTGCAGGACGAGGTCGTAGGCAGTGAGATTCTTTGGGTGCTTGCGCATGGCCCGGAGGCGCTCGCGCTCCCGCACCTGCGGCGCGATGGTGGTCACGATCTGTGCGGAGATGCGGTCCTGGAGCGCAAAGAGCGCGCTCAACTCGCCGTCGTATTGTTCCGACAGCACGATGGCGCCAGTCTCCGCGTCACTCAGCTCGGTGGCGATGCGCAGCTGGCCAGCCGCCCGCTGCACGCTGCCGTACATTACGTAGCGCACGCCCAGCTCGCGGCCGATGGCGCGCACGTCGATCTTGGCGCCGCCGTAGCCGAGGGTGGAGCCGCGCGAGATGACGAAGAGCTCCTTCAGGCCGGCCAGCGCGTGGATGATGTTGTCGACGATGCCGTCAGCGAAGTAGGCGTCGTCTGGGTCCGACTGGTTCTGCCGGAAAGGCAGCACCACGATCGACGGACGGCCCTCCGCACCGACTGGCGCGTCGCCAAGGGCGCGAACCCGGACGTCACCCATCCGGAGGGCGAACGCCCGGACGGGCCGCGAGATGTTCCACAGGTGCAGCTCGCCGAGGTTGACGACGTACACACCGGGCAGGCTGACGATCTGCTCGGCGACGGCGCCGGAGACCACGACGCCGCCTGGCTCCGCATAGGTCTGGAGACGCGCCGCCACGTTGACCCCATCTCCGTAGATCCGGGTCTCGTCGTGGATGACGTCTCCCAGGTTGATCCCGATGCGTAACCGCATCCGGCGCGACTCCGGCTGTGCCTCGTTGCGCGTGGCCATGATCGTCTGGATCTCGACCGCACACTCGGTCGCATTGCTCACACTGGAAAACTCGGCCAGGATGCCGTCGCCCGCGGTGTCAATGACGCGGCCGCCGTGACGGCCCACCGTGGGTAGGATCACCGCTTGATGTCCCTTGAGCTCCTGGAACGTCGCGACCTCGTCCTCTTCCATTAGTCGGCTGTATCCGACGATGTCGGCGGCGAGGATGGCGACCAACTTCCGCGGCGAGGAGACGTGCGCCATCTGTCTTTCCAGTGCGACAGGCGCTTTCGAACGTGCAGGAGCCAGGGAGTGAGGCTGACCCTAAAGCGCGATAGGGACCCCTCCCGTCATCGAATCATTGAATCGGTGAAACGCCAGGATAGTAGGCGCTTTACCGCGGATAAGCAAGCACACCCTGAGACCCCGCTACTCTCGCGGGCGATTTCGACGGGCACACCACTCCGTAAGTTCTCGCCATAGATCGGCCAATTTGCAGAACCGGGGTTTGGCAGACCTGCGTTCTTTGGTGCCCGCGAACCAAGCCTGCGCCGGACCTTTCTGCTGTGATTGCCGGTCCGCTAGAGAACGGCGCGCGTCCCACCGCAGCGGATACCACGGCGGGCCGCGACGTGGCGGCTCTGGCGAGAACCTAACCGCAGGTTCCTGCTCTAGTCCTTTTCGAGAGCCTGCAACCGTGCGCGTGTCCTGTCCCGCGCTTCGGAAATCGTCCCGCACGTAAACAAGAGGTCCAGCGCCGCCTCGACGCGGGCGGCCCGAAAGAGCTTCCCGGTGCGCACGAGCCCCGGGGGCATGATAGCGGGACCGAGCGTGTAGATAAAGTGCCGTTCCAAGTCAAGCGACGGGATCTCCCGGATGTGCACGTAGCACGGCAAGCTCTTTACGTGTGGGAATGAAGGGCGTTCGAGGGTGTGGAGGGAGTTTCAGAGTGGTACAAGGTAGTCGCTATGCGTGGATCACCTTCTGCCAGTCAGGGAATCCCTCTCGGATCATTCTCTGGAGGGCCGAAGCGGCGAGGTCGCTGCCTTCTTTTAGGAGTTCGGTCGTGTGCGCACTTCCCTCGTCTTTCAGACGGCCAGCGTGAACCGCTTCGGATCGAAGATCATACAATTTACCGACCAAATCGAACGCGGTTTGACGCCCGTCGGGATCGCTACGGAGGTACCGGGCGGCTCTCACGCGCATCCGGAACTTCAACTCGCCACTCCCTGACCCCATGTCGCCTAGGAACAAAGCCTCGAGGCAAATGCCCAAGTCAATAGCTCTGTCGACAGGCCGCACCTTTCGCAAAGACAAATTCAAGCGGTGCAATGCAATTCGAAGGCGATCCCTATCCTTCTGGGCCATCCGCTTGAACGACGCGAAGAGTTCGCGGGCAACCTCTAGATCGCGCGAATAAAGCGCCTGAACGGAGAAGCCTCCCGCATCAGGCAGTGGCGTCGCCCATGACATAGCGCGGTCCGACAGCGGAACCGACGCTGGAATTACCTCCCATGAGATCAGCGTTCGTGGAGCGCACGGGCCGACGGCCGAGAGGACTAGACGGGCGTCCTCCATCTCCGCTAGCCGAACTTGTCCTTGCTGCCATAGATCCTCCCGCAATCTCTCGAAGTCAGCCGAGTCAGAATGGATCGCGCGAGAATGTATTTCATAGAGTAGCGCGGCACCGCCAGATGGGTCCGGTCCGCCCAAGCCAAGTCCCCTTCTTCCGCGCATCATGTCCGTTTGGGGAGAAGGAGGAATCTCGGAGATCGGCACAAGCTGCATTGCCCCGCCCAAGTCTACTCTATGCTCAGGGACTATTCCAACGAGCACCACGACATCGATGACCGGAAACGTCCTGTTTTCGACATATCGCGCCAAGTCCTCGATTGCCTCGCACTCTCCAACGGAGAATGCTCGGCTTATGAGCCATTCTGCGAGCTGATCCAGGCGGACAAGACGGGACATCGACCCGACCACCTGGTGTCGTTCATCGAACATCGCCAACTCCGCTTGACTCCTCAATACCGAGACTAGGCGAGCGCCATCGTCCGGCCGGAGACGAATAATCGGGCGAGTTATGCCAGGGAAGTCGGGGTTCGGCGGCACGTCTACACGCTCGCACGATGCTTTTGCCACTCGCAGGGGGGATTCAAGCGCTGCTCTATCAATCATCGTTGCCCTAGCCCCGCCGTAGCTCGCCTGTCGGAAAGTTGATCCGCCCTACCGCTTGGCTGGTAAGCGCCCACGGTCGTACCTTGCAGCGTTGGCGGCGCTCTTCAGTCGCTCAACCCCGGACGAACTCGCTTCGCACGGCGAACACTATGCGAAGCAATGCGGAATGACGAGAGCAAGCGTACATCATCGCTGGCGGTGATTCTCTACAGGTCCGGTTCGGTCAAGGAAATGCCGAGAGTTGGGCGCAGCACCAGGGGGCAAGTATGGTACGAGCCTGGTTCCCTACCTTCTCGTCATACCGACACTCAGGGGACAGGTTACGTTCGGGCCGGTCTCCGAATAGTATCGCTCTCTCTTGGTCTGAAGGTCCTTGCGATAGTCGGGCTCTCGCAGGCACTTCTTGCGCTCACCGTCATTGAGGTCGAACGACCGCTGTAAGGACTTGCAAGCCGAGACCGTTTCAGTGCTGGGCCTGTCGCATCCGAGAACACACAGAGCCAACATAAGCACAGGAAGGACACGTGGACTCACGGACTATCCCCTGCGGGCCGTTTCGAAGGGCAACGCGGTTGAAGATCTGAGTGTCACCCGCTCCAACCAGGACCTCGTGTCGTCCAGGAGCCTCTCACCACTCTCCACCGGGCTGAACTCCTGATCCAAGGGCCAAGTAATTTCCGAGAGCCGCTTCTTGCCGATCATCGCCTCCGGCACCTTGGCGGTTCCCGGATTCCGGAAGCGCACAATCGCGGCCTCCGACGCCCCGAACGCCTCCGCGAACGTGATCGCCTGATTGAGGTCGGGCCGGTCCCAGTCCCCCCCTGAGATCTTGTATTTGACGTCACCAACAGCCAGTCCGCGATCAAAGAGTAGATCAGGGTTGAACGTCATCGAAGACCCGGCGAGTTGGATGCCTCTCTTCTGGACCCGTGACGAGCCTAGGCCGCCGACGAGTAATCCCCTGATACCATCCTCAACCATGTCGGGGGTACGGAAAAGAAAGGTCCACGCCTTGTTCGGCCCATGAGCCAATGTTCGACCCGTGCTTGAAAGAACATGAAGTGCTAGAACCCACGCGTCTTCGTAGTGTCGCGTTTGGCGCTGGAGCGCTTGCTCGGTGTCCCCTGGCTGAAGATCGGCGGCTTCCCCGGTTCGATCCAGTAGCGCCATTGCTCGACGTCGCAGCGGCCAGTCCAGCAGCGGGCTCGCAACCACCTCTGTAGCCGCCGCCCGAAGAACACGATTCAGAGGAGAATCGAGACAGAATTCCTCAAACGAACAGCGCACACTGAGCCGCCCTGAGTAGAACGCTTGTGCCGTATGGAGCGGCATCAGATGGCCACGCGCCGCCGACATGTCCGCAACCGTCCTACGGTAGTCGCGGACCAAACCACGACGCAGAAGTAGCTCGGTCGATGTTACGAACCACGTAGCGACCAAGGTCCACAGCGATTCACCCAACGACAGTCGTGGTCTACTCTGGTCTAGACGAGGGAACCGGCCCGACATTGACAGTAGGTAAAGCAGATGGGCTATCGGAATCTTGGGCTCAACTAGAATCTGAAGCCTTCCGACCGCTATCACCCCCACGGCGTCCGCGACCCTCACACCGTACCTGCCCGGCGCCTGCGAACGGACCGCGATCACCCTTCGATCTCCGGTCGGATCAGTGGCTCCCCACCAGGTGGCCCGCGAAGCGAGTCTTGAGCCCAGACCACGGAGACTTTCCGCCTCGTCAGGCGTCAGAGAGAGTACTTTCTCCGCTGACTCGACAAGGGTTTCTTGCCTCACTACTACAGCGTCCAAAACTCCCCTGCCTGAAACGTAGCGGCCACATCGGGTTGGTCGAAGAAATACTCTTCTATCAGTGGCTGGATCTTGTGATCCCACGTGCGCCGTAGTCGAACGGGCGTCATCGAGTCGGCCATGAAGAATGTGTGTCCGATGAGATGATGGCGGTCCAGCTTCTGCCTCAATGCCTCGTTGAGCTTCTCGAACCCAGAAACCAGATCACCAATTGCATTTTCATGGGTCGCATAGAACCGCCTGAGGATCTCTGAGTCGGGTTGGCACTCAAAGATGTCGAACCGTCGTCTGAGTGCCGTGTCGATACTTCTAATGCTTCGGTCAGCGGTATTCATCGTACCGAGGAAGCGTAGCTTCTTTGGTAGCGCGAAGCGTGGCGAGTACTGGAGTCTGATGGGCTCATCCCGGTACTCAAACAAATACATCAGCTCACCGAGCACTTGCGGCAAGTTCGCCCGGTTCATCTCATCAATGAGAATAATGTGCTCAGTATCCCGTGTGCCCACGATCCTCGCCGTCTCCAAGACCACCCCGTCCACCAGCTTGAACTGCACCGCCCCGTTTTCGACCACGGGCCGCAGGCCCTGGATGAACTGCTCATAGGTGTAGCTGGGATGGAACTGGACGATACGAACTGCGTCCGGTCGTCCCTCCGTAGCGTAGGTCGCCAGATGCCTGGCGACCCAGGTCTTGCCAGTACCCGGAGGGCCAGCCAGCACAATCTGCGGCGATGCTCCTAGTAAGGCATCTGCTATTTCCTCCAGTCGCTCCTTGGGCCAGAGGGTCTGTTCGGCTAGCCATTCCAGGGTTGGCTTGGGTGTCGGCGCGATCGGGGTGGGCTTCTGAACAGGTGGAGGCCCTCCCGCCCTGCGCTGAGTCGCAAGTGCGGCGAGCCGCTCGGCCTCACTCGGCGTCAACCGATAGTTCGTTCCTCTAGGCTGCGTAAGGATCGCAAGATTCCGTAGTTCAGGCGAGGATCGAATGTCTGCCTTTGTCAGAGGAGACCCAAGTACTTCGATGTTCTCCAAGATGACCCGGAGTTGTTCCCCAGCAAACTTCTCCTTGTCCAGGGTGAACGCCTCTTCTTCGGGCAAGGGAGACATTACTTCGGGTCGACTCTTCACCGATCCGATCCCGACGATGCCACCGGGTGTCCCGGACTCCCACATGTATACGCGGTCGCCCGCAGCAATCTCGTCCTTGTATTGCGTGACGATCCAACTTTGCTGGGGAAGCGCGGCGAGGGCTCGTCGCAGCGCGTAGCGCTCCGGGTTGGCTTGAAAGACCCAGGCGCGGCCAGAGGCGTAGGCACCACCCGCCCCCTCGCGCACCACCCCTTTCTCGTCCTCCTCTTCCTCCTTGTCCTTCGCAGGTCGCCACTCTTCCTTTAACTTGTAGAAGTCAAACCCGTCCCGATACTGCGGTAGCGCTTCGAAGTGGTTCCTGATCACCCGAAGCTGAGTATCTAGGTCCTGATCCCGACCAGGAAGAGGCACATGCTCCCGGTAGCGCTCGACAATCCTTCTCTTGTCTCTGGTGCTGATGATCCTCTCGTAGCGGTCGGGAAACATCATATGAAGGAGCGCATGCCGCATATCGGCACCCCGGTATCTCGGAGTGGCGGTGTTATCGATGATGCCGTCGAGTTCATGTTGAACTGCGTCGGGAGAGGACAGAATGGCCCAGCGATCCGGTGCAGTCTTGATCTGCTGGGCAAACAGAAAGAGAAGGCGGACTTGCGGAAACTTCATGTGATAGCGATAGCCCGTCCGAGTGAAGCCAGCCTCGAGCGGTTTCCAAGTCGCATCCGAGGGATTGGGGAGATCCTGGACATGCCCGCTGAGAAGAGTTTTGATGAACTCATACTTCTTCTTGAAGAACGTCGAGGGCATGACATAGATAAACAAGGCGTCCGCGAAAAGCTTCCAGCACGCAGCAGGGAGAGGAGCGAATTGGTCTGCGAGCTTCAGGGCAAAGGAGCGATCATCCTCGATTGCTCCCACAACGAACCGATCCGTAATCTGGGCAAGATGGTCAGGCGTCCATATCGCCTCGGTAGGCCAGACGAGGCTCAAGTCCTGGACGAGGCAGCGGTCAACGAACTCCTTGGCAGCGCCGTAGAGGAGCGGCGAGCCCTTGTGCTGCGGCATCTGGGGCCTCCACGTTCCGAAGGTTAGGGGACGGGCGACTCATAGCAACGTAGCACACGGGACACAAAAAGCAGTTCAGTCTGGAACGACACCGGACAAGTGGGAAGCGACGCGGCTATGCGTATTCGTGATGGCGCGCGCGGAGTGTGTCGAAGTGAGCCCGCCAAGCGTCGTAGCCGACCCTACGGCGTTCCGTCGTCTCCTGTCGGCGAGCGTTGATTGTGGTCACCGAGACCTTTCGTAGCCAGCCCGCCGAAGACGAGCATCAGAGAATGAATAGGGCTCGTCCCTATCGTAGATCATGTGAAAGAAAGCCCACCGCACTGACTCACAGGCGCTTACCACTTTCTTAAGCTTGTCGAGGTCGGTATACACAGCATCTTCATTGATGTAGTCCGGTTTCGAGAACATCTTGAACTCCAACAAGTAGATCGGATTCCCTCGCTCGTAGAGAACAATGTCGGGTCTCATTCCAGTGAGCAGCGGTTCGCATCGGACATACACGCTGTCCCGCTCAGTACGTCGGCAATACTCGCGGATGTAGTGATATGCGGCACCGTGCATGTCGCGTTTGTTGAAGATGTCGTGATTCCAAAAGTCTCCAAGAAGGAGGTCATCGAGCTGTCGACGAGCGAACCCGTTAAACCGCTCAAATTCAAACCGCCCCATCCTGGTCCTCCGTCCGAGTATCGGAGTGGTCCGCCGCATCCAATGCGGACCATCTGCTCTCACTACCAGTCTATGGGCGTCACCATTTTTCGGACAAACCGAGTACCCTTTTGGGCAGCACGAGAATATGTGCTTACTGCGTGCTGAGGCGACCGGCGGTTAGCCTAGAGATTGCCGGTTGACGCGGCTTGCGGCCATCGTCTTGGCGATCTGGTCGTCTAGCGTGGGGGTTGCTGAGGCCTTGCTATCGTAGGAAACGCATCAACTGCGCCAACGTCTTTAAGACGCGCCAGACCAGTCCGGCGTGACCTGCCACCTCGCGGCACGCCGTATCCGACTTGCAAGCCGCGCACACGAGCTCTTTGGACCGACCCGACGGGCGCCCCCTCGCGCATGTCGCGCGTCAGCCGGTCGGACTCCTTTGGGTCGACGAACAGCGAGTGGTTGATCTCGTCGCGCGTCGCGTAGAACCGGCGGTTGCACCTCGGGCAGACGACCGGCACCCTCGTCGTCCCAGTCCCAGCAGTCGTCATGACTTGACCCCCTCTTCATGGTATCAAGCTCTCCTTTTTAAGCCCTCACGCCGCGCGGGTCCTGGTGTGGGCCACCAGGGCTCCAATGCTGCCCCGGACGGTGGAAATACTTCCGACGGTCCGCGCCGATACCGCAGCAGAGGCTACCCGCCGAGTGGAAGCGGAGTTCAAGGAACGGGCGGACGGGCAACTGGAAGCGGACCCGGAGACCGACCCAGCGTCCTAGACCAGCAAGTAGGCACGCGTTAGGGTCGCTAGGAGCCAAGCAGTGAGATGCGGTTCCGACCCGCAGACGCCGCAAACCCAGTTCCGATCCGGCACGGGTGCTTCCCCCGTGTCCGCTCTGCGAGTAGCTACATGACCACGCGACCCAAGCCGCGCCTTACTCTTCGTCCGCCTCGCCTTCCCGATACTTCTCAACCAGCGCCTCCAACCGATCTTCCCACCCTTCCCGGTGCTCTATCCGCCGGAAGCCGTCCACCGAGCCCCGCAGGAGCTCAATCCGGCTCTTCTGGCTGAGTGTCCGCCACTCTTCGTACATCACGTAGAGCGCATTCCCGTACGCCAGATTCTCAAACGCCACGAAGTCGTCACCAAACTGAGCTCCGAAGTACCGAAGGAACCCGCTCGTTCCGGCAACGTATGCGACGGGTTTCAGCTTCGCCATCACCTTCAGCCTTCTTTCCATTTGCTGCTGCTTCTCCGGCGGCACCGGCCGCTTCCCAGCTAGCATCCGCCTCATCACTTCGTCCACAGTGCCGGGCGGCAATATCTCCCAGTCCCCTTGATCGTCCGTGTGTACTCAGCCAGGGTGGCCGCGCTCGGGAATACGTCTATCGCCTGGACGTTCTCCTGCAGCAGGTTCAGATTGAACAGTAGGTCATCCTCGAAGTTCGCCTGACCTCGGTTCAATACCTGGTCAATGGCAAACTTGAAAATGCAGTCCTCGCCTACGCGGTCCAGTAGCTCCATAGTGAGCTCCAGTCCCTTCGCCGGGACAAACTCACGCGGATACACTTCCCGAGTCCAAGAGACTGTGTGCGACCCGTTCGACCAGTCGCCCCAGTTAGGCGTCTCTGCCGAGAACGTCCGGTCCTCCTTCGGCAGATCGCGGCGCACTATCTCCTTCCCTTCCACGTTCGTCCGGGAGTACGGACCCCGTTTCGGACTCGGAACCGCCGGCGGAGGAATCGTCAGATCATCGCCCGCCCGCTTCAGTCCCAGGTGCCGATACTGGCCGAAGTCCTCCGGCCGCAGCCTCTTTGCGCACCCCGCGATCACGTCATCCTGAGTGAAGGTTTAAAGACGTCTCCAGATCGCGTCCGGAATCTTACGGAGGTTCCGCTTCCCCATCCTCGTGTCTCCCCTACTACATCCGCGCTTCGACGAACGTCCTTCCACCTTCAAGCAACACCGCGAGCAGCCGCGCAAGGTCCCTCTGCCGCGTTCCGGTCATGTCCTTCTCCATCCGGATCCCGAGCATCTTCCACTCGTCCGGGACGGGCACCGCATCTGAGATCCCCACTTGAAGAAAGAACATCCGCCCGGGAGCCGAGCGGTGAGTCAATATGTTCCGAATCTCACGAAGTTCGCGGTAGGCCGAGTCGCTCGTCACCGAGTCCATCGCTCCCACCATGGGATCGCCACCGAACGCCCTGGCAAACGCCGCGCGGGTCGTGGAGGGGGAGACATTCCGCTGATCCTCAGCCGTCGCTAGGGAAAACCGCGCGGGAGCCAGAAAGCCGCCGATTGCGTATAGACCGTAGAACGTGGCTTCCAAGGCCGATACTGCGCTCCCGAAGAACCCGAACAGGTCACGCTCCTGGCGGTGCCGCCCCTCCGCCGAAGCCGTTCCAGTACGGTCTACGACAGACTGCGTGAAGGACGCGCTGTACTCGGTCACGGCGAGGTATCGGTAGGACATCGCGTTCCACGCCCCCGACCATTGCTCATACATGGTCGGGTTCGCCTGGTTGTGCTTCCGTACGATGGCGTGGACAGCTTGGTAGGCGGACACCGGAAACTCGTCGGGCATCACGAGCCCGTTCGTGGTCAGCGCCTGCTTCGACTCCTCCTCGGTCATGGCCGCGATGAGCCCATTGGGACGCCAGTCTCAGAGGCTTCGCGCGGCCTTGTCAAGAATGGAGTGTACTTCCACCTTGCGAGAGCATCTAGGTCTCTGCCTGGAGTACAGGTGCCCGGCTCGTCTCGAAGAGCCGCCCCCTTCGCTTGGGTTCTTCCGCTCCCGCCCACAGGGGGCCGGTAGTGCAATCCCCTCGCGGACTCGTGGTGTAGCGTCCTTACCACGAAGGTGATCCCTACGTGAACCGTTTGAAGCAAGTTTTACAAGACCTCTCTACCGGACCCACGTGGGCACCGGCCGATCCTGCTATTCTGGGGTCGTGCTATGCGAGCGGTGTCAACGCAACGAGGCACGTTTTCGGGTTCGCCGGTTCTCCGAGCGCCTGATCGACACCGCCTAGACCTGGCAAGGTTCGTCCCTCTGTGAAAGGTGCGTCGCGGACGAGCGGATCGGGCTTGTGATGGGGACTGGCCTTGTGCTTGAGGTCGAGCCCCTCACGCCCGAGCCCTGACCGCGGACGCCTCTGACCTTGGCCACTTTTGAGCCTTGCCCGGACATGGTCCCGGATACCGGTCCCGTTTCTGGTCGCCATGTCTCTGGCTGCTACAAACACAAGGGACCGGGAGCAGGTCCGGCATCTCCTCTAGGGACTCGAGGAACACCTCGAGGCCATGACCGAGGCCCATGCCGCGCAACCCTACCGGACACCTCCCAGAACTGATCGCGCACCTCCGGGCATCGCTCACCTCGAGTCGCGCGGGCGTCTGAGGCTGGCCTCGAGGATGTCGAGCCGGTCCACCAGCTCGGCCCAGTAGCCGGCGACTGGGGTTGCCCGGTCCGGCTCCCCGTCTCGAGCACGGGCCGTCCCTGTAGGGCATTCCCGCGAGAAAGCAGGCTAACCATTCGAGAGAAGGAGGCTGTCACGAACAGCAAGGACTCCGGCACCGCAGAGCAAAATCTCGCGGTCTCTCCGGTCGATGATGAACTCATCAAGGGTTGGGGAGAGTCCCTACGAGCCGACGGCTATGCCGGCTCGTCGATTGACAGGGCCAGCAAGCGCCTCCGGTGCTTCGCGCGACACCTGCCCAACGGGCTCACGAGAGCGACCTGGATGGACGTGGACACCTTCTACCAGAGCCGGAAACGACTGGAGAAGGAGAAGCGAATGGCTCGGAGCGGGCTGGGCATAGCAACTGTCGAGGTTGCCCTTGTTCACAGCCCAGGCTGGGCAAATTTTGTCGCTAGTGCGAAGCAGTTCTATGTCTGGGCGGAGAAACATGGGTTTGTCTCGGAAACCACGAATCCCATGCGTAGGATACGGGAGCACCGGAGAGCGTCCGAAGGTGTAAGGGTGCAACCTGAATGGTACTCAAGAATGCTCTTCCACCCCTCGCTGAGACATCGTGAAAAGAGTCTGCTCTGGCTACTTGCGCATGGACTCATGCCGACGGAAGTCCTGCGCTTGAGGCCGACCGACGTGAACCTCAGGGTTTGCGAGGTGCACGTTAAGGGCCGGTACCGTAGCCGGACGGTACCCCTCAGCGGCCGGGCCGTGGAGCGCCTCACGCCATGGGTAACGGCACAATATCAGCTCGGCCGCCCTTGGCTCTTCCCGTCTAGGCGCGGACGGTCGCTTTCGGACCGTACACTCCGCCACATCGTTCAGGGTGTAGCCGAGAGGGTCTTCCCAGGGCCGTCGCACGCCGGGATTCGGCGTGAGATTCATCCTGCCGGGTTCCGGAACACATTCGTGGTTCGCGCCCTGAGGCAAGGCGTGGCCGTAGATTGCCTCGTTAACTTGACGGGAATAGGGCGGGCTGAACTTTTGACTCGTTACTTGGCCCAGACCGCTTCTCCCGAACGCGTCAGGAGTGAATTCAAGCGAATTAGCGAAAGCTGGGCAGACTGGATCTAGTTGCATTCCATACAGTGTGACCGCGCCCTTTCTGACCCAGCGCCGGGGGCATTGCCGTGTCGAAATGACGCCGGAGATCCCGCCAGTGCAGGGGATTCGCATGAACTGAAGGCAGCACAATGGTCGCGCGAACCTGGGAAATCTACGCTCAAGGGGCAGAGTTTCACCCCTGATCTCAGCGATCTCTTCTGGCGCGGACGTCCTCGCCCCGGGGATGAGTAACCCCGCGCGTGTGCAGCTATTTGTTGGCCCACGACAATGATTAGCTGCGTGATGGCCGGGCCTTAACGGATACGAAACGCTCGCTCAAGCCCTCAGGCACGCCGAACGGCAGGGTCCTCGCGGGTCTCCCTAACCCTGTCAAGAAAAAAACAATCTCGTACTTGCTCCGATTTGCCCAGAGCTTCCTCCAAACATCCCCCTCCGATCTCTGATTTGCCCTCGTTTTCCTCGGATTTCCTCCAATCTCCTCACCTCGCCAACAGACTTCGGAGGCCGAGTGCTAAAACTTGGCTCGCGATGCTTCACCTACAGAGCTGCCGAGAGTGCGGTCGCGATCAACGCTGTCCACGTCGGGCGCGGTTCGTCGACGCCCGTGCGGGCTGACGCGAGCCAGCATTATGTCGGCCAGGCCAACGGTAGACCTCGGCGCGCTGCCTGCTGCGCTCAAGGCAAGGCGGCAATGGCTCGTATGGCAGTACGAGGAGCGGGTTGGTGACCCGAAGCCCACGAAGGTGCCCTACAACGCCCGCACCGGTGAGCACGCCAAGAGTACCGATCCTGCGACATGGAGCACCTTAGAAGACGCAGTCCGCGCGCTGCCCAACTACGACGGGATCGGGTTTGTCTTTGATTCGGACGACGGGATCGTAGGCATCGACCTCGACCGCTGCCGCGATCCCCAAACCGGCGCAATCGAGCCGTGGGCAATTGAGATTCTGGGCGATACGCGAAGCTACACGGAGGTCAGCCCCAGTGGCCGAGGTCTGCACATCCTGGTGGCGGGCGAGCTGCCACCCGGGACACGAAAGCGTGGGCTGGTCGAGATGTACGACCGTGGCCGCTACTTCACCATGACCGGCGAGCGGCTCGACGAGCTGCCGGTTGAGGTACGCCCACCATATCTTGAACTCGCCGCGCTCCACGCCAAGCTCTTCCCGCCCCCATGTCGACCCAAGGCGAACGACCATGCACCAATTGCGTCGACTGACGTGGGGGACTTGACGCTGCTCCGGCGCGCCCGCGCAGCGGCCAACGGCGAGAAGTTCTGCGCGCTCTACGATGCAGGGGACTGGCAGGGCGCCGGCTATCCCTCGCAGTCGGAAGCGGACCTCGCCTTGGCCAGGATCCTGGCTTTTTGGACCGACGGGGACGCAGACCGCATGGATCGTCTCTTCCGTGCCTCTGCGCTCGTGCGGCCGAAGTGGGACGAGCGCCGCGGCCCGGCGACCTACGGCGCGCACGTCGTGGACTTGGCCCGCGCGAGCGCGACGGAGGGGTACGCTCGGAAGAGCTGCCCCACGCCCCCAGGAGGCGGGGATGGCGCCCCCTACCTCGAGACAATCGCGGCGTTCCTAGCCGAGTCCGACCCCCCCGTGGCGATGCTCTTCCCCGAGCTACTCCCCGCCGGCGTGCTCATGCTGGTTCACGGCGAGCCGCGCGCGCGCAAGAGCCTCGTGGCGTTCGAGCTCGCCATGGCGGCGGCGACCGGAACCGAACCGTTCGGTCTCCCTCGGTTCAAGCCGACCGATCCGATCTCGGTCCTCTACGTCCAGGAAGAGGATCCGCGGACCCTCACCCGGGCTCGCCTCCGCCGGCTGGTGCGGACGCGGTGTGGCGCCAACCCGCCCACGACCCTCCACGTGTCGGTCCGCCGCGGCGTGGACCTGGATGACCCGGCCTGGATCGAGCAGCTCCTCGCCGACTGCACGCGCCTCGGGGTGCGCTTGCTGGTCCTTGACGCGGCCCGCCGGCTGTCCGCAAAGGCGGATGAAGGCCCGGCAAAGGTTCGGGAGCTGATCGCCGTCGTGCGGACGCTCGTGACCCGTGGTGGCCTCACGGTGGTAGTCGTACACCATGACGTCAAGCCGCCGGCTTCCGGGCAGGACTTGCGGCGGCGCAGTCAGAGGGCTTCTGGCGGTGACTGGTTCGCCGCCGCCGAGTGCCCAGTGCACATCGAGCGGCTGAACGAGCGCGAGAGCCTAGTCTACCCCCAGGACTACAAGTTCGCCGCAGACCCGGGCCCCTTCACCTTTGCCTGTGAGGTCGATGGCCGCCTGATCTCCCGCCTGGTCGGCCGCGACACGAGCATCGACCACGCCGAGACGGCCGGAATCCGGGGCAAGCTGCTCGACTGGCTCCGGCCGAAGGGGCCGGCTTCCAAGACGGCTATGAAGGCCGCCGGTTTCGGCTGGACCACCATCGGCTCCATGCTCGAGGGCCTCCTGCGTGAGGGCCTGGTCGACACGAAGCCTGGGCGCACGGCGCAGAGCCCGCTCTACTTCGTCGTGGGGGAATCGTCTTCGGCGTCTCAAGAGGGTTCCTAGCGGAAACTCCCAGATGATCACTAGTAATCGAGTACTTGAGCAGTCCGGGATGGTTCGAGACGGCTCGGAACCGTCTCCCGTCTCCTCCCGTAAGGGAGGACGGTTCCCAAGACGCTTCGCTGTGTATCCACGGGACGCTCAAGTTTCCGAGCGAAGAGTAGTGGACCCGGCCGCCCTCCTCAAGAGGTCGGGGTCGCCGCCGCCGGCATCATGCGCCTTCGGATGAGCCACGCGAGCCTCGGCGGAGGCGTTTCAGCGGGGCGCGAGCAGCGTGGGCGGCACCTCATCAACGACCCGACCGATGTCGCCACGAACGGGGCCTCATGATGGCCGGGCGTCCGAGCCCAGTGCCGCGCCGGGGCCGAGCCCCCCTTGACTCGGCGGCGCGCCCTCCGCAGACTGCCGGCACGCTGCCGACGATTGTGCTCACGGTCGGGCCGGACCCCAATGGCCACGTGATGGCGGATGTGGTGCGGATCCTGCTGGATGAGATGCGATCGGCTCAGAGCGGCGCCAGATGACCACGGCACTCTACGCGCGCGTGAGCACGGAGGACCAAGCGGAGAAGTACGGCTTGGCCGCGCAGCTCCGCGAGCTCCGGAATCGGGCCGGGCAGGGGGCGATGGAGTTCATCGACGACGGGGTGTCGGGAGCGACCCTGGAGCGCCCGGGGCTCGGGCGGCTGCGCGCAGCCGCACGCCAAGGCCAGGTTCAGAGGCTCCTAATTCTGGATCCGGACCGGCTCTCCCGTCGCCTGGTCTATCAGTTGTTGCTGCTCGAGGAGTTCAGCCGCGCGGGCATCGCGGTCGAGTTCCTCCGCGGCTCGACCGAGGACACGGCCGAGGGCCGGCTGCTCCTCAACGTTCAGGGGGTCATCGCAGAATACGAGCGCGAGAAGATCCGAGAACGGACGCTTCGCGGGAAGCGGGAAAAGGCGCTGCGCGGGGGCGTGATCGGCCAAGTGCCGTATGGGGCACGGGTTGCCGACGTCTCCTCCGGCGTGGTCGAGATCGAAGACCGGGAAGCCGCCGTCGTGCGCATGCTGTACCGGTGGCTGGTAGAGGAGAAACGATCGCTGATTATCATCGCTCGGGAGCTCACCGCGCTCGGTATCCAGCCGCGTCGTGCTCAGACTTGGGCCAAGACGTCGATTCGGCGGATCCTCTCGGACCCGTTCTACAAGGGAGAAGCCTTCTTCAACCGGCGACGGCGCGAAGGAACCCGTCTTGTCCTGCGGCCTGCTCACGAGTGGATACCCGTGCGCGTCCCGGCGATCGTCTCAGAGGATCTCTGGCAGCAGGCGCAGACGCAGCTCCGGGCGAACGCCGCGCACCTGGCCGGTCAGGCGGGCCGGCGGTACGTGTATCTCCTCCGGGGCATGGTCCGATGCGGCCAGTGCGGCCGCGCCTACAACGGTCAGATGCACCACGGCACCCCGATCTATCGGTGCAGTGGGACCCGCAGGCCGGTCGCGGGCGTCCGGTGCCGGAACCGCCGATGGGGGGCGCTTGCCCTGGAGAAGCAGATCTGGGCGACGGTGGCGGTCGCCATCAAGCACCCCGACCGTCTGCGCGCCGGTGCTGACGACCTCCGGGTAGGCGACCGAGTGGTCGCCATCCAGTCCGAAGTGACTGCCCTACGAGGCGAGCTAGCGAAGCTCGATCGACAGGAGCACCGGTTGCTCGACCTCTACCTTGAGGACCAGCTAACCGTGCCCGGGCTCCAAGCCCGCCTCGACGCTATCCGGGACCAGAAGGCCGCCCTAGCCGCTCGAATCGCCGTCGGGGAGTTAGGGCTGGCCGACCAGCAGGGGCTGGCGGCCTCCCAGCGTGCGCTGGAGGCACTCTGCCGACGCCTCCAGGCGGGGATTGACCACTTATCCCTCGAGGGGCGCCGGCGGGTCCTCCAGGCCCTCCGGACGCGAGTCATCAGCCATCATGACCGCGCGGAAGTGCGCGTCACCCTTGGCGGTGGGAACTGGACCGATCATCAAGACATTGTGGGCGCCGGCCGCGGCGATCTCCAGGCCGCGCTTGGCGTGCGCGTGCCCGCGCACGTCCGCGAAATCGAGCCCGTCACGGTCCGGGGCGGCCGGAGCGCCG
>Ga0070698_100001433_pt1 | contig 26440 bp, 24 predicted proteins | sample KBSK1502metaG_FD_65477 | JGI IMG/M metagenome (GOLD analysis project Ga0070698, IMG submission 65477) | Corn, switchgrass and miscanthus rhizosphere microbial communities from Kellogg Biological Station, Michigan, USA - KBS K1-50-2 metaG | ecosystem: Host-associated > Plants > Roots >... | reverse complement strand
ACTCAGTTCAGCGCCACACTGGATCGGGCAGAAAAGCGCCTGCCACCTTTGCAGATTGGTAAGCGCGGGCAACTACAGGAATGGATTGAAGACTATGGCGAGAATGAACCGCAACATCGCCATGTTTCACATCTTTACTCGCTGTACCCGGGGCATGACATCAGCCTCGAGCTCACTCCCGAATTGGCGGCAGCGGTGAAGAAGAGCCTCGAACTGCGCGGTGATGGCGAGAGCGGGTGGTCAACAGTGTGGCGGACGACTCTTTGGTCACGACTGCAAAACCCGGAACGTGCTTACGCCAATCTGAAGATCTTAATCACGACCAGGACGCTGCCGAACATGTTCGATCAGGGACCGCCTTTTCAGATTGACGGTAATCTCGGCGGTACGGCCGCGATCACTGAGATGTTGGTCCAAAGTACTCCCAACGAAATCGTTGTCCTGCCTGCCCTGCCGCATCAGTGGTCAAGTGGTAGTTTGCAGGGAGTGCGCGCTCGCGGTGGCGGCAAGGTGGACATCGTTTGGAACGCGGGCCGGCTGACAGAGTTACGAGTGCGATCCGAACGTGCCGCAAAGTACCGCATCAGGTATGGCGACAACACAGTTAACCTTGAAACTCGGCGTGACAAGCCAATCACGTTAGATCGCAATCTTCACAGAATTGCTCATTGAGTGCGGTTCAAATGAAATAGAAATTGCGCTCTGTGTAGGAGGAAAACCGATGACAAATAGGAAACTCGTTTGTTTCATGACTCTGTCGCTGGCGGTTGCTCTCGCGGCTCAGCTTGCGGCGCAGGTTCAAACCGTAGTGCCTCCCGTGGTGGCCGGGGCGAAGCCTGTGACGGTGGAGCGAATTAAGGTTCATGGGACAGCCCTTGAGGGCAATCTGGAGGGTGACATCGTAGACCGGGACGTGATCGTATTTCTGCCACCGAGCTACGCCAAAGAAAAGTCCCGCCGCTATCCGGTCGTCTATGCGTTGCATGGTTATTCCATCGGCGCCGAGCAATGGAGCGGCGAAATCCACGTGCCGCAAACCATTGAAGGCGCTTTTGCCCAAGGTGCTTCTGAGATGATCGTTGTGCTACCCGATTCCAAGACCCTGCACAATGGCTCGATGTATTCGAGTTCGGTGACCACCGGAGATTTCGAGCAGTTCATTTCCCATGACGTGGTGTCTTACATCGACGCTCATTATCGAACGATTCCGAACCGGCTTAGCCGTGGCCTGGTTGGTCATTCCATGGGAGGGTATGGCGCAACTCGTATTGGCATGAAGCATGCCGATGTTTTCGGCAGCCTGTACATCATGAGCCCGTGTTGCTTGTCACCGCGGGCACCCGGTCCTCCGAACGCAGAACTAGCAAAGACTCTCGAGGCTGTGAAGACGCCCGAAGATTCTGCGAAATTGCCATTCTTTGCGCGCGCCACGCTCGCCAGCGCCGCAGCGTGGTCGCCCAATCCTAAAAATCCGCCGCTCTATCTTGATTTGCCGATGAAGGACGGAGTAGCACAAGCGGGCGTTCTTGCGCGATGGGCGGCGAATGCGCCCTTGGCGTTCGTGGATCAATACACTGGAAATCTTCGCCGATACCGAGCAATCTCGATTGATGTCGGCGACCAGGACGGACTCCGAGTCGATTCAGGCAAGCTACACGATGTGCTCGATAGGTATGGAATCGCAAATAGCTTCGAAGTATACCAGGGCACTCACACGAGTAAAGTGGCTGATCGTTTTCAGAATCATGTACTAACGTTTTTCAGCCGGAACCTTTGTTTCAAGACTGGGGCTTGCCGGTAGAAGCACCCGGCAAAATTCCGCCGAGTATTTTGGAGAGGGAAGATGCAACGAGAGAGTTCAGACACCCATGGCTGAGCCATTTGTCCTCCCACCGGCGTCCCGCGATTGAACGAAGCAAGTATCAGATGGTCCCTAAGGAGGTTGGTTGAGTGTACGTTCTTGATGGACGTGTCGCCGTCGTCTCGGGAGCTGCAACCGGCATTGGTCGCGCGATCGCGATGCGATTGGCGGGAGAAGGCGCGCTCGTCGAAATCCTCGACATCCAGGATGCAGCCTCAACTTGCGAAGAGATTCGCGCCGCTGGCGGTGCCGCTAATTCCGAAATCTGCGATGTGACGAACGAAGATCAAATCGCCGCGTCAGTGAAAGCAATCGCAGATCGTCACCACACGGTTGATATTCTCGTCACCAACGCGGGCGTACTTTCGGGACGCCAACTTGCACCAACGCTCTCTTGCTTTGTGCAAGCTCAACTCCTGGTGCTGCAGGCAATCTATCCTTTGCTTAAAATGAGCGCTCATGGAAGGCTAATCAACATTGCTTCGCGGACTAATTTCCTTGCTAATCCCGGCCAGATGACGTACGGCGCGGTGACGGGCATGACACGCCTGCTGGCAAGGGAAATGGGCGAAGACGGCATAACAGTGAATGCGGTCGCACCGCGGATGTCAGCCACGCCGCAAACGCAGCCTTACTCGCCTAAAGAAGCATTTGGTCGAGTGATGATGAATCAGGCAATCAAGAAGAGTGTGCGACCTGAGCACGTCGCAGCGTTAGTGGCATTCATCGCCAGCGACGAGGCGGAGTTAATCACAGGACAGATGATTCTATGCGATGGCGGCAGTTTCCCGGACTGAAGTTGATGACTCGCCGAAGGTACTCATACTAGCAAGGCAGCTAATCGTTTTCAGAATCACGTGATGCCATTTTTCAGCCGCTTTCTCTGTTTCAAGATCGCAACCTGCCGGTAGAAGCGAGTGACTTCATCGACGACGTAACGAAAGCGAAAGGAAGTGTGGCGCCTCGGGAAACGTGAACGCACGATGCATGACCGAGGGAGCTGGAGTTGATTGAGAAGCAGCCAAGGGAGCAAACAAAATATGTCATTCCGCGCGAGTCAAAAAGTCATCGCAATTGCACTAAGCCTGCTGATCATCGGCTCAACCGCCGCCCAACAACAACCAAAGCAGCCGTACCTGGACACATCGCTCCCGTTGGACCAGCGCGTCAACGATCTGATCTCACGCATGACGCTCGAAGAGAAAGTCTCTCAGATGATGAACGCCGCACCGGCGATTCCGCGTCTCGGCGTCCCCGAGTACGACTGGTGGAACGAAGCACTTCACGGCGTCGCTTTCGGCATCGCGACAGTATTCCCGCAAGCGATCGGTCTTGGAGCAACGTTCGACCCGCAACTGATCAGCCGCGTCTCGACTGTCATCTCGGAAGAAGCACGCGCGAAGTATCACGAGGCTCAGCGGCACGGAAATCGAAGCCGTTTTAATGGTCTCACCTTCTGGTCGCCAAACATCAATATTTTTCGCGACCCGCGCTGGGGCCGCGGCCAGGAAACCTACGGCGAAGATCCTTACCTCACGAGCCAGCTCGGAGTCGAATTCGTCAAGGGACTGCAGGGCAACGATCCCAGGTATTTGAAAGTCGTCTCAACGCCCAAACACTACGCTGTGCACTCCGGGCCCGAGCCCGAGCGGCACCGGTTCGATGCCGCGATCAGTGAACGCGATCTGCGAGAGACATACTTGCCGGCGTTCCGGGCGACCATCACGGAAGGTCGTGCCGGATCGGTGATGTGCTCATACAACCGCGTGAATGGCGAGCCTGCTTGTGCTAATACGCATCTACTCGGAGATCTGCTGCGTGGTGAATGGGGCTTTAACGGCTACGTAGTCTCTGATTGCGGCGCTATCGACGACATTTATCAGCGGCACCATTTTCTAAAAAGCGCTGAGGAGGCTTCAGCCCTGGCCGTGAAGAGAGGCACTGATCTCGAGTGCGGCGACTCTTACAAATCACTAGTCAAGGCCGTGAAGCAGGGTTTGATTTCAGAGTCCGAGATCGACGGCGCTCTCAAGCGGTTGTTCACGGCTCGCTTCCGCCTCGGAATGTTTGATCCGCCTGAGCTGGTGCCTTATGCACAAATCCCCTTCTCGGCAAACGATTCGGCCGAACATCGCCAGCTTTCCCTCGAGGCGGCGCGCGAATCAATAGTGTTGCTGAAGAATCAGAACAATACCTTGCCTTTGCGGAAGGACCTCAAGTCGATTGCCGTGATTGGTCCAAACGCGGACGATGTGCCGGTGCTGCTGGGCAACTACAACGGCCAACCGTCGCGGGCGACAACGCCGCTCGCCGGCATCCGGTCTCACGTGTCGCCAGGTACGAAGGTGATCCACACAATGGGCACGACGCTTACGGAAGTTTCGGTTGTGCCGGTGCCGGCCTCTGCATTGCGCGAACCCGGTGGCAAGCCAGGTCTTAGTGCTGAATACTTTGCCAACAAGAACCTTGAGGGTATTCCCGCGCTAAAGCGAGTCGATGCATCAGTAAACTTTGATTGGGGAATGGGGGCGCCGGCGGCAGAACTTCCGGCAGATAATTTCTCAGCTCGCTGGACCGGAAAACTCACGCCTACCATCTCGGGCAAGTATCACCTCGGCGCGATCGCCGACGATGGCGTCCGCATCTATCTCGATGGGAAATTGATCGCCGAAGACTGGACCGACCACGCGCCGACAACGATCACTGGTGAAGTCACGCTGCAAGCCGGCAAGAGCTACGACCTGAAGATGGAATACTACGAGAGTCAGGGCGGGGCCGTGGCCAGACTTGTTTGGCAACCTCCCGGCGGCGCCAGTACCGTCGCTCCCTATGCCGAGGCGTTGAAGGCGGCGAAGGAGGCAGACACGGTGGTGTTGGTTCTTGGACTGTCGTCGAAACTCGAAGGTGAAGAGATGACCGTACGTGAACCCGGCTTTCTCGGCGGCGATCGCACGGACATCAAACTTCCGGCCCGTCAGGAAGCACTGCTTCAGGCAGTGGCCGCGACCGGCAAACCCATCGTGCTCGTGCTGCTGTCGGGCAGCGCCCTGGCGGTGAACTGGGCCGATACACATGTGGCGGCTATCGTCCAGGCTTGGTATCCGGGCGAAGAAGGAGGCGCCGCAATTGCGGACGTCCTCTTCGGCGATTACAACCCCGCTGGACGTTTACCCGTGACGTTCTACAAATCGGTGGACCAGTTGCCGCCGTTCGAAAGTTACGCGATGGAAGGCCGGACGTATCGCTTCTTCAAAGGCCAACCGCTTTATCCGTTCGGCCACGGACTGAGCTACACAAAGTTCAAGTACTCTGGATTCACCGTCTCATCGTCGCGCGTGCCGGCCGGCGGGACTGTCCGCGTGAGTGCGACCGTAGAGAATTCGGGAAGTCGCGAAGGGGACGAGGTGGTCCAACTCTATCTTACACACGTGGAGGCATCAGTGCGCGTGCCGATTCGTTCGCTAGCGGGCATAGAGCGCGTCCATCTGCAGCCGGGCGAACGACGAGTGGTGAGTTTCACAATCGATCCGCGGCAACTGGCAGTGATTACAAACGACGGCCGCATGGTAGTTGAGCCAGGCGAGTTCAAGGTGACAATGGGCGGGAAGCAACCAGGCTTTACCGGCACCGCCGATGCCGCAACCACGGGGTTTGTCGAGGGACGGTTCTCAGTGACCGGTAAGGCGACTGAACTGAAGCGCTAGGCGTCTGTTTATGCAAAGTCGGCTGGCTTATTCAGTACTCGACGCCAGACGTCTTTGTGTTTCTTAGGGACCTGCGTTTATGGCCAATTACTACATTTGCTATGATTGTTCAGACGGCGGAGAGCTTCACGGAATCTACGACTACATTGAGTATCCTGAAGCTGGCCTATCGGGTTGCCGCTTGAGTGAGGTTTAAGCTCGAAAGCAACTGGCGCTTTTTCGGGAGTTCACTGTTCATTGCCGGTCGGAAGTGGTAGTTGCGATCGATGTTGATCGGCTGGTTCTGGCCTGTGACGGGTCTTGAACGCAGCAAAATTAGCGTATGGGAAGGCGCATAGCGTCCGTTGTTTCCCGCGGTAACTTCAATCATCGGGCCGCTCTCGACGTGAACAGAATTCTTCGACTGTGGAAAAAAACCTTCAACGACTCGCGACGTCTCACGCTTGAGTACCAGACTCTCATTGGCATCGTGGTCATCCCGGCGCTAATGCTTTACGGCGTATGCGCTATCCTGCTAGCCTCAGTCACGCGCGCTGGTGAGCTTTCTCGCAACCGTCGGCACACTGCTGGATGCGACGTGCCGAAGCAACATGCGATGGAGTGTTTCTTCATTACAGTCGCAGAGAGTCAGATTTGGCTCCCTGGTGAATTCGCTCGAACTTGGAGTGTTCCCGGTAACTTCGCAGGAAAAAGCTCCCTAGCAGAGTAGAGTCTCTAGAGAAATTGTCACTCTTCTGTTTAGAAGCTTTCCATGAGGGTAACTTGATAATGCCGTCGTGAAACAGGCAATTCCGTTCGTTTTCAATCTGGTCGTTGGAGTTTCGATCTCAAGTCTTTGCCTAAGTCCGTCAATCCAAGGCTTATCAATTCACTGCGCGTGGGGATCTCAGTCCCACGGTCTCACTATCGGGCCAAATTGGCACACTTCCCGAGCGCGATCCACTGCCGGATCAAATCCGTTCCAGATGGGCCAAATCAAAAGAACAGGAAATCAGGTGGGCTCTGTAACTAACTGATCTGATACTGGCTTAGGAGGGGAATGGGCAATCGGTAAGTGCTTTCTCCTGGCGGCTCGGAGAGGTGAAGAAGCCACTGTTTGCATGCCCAGGTTGCGCAGGTTTTTCAAAATGAGGATCCGATTACTTATCTAATAGGTACGCGACCTGTCCCATCTTTCCCCCGAAGCACGAAAAGGCGTCTCTGCTGCGTGGCTATAAGTTCTTAAAATACTTAAGGTTATGGTAGCGGGGGCCGGACTTGAACCGGCGACCTTGGGGTTATGAAGACTACTTCAGCCGCTGCATATAGCGCTTCCAGAATAATAACCAGCATATTTCGCGGAAAGTCAGCCGTTTGCGCAGAACCTAACGCACGCAGGTGCACATAGCGCACAGAAGATTACAGCAAGTTTACAACAAAAATCTGGAGCTTGAACTACGGTTTAGAACTGACTAAGGGACGTCTGCAAGCGGAGAGCGCGGTGTGCTCGTTTCGCAACGTCGCAACAGCCATGCCCTTTGGAAATTGGCAACGAATTTTAAGTCCGCTTCGGGGGTACCTACGTCATTACTACTACGCGTTACCAAGTCGTATTTACCGACGTTTCAGCCGTCAGAGCAAGCTACGTCCAGCATGGTATAGGTACGTAACCCCCTCATCTTCCCCTCGTCTGTGTTCTGGCAAAGGGAGGTTGAAAAGAATGAATGCACTGGTTGCTGGATTGGACGAGATCAGAATTCCTCGCCCATCCTGTCGAGCTCTTCGACGCCATCAATATTATTGTAGAGAACGCTCTTTGGGTTTCTGTTGGGCCGCATGTGGTAATACAGAATCGCGATATTTTTCATAACCATCTTACGAAACCGAGTGTTGAGCAACTCGGCGCTGGCTGGTTGACCGAGATTCGCGGGATTCATCCGCGCGTTCGAGACCACGGCAAAGCGCGAATCCACCCAGTAACTAAAAGCATATTGCCAAGTCTTCTCTCGAATATACATGTCGCTCTCAGTAAGCCCAATGACAACTGCATCAGGATCCCCGGCCAGCTTTGGGTACGTTCGTTTGATCAGTTCGATTACATCCTCCGCGATCAACTGATGGCGGTGACCGTCAAACGTTGACGCGTCCAAAGGAATGGCCGGAAGGCAAACTATGCCGATACCAAATTTCCTCTTGTAGTAGGTCGCCAGTTCAGCCGTGGCCGGCGACGAAAAATCGCCTAAAGGAATGAAGTAAGCGGTTCTTTCATCAAGGCCACTGGCCGTCTTGGATTGTGCAAACGCCGCCTTCTTATCACCAATAGCTAGATACGCCCGGGCTAGACCATAATGCGCCTTTGCCTCGCTGGGCATTAGCCTGATCGCCAGCTGGTAAGCCTTGATTGCCTCTCCGTAGCGCGCTAAGGATTCATAAGCGACGCCAAGCTGTGTGTACGCCATCACCTCGTCCGGTTGAGATGAATTGCCTGCCTATAGGCGTTGACTGCCTCACCAGGCCTTCCCGAATAGGTATATGCATTGCCCAGAAAAAGATAACCATTCACATTGGGCGAGAGTTTTATCTCTTGTTGGAAGACCCCAACGGCCTCTTCATACCTGCCCAGATCGTAGTACATCCTGCCCGACCAGTCGTACGCACAAACGTCGTTCGGATTGAGCTGCGTTGCCCGCTTGAAAGCCTTCTCAGCATCTACATACCGGCCCGTCTTCCAATAGATAACACCCAGGCCACAGGAGGCGCAGGATTCGTCTTCGAGGCTCATGGCCTGCTTGAACGCTTTTTCCGCTTCGTCGTATCTAGCTAGCTGACGGTTAGCGTCGCCAAGTTCTACATAGGCTCGAGCAAAGTTAGGACTAAAGCGAACGGCGTGTTGATAGTCGGCGACTGCCTGTTGGTACCGACCTGCAGCGGAATCTCGCCTACCTTTCATGACGTAAATTCTAGCTGGTGCCCAGGCGGCGATGAATATCACGAGCAAGCCGAAGATCGCCCAGCTAACTATCGCACGCTTTCTCATATCCGGTCTTCCTGTCTGCTTGATTCATACCGGTGCTTTTGGACGTCAGGTGAGGTGAGAACGTATGAACGAACCGCGTAGAGCGGCTAGGGCGTAACCACGATTAGACTCGACGAGCTGTTAAGGCTTCGCTCGAGCCGGGGTCAATACGAGAATGCCACAGAGGTCTTAGCAGCGCAATAAAATTACCTTAACGGCGAGCACTCGAGCACTATTGTGTGCAGATCATTCGCATGCGGGATGGAGTGATCTATGACAGCCCCGTAAACCATTGATTCCATTTGGTGCCGAGGGCGGGAGTCGAACCCGCACGGCCTTTCGGCCAACGAATTTTAAGTCTCAAAATGACTGTTTTCGCCTGTTCGGCCAGAGTCTGCTCCGTGCCGCTTTCTTAGTATTTTTCGCATGATCTCTTCGGGTTGGCTAGGGTGAATGGGTCGATTTGGGAGAGTTGGCACACCATGGGCACACTAATCTTTAATAGATTTTCCGTTCCACAAGATCGGTCCTGTCTCAAAATCCCACTCGGGTAGAGAACTGTCGGGCCGGGAGCACCTCGCTTAAGAATCACCAACCGGCGACCCATTAAATAAAGCCAGCCCGGATTGCGATAAATGAAGTGAGACGAGTGGCCTTTGTTCATGTATCGAGGTTGGACGCTAATAGCAGCCTTGGTGATCAGATCAAACCACAGGGTCCACTCGGCCCAAAATGAGAAATGAGGCGAGGCTTCCTCAACTGCGAGTTTCGGTAGTATTCTTAGGGCGAAAACTCTTCCCCGGTTAACTTTGCGATGCGCATCAGCAGTCCAGACTGCGCGAATAAACTCAATGAGAAGGGAAGTAGACAAAATGAAGACCGTAAAAGTTATCAAGGGAATCGCTCTTTCATTAGTGGTTTGCGCCGTGATGTTTGTGGGCGCCGATTCAACGACGGAAGCAGGCAATCGATGCACGGATCGCTGTGCCGATGTTTACAAGGTGAAGAAGGATGGCTGTCGGCTGATCCCGTTCAAGACCGAGCGTCATATTTGCGAGCGCACGGCCAAAGAAGCGAAGAACGATTGCAAACATAGATGTCGTTAGCAGTGAGCAGCAATCACTCTCCCCCACCTGCCGCCGACAATCTCAGCTCCAGCTGAGCGCATCTCTTCAATCGCTTTCCCGCCGTCGTTCGGATTAACGTTGACTGCCCACATTTCTAGAGAACTCACATTGTCGACCACATTACTTTTGTATATTCGCATGCTGCCGATTGGCCCACGACAGCCCGTGGCCCGAAACCCACATCAATAGGCGTCAAGCGAAAATGGCTGTCGTAAAGCAATATTTACGTGGTGAAGTTGATCTTCCTTTGAATTCATAGGGTTAGGGAGTGCTTAACTTTTTGGACATAATCAGTGATCCCTCCTTATTTAACTTTTGAGTTCGTTTCACCTACGGGAGTGATGCCGGCAGCACGGTTGATTCTTTTCACTGGATATTTGGGCAAGGCCACTACTCGTCACTACTAAGGAATAAGAATAATCTTACCCATGGTCCGTCGGCTGGACATGGCTTCATAAGCTTTTCCGACATCGGCAAGGGCAAAGGAGTGCTGAGCAAAGAGCTTCACCTGCCCGGAGCGAATCAGTTCAAGAAGAGGCCGGACACACGCCGCAATCCGTGATGGCTCCAAAGACGGAAAATTAAAACCAGTGATCGATTGATTCTGAAAGATCAACTGCCGGACCTTTTCCGGGGGCAGCGTGTCATGGACGTTTTTCGCACCGAACATTATAACCCGTCCGAATGGCGCAATCAGTTTGAAGCATTCGTCGCTCACTTCGCCGGACGCCTGCTCCAGGACGACTTCGATGCCCTTGCCACCGGTCGCCTCTCTCACCTGATCGGCCCAGCCTTCGTTACTGTAATTGACGGTAACATCAGCTCCCAGTCTCTTCAGCAATTGTACCTTTTCATTCGTACTGCCGAGGCCGACGACGCAAGGTGAGCCCATCAGCTTTGCGAGTTGTGTGAGATAGAGTCCGACGCCACCTGCCGCCGATTGGATGAGAATGCTCTCGCCGGGCTGGAGTTTGGCCGCATATATTAGCAGGGCGTAGGCGGAGAGCCCCTGGATCGGGATTGTTGATGCCTCGGCAAATGACAATCCGTCTGGAATCGGGATGGCGGCACTTGCATCGGCAATCGTGTACTCGGCGTAACCACCGCTGGAAACAATAGACGTGACGCGATCGCCCGGTTTGAGGCTCTTCACCTTATGGCCGGCCTCAATGACTATTCCTGCGGCCTCAAAGCCCATAATGAACGGCACTTCCTTTGGCACCTGGTATCTGCCTTCGATCAGTTCAAGCTCGGCAAAGTTGATGCCCGCTGCTTTAACTTGAATGAGGATTTCACTCGGCGCTGGCTGCGGTCTATCCGCATCCACCATTCGGAGGCTCTTCGCACCTTCATACCCGTTCAATACGACTGCTCTCATGTCTGCTCTCCTCGAATCTGCGTTTCCGCTAAGATTTCAACTCTCTGATTGTGCGCAGTGACGCGCCAGCGGCAGGTAACCGCATTAGTTACTTCTATAACCTGCTCGATCCTAAATTCCACGACACGCCCCGCCCCAGGGAACTTTGCCGCCAGGTCAGCATCCCATCTGGTCCTGGCTTTGCGGGTGAGTTGAAGCGTATTGCCTCCCTCGAAATCAACGAACAACAAACCCGCACTGGGGTTGACGCATATGTTGCCGAGCGTATTAAACATCGAGTTTCCGGAATAATCAGCCCACAAGATGCTGCACTCATCTACGATACGGATCAAACCGGCTGGCCCACCGCGATGAGAAGCATCAGCGCCCATCTCAGGGTGTTGGCTTGCAATGAAGAATGTATCGGCAACACCAACAGATTTCTGCTGCATGCCGGATAAAGATACCGAGCGGGCCACCGCCGGCGGAGGCTTCTGCTTATCGTCCTCGCAACTCTCTAGCGCGCGCGCATGAATGTACTTCGCGCAGTTGGGATAAACCTCTCGCGTCTCCATTTCGAAGTCGGAGCTCGTTTCACGGGCGACAGTTCCGTTGATACGCATGCCCATTTTGCGGGCGAAGTCGATAACTAATACTCCTACGCTCGCACCCACGTGCAAGCTGTCTCGTAGAGGGTCGCTTGCGATCGGCTTAGCCTCCACTCTCACCCGGAGATCTACCGGAGCGCTGATGAAGCCCGGCTTTCCCGTCAGCAGCGTCGCCCACACCCGGCCGCGCTCATCAATCGAGCTGATCACGGCCATGCGCTGAGTACGTAGGAAATACCGGGCGACGGATTGGACCGTGGGTCGCACACCCCGCCGTACCCGGTCGGCCACGTCGCGTACGCCGGCGCGCGTCTGCACCTCTATCTCACCTTTGTGATACAAAGAAAGCGCTCTCCCTACTCTCAGAAGAAACCGCAAGAGGGCGCGCCCGCTGTTGGCGCCGCACACTCACCCGCGCCTGTCATGCTATAAATCTCAAGACGGATGCCGTCGGGATCTTCGAAGAAGATTCCGCCTGACTCCACCCTTTCCGCGTGCGGCACGACTCCACCGTAAATAAGCGGCGCGCCTATCAAACGGAGACGCGCTTCAGCGGCGCGCGTTTCCTCTATCGAATCAACCTGAAATGAAAGATGGTGCAGGCCGGGGGCTGCTTTCTCGAACCGGCCCTCACTCTGCTGCCAGAGCGTCAACACGATTCTGTCTTCCTCCCCGAGAAAGACGAAACGTCTACCCTCAGTCTCAGATTCCTGGATCACCTCGAATCCGAATACCTCGCGATAGAATCTCTTTGAGCGACCGATGTCGCTAACGTTCAGCGCCACGTGTCCTGTCTTGAACGTCTGTTGCGTGCTCTCGATGTTCATTTCTCACTTTTCCTTAGCAGCAATCGCAAAGCAGCAGAATGTCATTACCGCAAGCTTGCTTACAGTTAGGCGCTATGACCTTTCGCCGCACAATAATCTGATACCGCACATACTGAGGATTTATTCCCGCCAACCGACCTTGATTGCCTTGGGGCATCGCGTGTGTCAGTACACAGTAGCCCATGCTCTTCTGGCTTGGAGTCTTGTGCGTCCAAATTGCGTTCAAACAGAATCTTGGGGAAATGCACACTCTCGTCGTGCGTGTTAGAAGTCCCAAGGTGCAGACGCAAAGGCAACAGAAGACCGCGCGTTATTGGCAACGCTGGACGACGACGGAACCGAAAATTGAGCCGTTTGCGTGAGTTTCCGGAAATGCTGAGGAAAAGTGCAAATTGGCTTGTATTCCATAGGGCGACGAGGTGCCATTTTCGGCAGGGGAAATACTCCGGAAAACACTGGGAATAGCGGTATGATATGAGTTGTCCCTACCAAGAACTCCATCCAGCTTGTAAATCGTTGAAGTTGACGGTATCGGCTGCTAACCTCCCGTTGCCATGAAAGCTGTCCTATCTTCATTCCTTTCTATGCTGCGCGCGTGCTTTCGAACTCGAGCAAGTATGCACATCGAGATTCTTGCGTTGCGCCATCAGCTTGCGGTGCTGCAGCGGCGGACGAACAAGCGTGCTAGCCTGAGAACTGCTGACCGCTTGCTCTGGTGTTACTTTCGCGGGTATGGGCGGCGCAGTGGCGCTCAGCGCTGGTGATCGTCAAGCCGGAAACAATAATTGCGTGGCAGCGAAAGGGGTTTCGCTTGTATTGGCGTTGGAAGAGTAGGGCAGGGAAGTCCGGTAGACCATGCGTGAGCCTGGAAATGCCGATATTCAAAGTGAGAGCATTCCGTCTCAATAGGAAAAGCTACTAACTTCAGGTCCTGCTTTTCATTGAGCTTAAAACCGCCCTCGACGCAGACCGCAATCGGTTCAAGCAAGCTTCTTAGCGAGTTGCTAGCCCGAGCGCCGTCACAACAACCTTAGAACTGCAGAAGTTACACTGAGCACGATGGCTTAACACCGCAAAAATGCCGGTCGGCTTCTGGTTCAGATAAGGACATGCAGTCGAGACCTGGCTTAGAGAGTTACGAAGACGCGACGGTGATGATCTCGCCAATTCCACCAAGGCCAAGATCCGCAATGTCATGAGCGTGCTCTTCAATCATGCCATTCGCTACGAGTGGTTTGAGAAGAATCCCATCACACTTGTACGCCAAAGTGCTCAGCGAAGATCAATTCCGCCTGTGTTGGAACCTGAAGAGGTTCAGTGTCTATTAGCTCAACTTGACAACCCTTTTCGAGTGATGGTCCTGCTGGATGTCACTACAGGACTACGCCGCAGTGAACTGTTTGCACTGCAGTGGAAAGATATTGATTTCAGCAACCTGCTAATTGATATCAAGCGATCCATCTTTCTTGGAGTGGTTGGAAAAGGTAAGAGCGAAACATCTCGCCAATCGATTCCCCTCTCGCTAAAGGTTGCTGCGGACCTCTGGCTATGGAAAGAAACTACTGGTTACCCAGACTCGAATGATTGGGTATTCGCTAGCCCGCGCACAAGAGGTAAACGACCGCTAAGGCCTGACGGCGTGCTATCCAAGATCATTCGCCTCGCTGCAGTTCGTGCCGGCATAAAAGGATCGGCTGGCACACATTCAGGCATACCTATTCCTCGACGCTGATTGCGAATGGTGAAAATGTGAAGGTGGTCCAGGAATTAATGCGCCAAGCCAGCAGTCGTTTCACCCTGGAGGTTTACACGCAAGCGAAAGTGAAAGCAAATCGAGAAGCGCAACAACGAATTGTGGACATGATGCTGCCCGATGATGGACTAGCAGAGATCAGACTCCAACGGAGACAGCCACCTGAGGTTTTGGGTAATGGGAAGTAACGAAGGAAGTAACGAAGATCGTTAGCGGGGACTCAAATGGTGTCTTCTGGTGCCACTGAAAATGTGGTGAGCGGAGCTAAGTGTTGAAAGGATTGGTAGGCGCGTGGGGATTTGAACCCCAGACCCCTACCGTGTCAATTCTTAAAACCGACCTGCTACCCAGTACCATTGAATGATATCTAAGCCGTTTCCTCACAACGGCTTCCCTCTGACGCTCGCAGCCAATATCACGTCATGTTATCTCATGGTATTCTGTGCGTTATAGCGGGGTTACGTCACAAAGCACGTCACAAATTCTCTTTTGTCGAGGCTGACCTCATGACTGCCAGTTGTACGCAGAGCATCCACTGCGTATCACCAAGTGCTTCGGCGTCAGTAAAACACGAGGCCGAACGCTATTGTGTACGTTTAGTATCGCCGAATAGTTTACCGTCTGCTGTCAAGGTTGCTGTCAAATATTGCTGTGTTCTCAAATTGCACTGAGCAGCAAACTCATAATCCTAAAGAGGCTCTAACACCTAGTTGCTCCGAATGATATGGAGTAGCAAACGCAGCGGAAATTCGACGGCTCTGCTACTCCCTATCACTCCATCTAAGCAGGTGGTCGCTACAGTTTTCGCTACAGTCATTCCGTGAACGTCCTCTTGAATGAGGATCGCTTAATCCGACAGTCGGACTCCCGACCTTGGGGTTATGAATTCCATCCACTGGCGACCACCATCACCACCTCGCAAATAATCACAAAAAAACTAAGGGCAGATTGCAAGTCGCGGTTGCGTATATGGGTTAAGTGGGCCTAGTAGGTTCGATGGATTACGACAATTTTACGACAACTACAAATAAGGAAAAAAAGATGCCAGAAGAAATCCTTGATCCAGAGATACAGGCGGTTTTGGAGATCATCGAAAAAGTAAGGAACGGGGCCAAACCTACACTGGCTCGTGCCGAACTCAATCGTCACGCTGAACTCCCAACCCGATTTACCGGAGAGCGGCGGCATAGATTTGCTGCTTACATGAATTCAGCAATTGCAATGGTTAACCTGATAGAGATGCACCCAGAACGGCAACGCAAAGAATTCGATCCGGGTTGGGAGGCTTTGAAAAAGAAAGCGGAGCGAGTCTAGCCTAAATTAACAGAACTGTTCGCTTCCTTGGATCGAAGCCAACCGTAAAGCTCGTCCTGTGAGATTCAGTGTACGCTCTCGGAGGTCGCCGGGCTGCTCCGCGTGTCGAAAGATACCGTAGAACGGTCGTGCGAGCGTACCTTGAACCGAGTTTTTCGGAGTGTTTTAAAAAGTTTTCATCGTCGGGCAAAACCTCGCTCCCGGCCTCAGCAAATTGAGCCTGCCAAAAAAAGGCAATCCTGTCATGCTCATCTGGCTCGGTAAGCGCGTCTTTTGGAATCGAGTTTGTGATTGTCATCCTTGTCACGCACAAGGAACGATCCTGAAATCAACTCCGACACTGTTATTACCTTGTTTATGATTAACGAGCACTTAGTCGAGGTGCTGACTGTGTGCTACGACCGTGTTGCTGGCGAATGAGAGCTTCGCCTTCGCATATTTTGACTATACGGCAGACTATGGGAAATTCACTGTTGACGCCCAACGCGTGATCACGGAAGTGCAGAGAGAAGGAGTCTTCAGGGCCAGGGCAAGTGATGATCTGATTCATTTCACGACGTTGCCCTGGGTGTCTTTTACGAGCTTTTCACACGCCCGGAATTCGGGTCATGAGGATTCTGTGCCGAAGATTTCGTTTGGGAAATTCACAAACGAAGGAAGGCGCGTTCTGATGCCTTTTTCAGTTGAGGTTCACCATGCTCTATGGATGGTCTTCATGTGGGACGATACTTGAGCAGGTTGGAAGAGAAGCTGGCGGATCCGGAGTCAAACCTCGACACATCTCTGCCTGCGGCCGGATAAAGACACGATTCACTTCTAGACTGAAAGGATTGTCGCCACTTGAAATAACTGAGAGCAAACTATTGCAAAAAACAACCTGTTAGCCTAAGCTCCCGGCTCGTAATCGATAGAGAACTTCAGTTTGTCCCAGCTTTCCGTAAATGGATTTTCCCAGGAGAAACCGAGAACTGTACTTACGCCTTGACGTCGCGGCGCTGCGAGACGACAAGGTGCGTTGACTTAGTTGAGTCTCATGATCGCAGGGACGGAGTGGATCGTCGACGCTAACGGCTGCAGGCCTGAAGCCTTGCAGGACCTCGGATTGTTAAAGGCAGTCTTCCGCCGAGTAGTTACCGATTTGCAGCTCCAGGTCGTCGACGAAATCCTATGGCATCAATTTCCGCCGCCGGGAGGACTGACCGGAATGGCTCTCCTGTCGGAATCTCATCTTACCTGTCATACCTATCCCGAATTCGGACTTGCTACGATCAATCTCTACTGTTGTCGTTCCCGACCCGAGTGGCCCTGGGCTGAGTGTTTGCGTGATTTCCTTGGCGCCAAGGCCGTGACCGTGCACGCAATCGAGCGTCATGCTGCAACGCCTGATCTGCCGTCCCTAAGAGATTCTCTTCAGTTCGCTCTCGCAAAAGAATCATGAGTGTGCTTCAGGCTAACTGCCCTGCATGCGGCGCTTCGATTTCGTTCAAGACTGACTCCTCGATTGTTATCGTCTGCGAACATTGCCACTCGGTCGTAGCGCGGACCGATCGGGACCTCGAAGATCTCGGCAAAGTCGCTGAGCTTGTAGACACCGACTCGCCGCTCGATGTTGGTCTAAAAGGAAAGCATCAGGGCGTCGCTTTCGAATTAACCGGTCGCGCGCAGTTGGGACACGAGGCAGGCGGCGTGTGGGATGAATGGTATGCCGCGCTTGCCGATGGCCGTTGGGGTTGGTTAGCCGAAGCGCAGGGACGCTTCTACTTCACTTTTGAGATCTCGTTTTCCGAAAACGATGCGATTCCCTCATTCGAATACCTCCAGCTCAGACAACCGGTGGCGTCCATCCCTGGTTCAATACCCCTGATCGTTGCTGAGAAGGGAGTAGCACGCACGGTCGCCGCCAAAGGAGAAATACCCTGGCGTTTGGTGCCAAATGAGACCTTTAAGTACGCAGATCTCTCAGGTCCAAATGAATCATTCGCAACCATCGACTATAGCGAGTCGCCCCCACTACTCTTCATTGGCAAAGAGGTCACGCTTGCCGAGCTTGGCGTTGCGGGTGCCCGTGTGCCAGAGCGAGAAGAAAAGCGCACTGCTGCCGCACAGCTGTCGTGCCCGCACTGCGGTGGTCCATTAGAGCTACGCGCCCCAGATAAGAGCGAACGGGTTACTTGTCCTAATTGCGGTTCGTTGCTGGATATCCATCAAGGCCAGCTTGAATTTCTCAAGGCTCTCAAGCCGGGTGCTTTTCAGCCATCTGTTCCGCTGGGCGCGACAGGGGAGTTTAAGGAAGGCAAGCTGACCGTGATTGGTTTCGTAACACGCAGCGTGACGTTCGACCAGACCTATTATTGGTTTGAGTATCTTCTTTACAACCCCCAGATCGGTTTTCGCTGGTTGGTCCAAAGCGACGATCAATGGAGTTTTGTGAAATCGGTGTCACCAGGGGAGGTCTCGGAAGGATTTAAGAGTGCGACCTTTCAAGGCAAGGAATTCAAAATATTTCAGGATGCGACCGCGACTGTCGAATACGTTGCGGGTGAGTTTTACTGGAAGGTTTCCAGCGGCGAGAAAGCTCGAGCAATCGATTATATCCGCCCTCCTGAGATGATCTCGATCGAATTGACGACCATAGTGCAGCAAGACGCGTATGACTCCGCGGGCAGCTCGCCAATCAACTGGTCCTTTGCGCCGAAGAACGGAAGCGCCTCCGGGGAAATCAACTGCTCACTGGGAACGTATCTGAGTCCAGTTGAAGTTGAGAAAGCATTCGGCATTAGCGGCTTGTCACGTCCGAGCCTGGTTGCGCCCAATCAGCCTAATCCACACAAGGGCGTAGGAGGATATTGGCTCGCCTTTGCGGCTGTCATTGTCGTTTTGGGTGTCATCGTTGGTTTGACCACCCATCGTAAGCAGGTATTTCAGCAGGGCTATCAATTTCAGCCATTGCCCAACTCGGATGGAACACAAACTGTGTTTAGCGATCCCTTTGCGCTTGAAGGGAGAAAGAACATCAAGATAACGGCTACTTCTCCTATTGATAACAGTTGGGTCTATTTCGAGGGAGATTTGATCAATCAGGACTCGGGTCTGGTCCAACCATTTGCGATGCCTGTCGAGTATTACCATGGCGTAGAAGACGGAGAGTCATGGTCAGAGGGAAGCCAGGCAACGGACGTCATTCTCTCGGCTCTGCCGGCCGGCACATATACGCTGCGGCTTGAGGGGCAGTGGGAGCAGTGGCAGCAGCAATCACCGCCGCTCAGCGTGACAATTGAACAGGGAGTGCCGCGAGGCATTTATTGGTTGCTGGCCCTGGTTGCTATCTCAATTGTTCCTGTATTTGTTTTTTTTAGGAAGCGGACGTTCGAAGCGCGGCGCTGGAAAGATAGTATGTACGCTGGATAGGCTTATGCTAAAGAAATTCTATCTCGTATTTGGGTGTTTCGTCGTTCTGCTTTATGGCGTGGCTGCCTTCCAGGGATGGGAGTTTGGAACTTCCAGAAGGGAAGTATTGCCTGCGGATGTGCGCAACTCGCCCGGTGGCTATAGATCGTTTCACTTCTGGCACACCGGCTTTCATGGAGGAAAATAGATGGCCGACTCATACTCCCTGGCGCTGATAGTGCCGATGGATCAATTGGCTAACCTGGTGGTAACGACTCTTGTGTTTGCTCTGATCGGAATTGTGCTATTCGCGCTGGCGTTTTTGATCATCGTGAAGATCTCGCCTTTTTCGACCCGCAAAGAAATCGAGGAGGATCAGAACGTATCCCTCGCGATACTGATCGGTTCTGTGATTATCGGCATCGCCATGATTGTCGCGTCTGCGGTTCATGGGTAGTTGTTCGGCAGCTATCCACAGATTTCGCAGATTCAAAAACATCGCATCGAACTGTTTGATGTTGGGCCGAATGAATAATTTTTTTGTGCTAATCGGTGTAATCTGCGTAATTTGCGGATGACTAAGTAATGAACCGCACACCCATCCTTTTCCTGCATGTGCTAATCATCGCCACTTGCGGGCTGGTTTATGAGCTGATCGCGGGCACTCTTGCAAGCTATGTACTCGGTGATTCGGTCACGCAGTTTTCGCTGATCATCGGCATCTACCTTTTCGCTCTTGGCGTAGGTGCCTGGCTTTCGCGTTACATCAATACGAACCTGGCCCGCTATTTCATCGAGGTTGAACTTGGCGTCGCAATCCTCGGTGGTGTCTCAGCCCCGTTGCTATTCCTCAGTTTTGCAAACCTCAGCTATTTTCACCTGGTGCTTTACTTCGTTGTGTTAGCTATTGGCGTACTGGTGGGCCTGGAATTGCCGCTGCTAATGCGGATCATTAAAGAGAATCTGGACTTCAAAGAATTGATCTCGCGCGTTCTTGCCGTCGACTACGTGGGTGCATTGGTGGCAGCCATTCTCTTCCCGATTTTTCTTGTTCCCCGTTTGGGACTGGTCCGCACGTCTTTAGTGTTTGGAATTCTGAATGCAGTTGTTGGTCTCTGGGGCACCTGGGTACTCCGTCCGCTGATCAAAGGCAATCTTCCGGGATTGCGTGGCCGGGCGGCAATCATAATCGCCTTGCTCTGCGTGGGAGTCGTTAGGGCTGACCGCCTCACCTCAATGGCCGAAGACGGCCTCTTTGCGGACGACATCATTTATGCTCGTTCGTCGCCCTACCAGCGCCTCGTCATTACTCGGGGGCGGGCGGGCTTTCAGCTCTTTCTGAACGGCAGCCTCCAATTCAGCTCGACTGATGAGTATCGCTATCACGAAGCGTTGGTCCATCCTGCACTATTGCTGGCCGGCTCGCCGCGTCGAGTATTAGTGCTTGGCGGCGGCGACGGTCTGGCGCTACGAGAAATCCTGAAGCACCCGGCAGTCGAGTCCATAACCCTGGTGGATCTCGACCCCGATATGACAAGACTGTCGCAGCGATTTCCGCCTCTGGCTGAGTTGAATCACCACTCTTTTGACGACCCCAGAGTACACGTGGTCAACGAAGACGCGATGATCTGGCTCGAAGAGAAGAATGAACTGTTCGATGCCGCGATAGTTGATTTTCCCGATCCGAACAATTTTGCGTTGGGGAAGCTATACACTACTCGTTTTTATCGGCTGTTAAAGGAACATCTGGCGCCGGATGCGGCGGTCGCTGTTCAATCCACTTCGCCGCTATTTGCGCGCAACTCCTATTGGTGCATTTTGAAGACGATCGAAGCGGCGGGATTCAAAGTAAAACCTTATTACACCGCGGTGCCGTCCTTCGGCGTCTGGGGTTTTGCATTAGCCCGCGTGACGGCATTCGATCCGCCGCTGCACGCTCCGGCAGGTTTGCGTTTTCTGGACGATCAGGCAATGCAGGCAATGTTCATGCTGTCGGCTGATCTTGGTCCGGTGCCGGTTGAGGTTAACCGTCTGGATAACCAGGTACTAGTTCGATATTACGAAACCGAATGGAAGAGATACGAATAGAGACCAAAGACCATCTTGACAAATACCTTTACAAGGCGCGAAATCCTGGCCGCTTTCCTGGGAGTGCCCGTTGCTCTCGCGGCGTGTCGTTCAAGCAAAGCTCCTCAATTTCCCACTGGTGAGATCGTTGGTGCATCGGATGGAATTGGTCATCGCATTCGGGATGGTCTCAGCGTAGTACCGGCTGCTGACAACTGGCAGCGACCCGGCGTGGTGATTGCGGGTGGCGGCGTCGCTGGGTTGTCAGCCGCCCGGCACTTAGTGAATTCCGGCTTCGAAGATTTTGTCTTGCTTGAACTCGAATCCGCACCCGGCGGCACTGCGCGCAGCGGCACCTCCTCGCTTGTATCTTATCCATGGGGTGCGCATTACCTGCCGGCGCCGCTGAGGGAAAACTCGACCCTCATCACATTGCTTGACGAAATGGGTATTCTCGAAGGACGCGATTCCGAGGGTGAACCGATCGTCGCCGAGCAGTTTCTTTGTCGCGATCCAGAAGAGAGGGTCTTTTTTCGCGGGCGCTGGTATGAAGGGCTCTACCTCCGCGCCGGCGCCAGTCGCGACGATCTATCCCAACTTGAAAAATTCTATGCGGAGGTCAATCGTTGGGTTGGTTGGCGGGATTCTCGCAACCGTCGTGCGTTTGGCATTCCCGTGGAGACCAGTTCGGATGACGCAGAGGTCATCGGGCTTGACAGGATCACAATGGCGGAGTGGATGCAGCGGCGGGATTTGAATTCCCCCCGCTTGCGCTGGCTGGTGGATTATGCCTGCCGTGATGATTATGGTTTGACCGTGGACCAGACAAGCGCCTGGGCGGGACTTTTCTATTTTGCCTCCCGCGTGGCTAAGCCAGGTGCCGAGTCACGGCCCCTCATCACGTGGCCCGAAGGTAACGGACGTCTGGTGTCGCACCTCTACAATCAAGTGAAAACGAAAGTACTTCTCGGTATGGCCGCAACTCAAATCGTTCCAACCGATACAAATGGAAAGGCCGGAGTAGATGTAATCGCGATCAATGAAAAATCACAGGAGGCAAAGGGCTTTCATACGCAACAGGTGATCTTTGCCGCACCACAATTTCTGACGCCTTATATAATCAGAGATTATCGCGAGCACGCGCCCGCACATGTCGCTGATTTTCAGTACGGCACTTGGATGGTCGCTAATCTCTTTCTGAGAGATAGACCACTCAGCCGTGGTTTTCCTCTCGCATGGGACAATGTACTCTACGAAAGCCCATCGCTGGGATACGTGACGGCCACTCACCAGCGAGGTCTCGATCACGGTCCCACCGTTCTTACGTATTACTATCCGATGTGCGATGCCAATCCGCGCGCTGCGAGAGAAAAATTGCTGCAGATGGACTGGCGCAGTTGCGCCGACGTGACGCTGACAGATTTGTCTTGCGCGCACAGCGACATTCGTGCGCTAGTCGAACGGCTTGACGTGATGCGTTGGGGACATGCGATGATCCGCCCCCGGCCCGGTTTTGTCTGGGGTGGCGCACGCCGGGCTGCAGCAAAACGATTTCGCGGCGTGCATTTTGCGCACACCGATCTCGGCGGTGTCGCCCTCTTTGAAGAAGCTTTTTATCACGGCATAAGAGCCGCGGAGGAGGTTCTGGCTGCTCGCGGCATGCTCAAACAGAAGTCGACATAATGAATAGTATTGAGATACTTAGTCCGCGCTTGAGCGCAACTACGCCGCAGCTGCCTGTCCCCTTGTCTCCACTCCCCGCGGTTGCTCTTTCGCCCTCAATTGCGCCGCGCTTCTGGCTTTTCTCGGGCCCTGTCGATCTGGGAGTTTTTCTTGGCAGCGCACTGCTGGCTCTCGCCGCTTTATGGATCGGCGCGCGCGCCGGAGTGCTAAACGACCGCTCACCAGAATGGACCTGGGTGCCGGCTGTATTGCTGATCGATGTCGCTCACGTCTGGGGTACAGGCTTCCGCGTCTATTTCAATACGAATGAACTCAAGAGACGGCCATGGCTTTACGCGCTGGTGCCTATCCTTGGATTGTTTATTGGAATAGCGCTTTACTCCGAAAGCGAGCTTGTTTTTTGGCGGGTGCTGGCATACCTCGCGGTGTTTCATTTCATTCGCCAGCAGTATGGGTGGGTGATGCTTTACCGCGCGCGGGTAGGCGAGCGTGATCAATTCGGGCGCTGGCTTGATACAGTCACAATTTATCTGGTTACTCTTTACCCGCTCATCTATTGGCACGCACACTTGCCGCGCCAGTTTTGGTGGTTTCTCGAAAATGATTTCACCGCAGGACCTGCTCTCTCGTCGCTTGAGCGCCTGGTTCGACCGCTCTACTGGGCGGTGTTGTCAGCCTATGTGTTTCGCGCCGCTTGTCGCTGGTGGAGCTGGGACGGAGTGAATCCAGGTAAAGACATTGTGGTTATCACTACTGCGATCTGCTGGTACACAGGCATTGTGGTTTTCAATTCCGATTATGCTTTCACTGTCACTAATGTGATCATTCATGGCGTGCCTTACCTGGCGCTCGTTTACTGGTATGCACGCGCGCAACGTCCGCGGGCCAGTAGTCCCTATCGCTTTGTTACGCGTGGGCCACTGTCATTTCTGGCTACGCTATGGGTGATCGCGTATGTTGAGGAATTATTGTGGGATCGGGGAGTGTGGCATGAGCGCGCGTGGCTGTTCGGTGGTTCATGGGACATTGGAATATTGAAAACATTTATAGTGCCGCTGCTCGCGTTACCGCAGCTCACCCATTATGTGTTAGATGGATTCATCTGGCGACGCAAGAGCAATCCAGACTTTTCACTCATAAGATAAACCGTACGTCGCGAGGGTTATCTTCAATCAGAAGGACCTCAATAGATCTTTACAGTCACTTCGGAGACACCAACCCCGAAAGCAATCTCTGCTATCTCGCGTCCGTTTCCCTTCGGCGCAGTTATGGTGACTTGTCTCATCGTTTTGTAAACGGATAATTCCGGACCCGATCTACCATTAGCTCGCGCCGACTCGTTTGTTTCTTCTTCATACGTTATCTCCAAACAAGAGTTGTACGACTGCCCTACGCTTGAAAGATGCAACCTGACCAATTCATCTAAGAGAACAGCTGGCCCCGTACTTGCTTCAGTCGCTTTCGTGAATCATCCCAAAAAAAGTTAAGGAACATTCGGAAAGTATGTTCTGAGAAAGGATGGATGCCCAACTCAGCATCTGAGTCTTCGTAGACAAACCATGTCGAAATCTATCCAGGTAAGAAAGAGAACGGCAGCCAAAAATTGGTGCCTCCTACCGTCCCAAATTCCAATGGAGGGCGAGGTAAAGGCTCACTTGAGTCTGCGGTTGAGACAGAACCAAGTGTTGTCAAACGGTTTTTCAAGATTCTGGGTCCCGGTTTAATCACCGGAGCTTCGGACGATGATCCGTCGGGTATCGGCACTTATGCCGTGGCCGGCGCATCTTTAGGTTTTGCTACTCTGTGGACTGCGCTTTTCACTTTCCCGCTGATGGCTTCGGTGCAATTCGTCTGCGCCAAGGTTGGCATGGTAAGCGGGATGGGATTAGCAGGAGTCTTGCGCAGGCATTACTCACGGCCGTTGCTTTATGTCGCGGTAACCGGGCTCGTGATCGCGAATACCATCAATGCTGGTGCCGACATTGGAGCGATCGCAGCGGCAACCAATCTATTGATACCTGTCCCGGTCGCTCTGATGATCATACCGATTGCGTTACTGATTCTGGCTCTCCAAGTTTGGTGTTCGTACCGACTGATCTCAAACATCTTTAAGTGGCTGACGCTGGCATTGTTCGCTTACATCGGAGCTGCGTTCTTCGCGAAACCGAACGCTACAGAGGTATTAAGGGCTACTCTGATTCCCACATTTCATTTTGACGCGCAGTTTCTCTCGACGCTGGTAGCTATCCTGGGAACTACGATCTCTCCGTATCTATTCTTTTGGCAGTCAAGTCAGGAAGTCGAAGAAGAGATCAGCATGGGTCGGCGAACGTTGCAACAGCGTGAGGGCGCTACGGACAGAGAACTGAAGTACGCCGCATGGGATGTGAACACCGGAATGCTCTTCTCGAATGTGGTGATGTATTTCATCATTCTGGCGACGGCTGCAACGCTCTTCAAGGCCGCCAAGACTAATATTCAATCGGCAACTGATGCGGCCCAAGCGCTCCGGCCTTTGGCGGGGAATGGCGCGTATTTTCTGCTGGCCTTAGCTCTCATTGGCGCTGGCTTCCTGGCGGTCCCGATTCTCACTGGCTCAAGCGCTTACGCAGTGGCGGAATCTTTCGGAGGCAGGCATGGCTTTGATGAGAAGCCACACCGAGCCAAACTCTTCTACGGGGTGATGCAGTGTCCACCCTGGTCGGAATGCTTATCAATTTCCTCGGCATCAATCCGATCAGCGCCCTCTTTTGGACCGCAGTGATAAATGGGTTTCTGGCGCCCCCGTTGCTCATTGTCATTATGCTGATTGCCAACAATAAGAAGGTAATGAGAAACCAAATCAACGGGCGTTGGATGAATATATTGGGATGGGCCACAACCCTCCTGATGTTTGCAGCTGCTATTGGATTGGTCCTCACGTGGCACCAATAAAGTTAATTTTAATGAGTGTAAGGGAAAGTAATTATATGAATGAATGGTTTAGAAAATACGCCATCACGGCTGCGGATGCCCTGGGTTCTTCCTGGATGTTTATGGCCAATGTCTTACTGATTCTGGTCTGGTTGATCTGTGGACCTTTCTTCAGGTTTTCCGACTCCTGGCAATTACTAGTCAACACCGCTACGTCAGTGATTACTTATTTGGCCGTGTTTCTAATTCAGAATACTCAGAACCGAGATGCAAAGGCGATCCACCTGAAACTGAATGAATTGATAAAAGGAGTGGATGGCGCCCGTACTGGGTTGGTGGCCCTGGAGCATCTGTCGGATGAAGACCTTAAAATGCTGCAGTCGCAGTTTACACGTCTCAGCAAAGTCGCTAAAACGGAGACTTCCACGAATGACTGAACCCGTTCCCCGAAACGCTGCTGGAACACCCAATGCGAAATTCCACGGTCAACTACAGAACAGGAAGCGGTTCTATGAAAGGGCTGTCAAGAAAAAAGTTTCACCCGAGCCGCCAAAAGTTGCTGGCAGCTAGCCACTCAACACACCCCTATCCTAGATATCCTTCTGCGGTTCTCAATTTTGAACCCCAAATCGAGGTGAGGTCGAGTTTTTCTCAGCAAGGTGTACTACCCACCCCTTAGCTCATGAGGTAAGCGCGGACTGGACCAGGGACCTGATGGGCAACTCGTATTTTTAAGACTACTTTACCGTCGAAGGCTCAAGCCACAAACCGATTCTTCCGCCCACACTGGTGCTTTCCGTAAGAGTTTTAGGAATTGCCGGCGTCGGACCAATCTTCGCCGGTT
>Ga0070698_100001432_pt1 | contig 26440 bp, 20 predicted proteins | sample KBSK1502metaG_FD_65477 | JGI IMG/M metagenome (GOLD analysis project Ga0070698, IMG submission 65477) | Corn, switchgrass and miscanthus rhizosphere microbial communities from Kellogg Biological Station, Michigan, USA - KBS K1-50-2 metaG | ecosystem: Host-associated > Plants > Roots >... | reverse complement strand
GCTTTCACGTCGTGGTCGTCACCAGCACGGTGATGCCCGGATCGACGGGCGGCCCCATCCGCGAAGCCCTGGAGAAGGCCTCGGGCAGGGTCTGCGGGCGTGACTTCGGCCTGTGCTACAACCCCGAGTTCATCGCGCTCGGCAGCGTGATCCGCGACATGCTGCATCCCGACTTCATCCTGATCGGGGAATCCGACCTGCGGTCGGGCGACATCCTCGCTTCCCTCTACGAGAAGCATTGGGAGCCGCGGCCGCCCGTGCGCCGGATGAGCTTCGTCAACGCCGAGCTGGCGAAGATCGCCGTGAACACGTTCGTGACCACCAAGATCACCTATGCCAACACGCTGGCCCGGATCTGCGAGCGGCTGCCCGGGGCGGACGCCGACGTGGTCACGGCCGCCCTGGGGCTCGACACGCGCATCGGCCCGAGGTACCTCAAGGGCGCCCTCGGGTTCGGCGGACCATGCTTTCCCCGTGACAACGTGGCCTTCAACGCACTCGCGCGCGAGAGCGGCGTGCAGGCGCTGCTCGCCGAGGCCACCGACGCGTTCAACCGGAAGCAGGTGGGCTGGCTGGCCGACCAGATGCTCCAGCACCTCCCGCCCGGCGGGCGCGTGGGCATCCTCGGCCTGGCCTACAAGCCGGAAACGAGCGTGGTCGAGGAGTCACAGGGCCTCGCCTTCGCCCGCTACTTCCTGGAGCAGGGCCTTTCCGTGGCGGTGTACGATCCCGCGGCCATCGACAACGCGCGGCCGCATCTCAAAGGCGCGGTGACGTTCGCGGCGTCGGCCGAGGAGTGCGCGCGCCAGGCCGACCTGCTCCTGATCGCCACCGCATGGGAGGAGTTCCGCCGCCTGTCGCCCCGGTCGCTCAGGGCTTCGGGGCGCCTTCCCGTCGTCGTCGACTGCTGGCGCATCCTGCCCGAGGCCGTCTTCGCCGGTCGCGCGGAGCTGATCGTGCTGGGGCGTGGCCCGGGGCTCGGTGTGCTCACACCTGTCCTCGCGGAAAGGAGCTCGTGGTGAGCCAGAAGAGAGTACTCGTCACCGGGGCGGGCGGCTTCATCGGACACCACCTCGTCACGTACTTGAAGAACGAGGGGCATTGGGTGCGCGGCGTCGACCTCAAGAAGCCCGAGCACAACCCCACCGACGCCGACGAGTTCGAGCTGATGGACCTCCGCCGGTGGGACAACTGCCTGCAGGCCACGCGCGGCATCGACGAGGTGTACGCCCTCGCCGCCGATATGGGGGGCATGGGCTTCATCTCCACCAACCACGCGCCGATCCTTCACAACAACGCCCTCATCAATCTCCACACGATCGAAGCGGCGCGCCTGAACGGCGTCCAGCGCTACCTCTACACGTCTTCGGCCTGCATCTATCCGGACTACCGCCAGAAGGAAGCGGCGGTCGTCGCCCTCAAGGAGGAAGACGCCTACCCCGCGCAGCCCGAAGACGCGTATGGGTGGGAGAAGCTCATCGCCGAGCGGCTCTGCATGCACTACCGCAAGGACTACGGCCTGGAGACGAGGGTCGTCCGCTTCCACAATATCTTCGGGCCGCTCGGGACGTGGACGGGAGGGCGCGAAAAGGCGCCGGCCGCGCTGTGCCGCAAGGTCGCGATCGCGAAGCTGACCCGCAATCCCGAGATCGAGATCTGGGGTGACGGCGAGCAGACCCGCTCGTTCTGCTACATCGACGACTGCGTGCGGGGGATCGACCGGCTCATGCAGTCGAGCTACTCCGAGCCGCTCAACCTCGGCCAGGACCGCCTGATCACCGTCAACGAGCTGGCCGACGTCGTCGCCCGCATCGCGGGCGTTACAATAAAGAGGAAGCACGTGCCGGGGCCGCAGGGCGTGCGGGGTCGCAACTCCGACAACACCCGCCTCCGCCAGGTGCTGGGCTGGGAGCCAGAGATCAGCCTCGAGGAGGGATTGACCCGGACGTACGAGTGGATCGAGAAGCAGGTCCGGAGCATGCTCACCTCGGGGCAGGTCATGACGAACGTGATCCCTGGCGCTTCCTACCCGGTCGCGCCGGAGGCGAGCAACCCCGCCGCGGCGCCGGCCGGGCGGCCATAAGGCGGGATGGCGCCGGAGACCTTCACCGGGGTCGAGGTCGAAGACGTCCGCTCGTACTGGAACGCCCGGCCCTGCAACATCCAGCATTCGCCCAAGGAGGTCGGCACCCGCGAATATTTCGACGAGGTGGAAGCGCGGAAGTACAGGGTCGAGCCACACATTCCCCGTTTCGCGGAGTTCGAGCGCTGGCGGGGAAAGAGGGTCCTCGAGATCGGCTGCGGGATCGGAACCGACACCATCAACTTCGCCCGCCACGGGGCCCTCGTCACCGCGGTGGATCTGTCCGACAAGTCCCTCGAGGTTGCCCGCCGTCGCGCCGCGGTGTACGGGATGCAGGACGGGATCCGGTTCTACCAGGGGAACTCCGAGGAACTGTCCCGCTTCCTCCCAGTAGAGCGCTACGACTTGGTGTACTCGTTCGGGGTCATCCATCACACGCCCCATCCGGGTGCCGTCCTCGACGAGTTGCGCAAATACGTCGGCCCCGACAGCACGCTCAAGATCATGGTGTACAACCGGCGCTCCTGGAAGGTGCTATGGATCGTCATGGGGTACGGGAAGTTGCAATTCTGGCGCCGGGAGGAGCTGGTCGCCCGGTACTCCGAGGCGCAGACTGGCTGCCCGGTGACCTACACCTACACGCCGCAGCAAGGGCGGGAGTGGCTTCAGCGCCACGGCTTCGAGCCCACCGAGGTGTGGGTCGACCACATCTTTCCCTACTCCATCCCCGAGTACAGGGAGTATCGCTACGAGAAGATGTGGTACTTCCGGGTCCTTCCTCCCCCCGTGTTCCGAGCCCTCGAACGCACATTCGGATGGCACCTGTGCATGACGGCGCGCCCGCGCGCCTGACGGCCGCTGGCAACGAAACGCGTCTGGGGCGGGAACACCCGTGACGGACGCCACCCCCTACCTCTCCGTGGTGGTAACCTCCCGCAACGACGACCACGGAGGAGACCTGCTCCGCCGGATGCAGATCTTCGTGGACGGGTTGCTTGGGCAGTGCCGGCGCCACAGCCTCGACGCCGAGCTCGTCCTCGTGGAGTGGAACCCCCCGCCGAACCGTCCTCGCCTGGCCGAGGCGCTCCGCTGGCCACGCGGCCTCGTCCCCGGCCGGGTCCGCGTCATCGAGGTCCCCCCCGCCCGGCACCGGCGGTTCCGGCACGCCGAGGTGCTGCCCCTGTTCCAGATGATCGCCAAGAACGTGGGCATCCGGCGGGCCCGGGGCCGCTTCGTGCTGGCAACCAATATCGACGTCCTCTTCTCCGACGAGCTGATGCGGTTCCTGGCGTCTCGCGGGCTCGACTCCGGCCGGATGTACCGCATCGACCGCTACGACGCGATGTCGAACGTGCCTTTCCCGGCCAGCCTCGACGAGCAGCTCACCTTCTGCCGCACGCACCTCCTGCGCGTCAACACCGGGGAAGGCACCCTCCGGGTCGAGCCCGACGGGCGTCGGCCGCGGCCCTCGCCCGCGCGCGTAGCGGTCCAGGCCGTGCGCCGCGCGGCCCGGGCGGGGTTGCGCCGGCTCAAGGAAGCGGCGGGCTGGCCGGACCCTTTCCGCGGCCTGGTCAATCTCCACACGAACGGGTGCGGGGACTTCACGCTACTGGCCCGGGAGAAGTGGGGGGAGCTGCGGGGCTACGCGGAGTTCGAGATGTTCTCGTTCCACCTCGATTCCGTCCTCTGCTATGCCGCCCATCACGGAGGCGCCGCGGAGACCGTCCTCGCCGCGCCGATGAGGATCTACCACATCGAGCACGAGACGGGCTCGGGCTGGACGCCGGAGGGCCAGGCCGAGCTTTTCGCGCGCCTGGCTGTCGGGGGAGTTCCCCGCCTCAGCCACCGCACGGTGCTGGACTGGGCCGTGCAGATGCAAGCGCTGCGGGTGCCCATGGTGTTCAACCCGGATGACTGGGGATTGGCCGCCGAAGAGTTTCCCGAGACGTGCCCGACGGTTTCCGCCGGCCGCGATGACGAGATCAACGCCGAGAGGCCATCACCTTCGGCCCCCTCGCGGGTGGCCGGGGTCGGCGGGGGAGGCCGGTGACGGAATCACGGCCCTACCTGAGCCTGGTCGCCACGTCGAGAAACGACGACCACGGAGGCCGGCTGCTGCACCGCATGCAGATCTTCGTCGATGGCTTCATCGAGCAGTGCCAGCGGCACCGGCTCGACGCCGAGCTCATCCTGGTGGAGTGGAACCCACCCCCCGACCGGCCGCGGCTGACCGCCGCGCTGCGGTGGCCGTCGGAGCCCGGGCCGTGCCGCGTCCGCATCATTGAAGTGCCGCCCGAGGTGCACCGGCGCTTCCAGTTCTTCGACTGCCTGCCCCTCTTCCAGATGATTGCGAAGAACGTGGGCATCCGGAGGGCGCGGGGACAATTCGTGCTCGCGACCAACGTGGACATACTCTTCTCCGACGAGCTGATGCGGTTCCTGGGCTCTCGACGGCTCGACGGGGGACGGATGTACCGCATCGACCGTCACGACGTGATGTCGGATGTGCCCTTGGAAGCGTCCCTCGACGAACAGCTCGCCTTTTGCCGATCCCATCTCCTGAGGATCCACACGCGGGACGGTTCGTGTCCCCTGGAGCCGGACGGGCACCGGGCCTTGGAGGCTGTTGACGTCGCCGCCCCCGATTCGGGGCTGCGTTTCGGACCGGGGTGGTTCACGGTCAGCGACCAGCTGGTGCCGTACCGCTGGGCCTCGCCCAGATCCGAGCTGATCGTGACCGCATCGGACCGGAGGTCCGGCGTGCTGGTGATGGACGTCGAGGCCGGTCTCCGGCGTGGGGCCAGCGTTCGGCTGCGGGTGCGGGACGCCGCGGGCCGGTCGGTGGCCAAAGGAGTGGTCACGGACCGTGAGCTCGTCTACATCAAGCTCCCCGCGGCGCCGGGACCGTCACGGGTGTTCTCCATCGAGGCGGATGGAGAGGGCATCCAGTTCGCGGGTGACCCGCCAGGAAGGATCGTCGTGTTCCGCATCTTCCGATGCGGGTGGGCCTCGTCCCTCACCGAATACGAGGGCGCAGGGTACGGCGAAGGATGCGCGAATTTTCGCACTGGGATCCGGGGTTCGCGGCGTCAGCCCCTTTCGGGTTCTCTCCGTCCCGCCTCGCCGGCCGACGGCTCATGCACCCACCTCCACACGAACGCCTGCGGTGACTTCACGCTGCTGGCGCGGCAGAAGTGGTTCGATCTTCGAGGCTATCCGGAGTTCGAATTGTTCTCCTTCCATCTCGACTCCGTGCTTTGCTACGCCGCGCACAACGGCGGGGCGCCGGAGCTGGTCCTGGAAGAGCCAATGCGGATCTATCACATCGAGCACGAGGCCGGCTCGGGATGGACGCCGGAAGGTCAGGAGAAGCTGTTCCAGCGGCTGGCCGCGCTCCGCCTCGAGAGCCTGGACTACCCCACCGTCCTCGAATGGGCGCGCCAGATGCTCCGTTTCCGCAAGCCCATGATCTTCAATGGCGAGGGCTGGGGCCTGGCCGAGTTGGCCCTGCCGGAGGTCGAGGGGAAAGCGGATGGCCGACCCAACGCAGAAGCTCCATTGGCGGAGACCAGGGAGAGCAGGACTGCCCCCGGAGGATCCGGATAGAATGAAGGTTTGCGATATGAGGGTTTCTGTCGGGTGTGGACGTGACCAGCCGTAAGGTCGCCGCCGTGGCCGCGCCGGCGACCAGTGCTCGGCCTGGGCGTCTGTCGGCCCTGTGCAACCGGCTCGCCCACGCCAGCCTGCCCAGCGACTACCAACTGCTGGACGCCGCCGGGCTCGCCTCCGGCCACCCGTGGGCGTTCCTGGCCCAACTCGCCCTGGAGCAGCCGGGAAGCGTCGCCTATTACCGCTACCTCTACGGCCTCGTCCGGGTCCTCGACCCCGTCCGGGTCTTCGAGATCGGCACCGCCTTCGGCCTCAGCGGGGCGACCTTCATCCTGGGAGCCCCGCGGCTCCGCAAGCTGATCTCCCTCGACCTCGGGGTCTTCAGCGCCCAATACGACGCCGTGGAACACAGCGGCAACTGGGACGTCCTGAAGCGCTACCGGACGGAGAAGATCAAGGCCGACGGAGGGAACATCGCCTTCGCCAGGGAAGCGCTGCGGGCCCTGGCCGCGAAGGTCGACGCCCCGGTCGAGCTCTCGCTCCACCAGGTGAACACGCAGCCCGTGGGGACCGACAACTTCGATGTCGTGGCCGATGTCCCTCGCTGGTTCGAGGTCCCCGAGCTGGTGTCGGAGCTGCAGAGCGCGGCCGTTGACCTCTTGTTCATCGACGGAAAGCATACAGGCGACGGCCTCTATCAGGACTTCCGAAGCTTCTTCAAGTACGTGCGGCCGGGGGGCCTCATCATCTGCGACGACCTGCACGACACGTCGTTCGCGTACGCCTGGGCCGGACAGACACTCGAGAGCTTCCGGCGGGTCGAGGCGGAGTTCGAAGCCGAGATCGAAGAGTCCCTCATCTGGCCGTTCCCCCAGCTCCCGGACGCCCCGGGCCAGGAGCCGACCGTGCGCCCCTTCGGCCTCATCCGGAAGAAGGGTCCGGCCCCGGCGGACGGCGATGCCGATCAAGGGAAGCGGCTCGTCCTAGACGAGCTCACCGGGGTCGGCGGGGAGGGATCCGATCGGTGGCTCCGCTTCCTCCGCCAGCATGGCGAGCTCGCGTTCAGCATTCAATCGATCGACGTCGACGGACGCGGAGCCGAGCGTGTCCGGTTCATGACCGCTTACCCTGGCCTTTGTACGGCCGTGGACGAGCTGGGCTTGTCGGACGAGCAGGCGCAGCGGGTGGTGCGTTTCCTCTTCGTGCCCGGCCACCTGCCACTCTTCGAGGAGTTGGAGGGCTTCGGCCTGGGCGAGTCGACCGTCCGCCGGCTGAAATTCCTGACCGACAACGCCGAGCTCTTCGCCGAGCTGGAGCGCTTCGGCTTCGACGATCGGCTCTGGTCCCGCCTGACGTTCATCAACGACCACCCGGCCCTCTTCGAGTCGATCCAACAATCGGGGCTGGTCGAGGCAGCGGCTCGGCGGCTCAGCTTCCTGAACGACCACGCCCAGCTCTTCGCCGAGCTCGATGGCGTCGGCCTGGACGATCGGCTCGCGTCCCGCCTGGCATTCATCAAGGACCACCCGGCCCTCTTCGAGTCGCTCCAACAGTCCGGATTGGCGGAGGCCGCGGCCGGGCGGCTCCGTTTCCTGAACGACCACGCCACGCTCTTCGCCGAGCTGGAGGGCCCAGGCTTGGACTCGTTGTCCCGGTGGCTGCGGTTCGTGAAGGAGCACTCGCCGCTTCTCGCCGATCTGGAGAGCCTCGGCCTGACGGACTCGGCGTCCCGGTGGCTGCGGTTCGTGAAAGAGCACCCAGCCTCTGTCGGCTACCTGGCCGCTCGTCCGACCCTGGCCGACGACATGGACCGGCAGCTTAGCCGCGGCGGGGCCCTCCCCAACGTGCGAATGGCCTCGAAGCTCCTCCCGGGATGGATCTCCGGAAAGTACAGGGCCTCGAGGGAGGGCCCGTGAGGATCGGGGTCCTCAGTCCCACCACCTGGCAGCTCGTCGAGAAGATGGCCGCCCTCTTTCCGGAAGGGATCGAGGTGGTGGGGCCGCTGGCCGACGGCGGGCACTACTGGAACGACTATCGGCGAAAGATGCGGGAGTGGGAGGAGCTGGGGTTGCACGTCACCCTGCGGCTCTCTCCCTACGATCTCATCGACTTCTCCGTCTACGACGTCTTGATCGAATCGGTGGAGACGTTTTCGTACTCGCGGGACTGGCTCGACCAGTGCCATCGCCTGGAGTGCCCCGTCCTGCTCAAAGCCTGTTGGACCCGCGATCCCTTGGAGGTCCTGCCTGCACCTGCCTCCTATTTCAAGCGGAGAAAGTCGTTTCCCGTGCTGCTGGAGATGCCGGCTCACGCCCGGAACTGGCGAGCGGCTGGATTTCGGGACGTGAACGTCCTCGGCAACCCGGTGGGGGACTGGTGGTTCGCCCGGCCCTGGTCGGGCGAGCAGGAGCGGGTCCTCTTCGTGCTCTCCGGCGCCAAGAGCTGGCGCGGCGACCCCTCCTGGTTCGGGCTGGACACCTGGGAAGAGATCCGGCGAGCGTTCCCCGGCCGCGCCCACCATCACGACGGCGACGTGTCCTACTTGACCTCCCGCGAGATGACGGACCTCTACGGCAGCTCCCGCGTGTTCGTGAACCTGGACCGGACCTTCGGGCAGGGGGAGAGGCCCCTGACGCTGGCCTTCACCGAAGCTCTCAGCGCCGGGCTCCCCGTGGTGGCGCGGGACCTGCCTGGCTTGAGCTTCGGACAGTTCATCGACTCGAACGGGGTCTGCACGAACGACCTGTTCCGCATGTGCTCCTTCATCGAGAATTGCCTGAGCAGCCGCGAGTATGCGGCCGAGCGTGGGGCGCGGAGCCGGCAGATCGCCCTCGAGCATTTCTCCTCCAAGGTTCTGCGCCCGAAGTACGACCAGTTGATAAAGAGGGCGAGGAAGGAGTTCGAGCGGCAAGAGGCCGAGAAGAACCTCGGCGCCTTCGGCCGCGCCTTCGCGTTCCTGCAGCGAGGAGTCTCCGCCGTATGGTCTACGAAGGAGCCCTCATCTCCCCCGCCCGATTCGCCCGCGAGGGAGTCCTCCTCTTCCCCGCCCGACTCGCCCGCGGAGGAGCCTTCCTCTCCCTCGCAACGGCAAACGCCGAGAACGGGAGAAGGTTCAAACGACCTGGAGACTCGTGAGGCTTGGCAGCAAAGGATTCGAAGTCATCTCGCGAGCATCCAGAAGGGAGGCGGAGACTACCAGTATTTCGAGCTGCTGAGGGACCATGCCATCGGCAGCGGCATCCCGGGGAACCGCGCCAAGATACTCCCTTTCCTCGTGCTTCCCATCCTGATGCGGGCGACGCGAATCGTGGAGCTTGGATGTGCGTTCACCTACTACCCCCGGACGTATCCGGATCGTTCACCCTGGAAGGCATCGACCAGCGATTTCGAGGGGCTGGTCAGCACTCGGACGTTTCTCATCGCGTGCCGCTTCCTCAATCGGATCGGCGTGCCGGCGACCCTGACGAGCGTGGACATCAGGAACACTCGTCTTTACGGAAATGCGGAGGCTCTGCTCACGGATCTGGACCTGATCGGCTACTGGCAGCCCGTCATGGGGACGGACAGTATCGAGTGGCTGAAGCGCCAGACAGCGAAGATCGATATCGCTCTCGTAGACAGCCACCACACCTATGCGCAGGTTTCGGGCGAGCTGAACGGCCTGCATCCCCTGATGAGCGAACATGGAATCATCATCGTGGACGACTGCTACAACCTCGACTACCAGACGGGAGTCGACTGGAACATCGACGAGACGTCTGCGGGCGTTGCGAAGGGCGGGCAATACGGGGCGCTCGTGGAGTTCCTGGAGCAGCATCCGGAATGGGTGGCGGAATGGGTCCCGGACTCGATTGCCTCGGTGGCGTATCTCTATCGTCGCGGGGAGAGCCGCGAGCTTCGCGAACCGCAACCAGCTACGCCTTCTCGCCGCGGACCACAGCCTTCACACCGAGTTCGCGAAGGGGTAGCTTATCCTGAAGCGTTCCGCGCCTTTCCCTTCGTGCGCGGGTCCATCGATGCGGATGTGATCCGAACGCGGGTCGGCAGCGTCCAGAGACGGTCATTCGATGCCGGGATCGCCGAGGACCAGCATGTGCACGATCGGTTCCTCTTCGACTTCTACTGCGCGGAGACGATCCTCACCGACAACACCGGCGTCTTCGAGTGGCTGGACATCTGCGAGACGGTCCTGGCCGCGAAGAACAACTATACCTTCGTCGAGCTGGGCGCCGGTTACGCCCGCTGGTCCGTGATCGCCTACTTCATGGCCACCCGGTTCCGCAGCCTTCGGACGAAGCTGATCTGTGTCGAGCCGGAGCCGACCCACTATCGTTGGGCGGTCCAGAACTTCCTGGACAACGGGATTCCGGTTCGGGACCATGTCCTCTTGGAGGGAGCGGTCTCGAGGAAGGACGGCTACGTGCTGTTCCACGTCGGCGATCCCGCGGCCTGGTACGGCCAGTCGGTTATCCAGGAGCTGCAACCCAGCCTGCGAGAACGACTCGCGCGGCTCGAGGCCCTGGGTCCGCGAAAAGAGCCGGAGGTGAAGGACGGCGAGCGGGGCCGGAGGTGCGTGAAGGCCTACTCTCTCGCGAGCGTCCTGGAGCCCGTCGACTGCGCCGACCTCGTCCACATGGACCTCCAGGGAAGCGAGTACGAGGCCCTGGCCGGGGGGGTCTCCGTGATCAACGAGAAGGTGAAGCGGCTTCACATCGGGACCCACAGCCCGAGGATCGAGGCGAGGTTTCAAACCCTGTTGGGCGAGAACGGGTGGACGTGTTTGAGGAACTACCCCCAGGGCCGGCGCGAGACGGAGTTCGGGCAGATGGACTTCGAGGATGGCATCCAGACCTGGGTCAATCCCCGCCTCGCCCGATAGCAGGGGTGCGGCGGTCCACCTGAGCGTGGTGGCCACTGCCCGCAATGACGATCACGGGGGGAACCTCCTCGGGCGGATGCAGCTCTTCGTCGACTCGCTGCTCGCCCAGTGTGCCCACCACGGCCTCCGCGCCGAGCTCGTGCTCGTCGAGTGGAACCCCGTGGCGGACCGGCCTCGCCTGGCCCGCGCCCTGTCTTGGCCCGGCGAGGGGGAGGCATGCGACGTGCGCATCGTCGAGGTGCCCCGTCAAGTGCACCGGCGCTTCCGCTACGCGGACCAGCTATCGCTCTATCAGATGATCGCCAAGAACGCGGGTATCCGGCGCGCCCGCGGCCGCTTCGTGCTCGCCACCAACGTCGACATCCTGTTCTCGGACGAGCTGATGCGGTTCCTCGCCGTCCCCCGGCTGGAAGAAGGCCGCATGTACCGGGCGGAGCGGTACGACGTGCCGTCCGACGTTCCCGCGGCCACGGATGTGGAGAGCCGTCTCGAGTACTGCCGGCGCCACGTCCTGCGGCACCACTACCGGGAGGGCACCCTCAATCTCGGGACGGGACGACACAGCCGCTTCTATCCGGAGCCGACCTGGCGCTCTCGTCTCCACGAGCGGCTGCAGGACTGGGGACTCCGGCCGGTGACGAACCGATGCCGCCTTCATACCAATGGCTGCGGCGACTTCACGCTCATGGCCCGGCACGATTGGGAGCGGCTGCGTGGATATCCCGAGTTCGACATGTTCTCGTTCCACCTCGACTCGTTGCTCTGCTACGCCGCGCATCACGCCGGCATCCGCGAGCGGCTTCTGCTCGATCCGATGCGGATCTACCACGTCGAGCACGGGACCGGCTCCGGGTGGACGCCGGAGGGCGCGGACACGCTGAACCGGCGCCTCGACAAGGCGGGCATTCCCCAGCTCGACCCGCAGCAGCTCGACGACTGGGCCGTCCAGATGCGGCGCGAGGGCAAGGCCATGATCTTCAACGGCGAGGACTGGGGTCTGGCCGGCTGCTCGCTGCCCGAGACGAGGCCGGGAGCTTGAGCCGGGCCGAGGCGCCCCTCGTCTCCGTGGTCGTGCCTTGCCTGAACCGCGCCCACCTGATCGTGCCCACTCTCGAGAGCATCCTCGGGCAGGACTACCCGCGCATCGAATGCATCGTGGCTGATGGCGGCTCGACCGATGGAACCGTCGAGATCCTCGAGCGCTATGGCGATCGCATCAAATGGTTCTCGGAGTCCGACGAGGGCCACGCCGATGCGATCAACAAGGGTTGGCTTCGGTGCCGCGGTGAGATCCTGGCCTGGCTGAATGCGGACGACATGTGGGTCGAACCGGACGCGGTGAGCCAGGCCGTCGGTTACCTGCGTGAGCACCCGGATGTGGACCTCGTGTATGGCGGGTGCGAAGCCGTCGACATGGAAGGCCGGCTCATCGCCCGCTCCTACCACCACGAGTGGGACCTCGAGCACGCAGTCGTCCACTGCGACTACTGCATCCCGCAGCCGACGTCGTTCATTCGGAGGCGCGTGCTCGAGCGGGTCGGCTGGCTCGACAACGCCTTCGTCTCCAAGAAGGACCACGAGCTATGGCTCCGCGTCGGGCTCGCGGGGACGATCCGATACATCCCCGCGCTTCTGGCCCGCGAGCGCATCGGCCCGGGATACCTCACGCACCGCGGCGACATCACCGCTCGCGCCTGTGTCGCGCTGACCCGCAAGTTCTTCACGCTCGACGGCGTGCCGGCGAGTCTACGTGCGCAGAGGAGGCGGGCCCTCAGCAACTCGTATCTCGAAGGGATGAAGTGGGCGTACCAGTGCGGCCGCCACTGGGGCACGATCCTGGGGTTCAGTCTGCGGGCGGCGGTCGTCGATCCGTCCAACGCCGCCCGGTCGCTCGCGAACCTGAAGTTCTACGTGGGGTCCGGGTTCCGCGCCCGCGGTCAGCCGTAGGCCCATTCGATCGGGCCGAACTCCTCACCGGCCATGCCGAGCACGGCGAGCATCGTCGGGTATTCGTGGATGGTGGGCAGCCCCTCTTTCCCGGCGACGATGAAGATCCGGCCGATGTCCTTGCCGATGGTCGGGTGAACGTATTCCTTCCGAAACTCCGAGGACAGGACGGTGAGCCCGAGGCTCTTGGCCAGCGTCTCGTGCAGGAAGGCGTTCGATGGAATGAACTGGTTTCCTCCCTCTTTGCCGTAGACCAGGCCCTCCCCCGTGTAGTAGAGCGTCGGGTTGTCATCCGCGATGCTGCCGGTCTCGAGGAGAAGGAACCCGTTTCGCCGCAGATATCGCTGATACATGATCAGCGTCGACAGGGGATCGTGCACGTGATACAGGACGCCGAAGGAAGCCACCCCATCGAACACTCGCCGCACCTTCGACGGCGTCGCGGTGGAGATGAGTCCCGGCCGGTACTCGACCGGCAGGCCAAAGCTCTCCACGACCAGGCGGTACTGGTCTCGTTCGGTCACGTCGGCCGCGACGATGCTCCGGCAGCCCAGCTTCGTCAGCCAGCACGACCAGAGGCCGTCGGCGGGGCCGGGCTCGAAGATCGTCGCCTCACGAACAAGTCCGGCGTTGGCCTGGAGGCAACGGGCGACCCAGGACCAGTTCGCGTCGTAGTCGTACCCGGCGGTGATGAACTCCCCGAAGTCGATCTTGTGGAACCACTCTAGCCGGCCTACGGCCTCGGCGAGCTCAGTCTGGGTCCTCGGCGTCACCAACGGCATGCGGGGCAGGAAGGACGAGTCGAAGGCCGTCGTCATGTGCCGAGTTCACCCGCGTCGACCGAAAGAAGGGGTGTCAGCGTGTCGGTGCAGAGTTCGCGGCGCGAGGCGACGAACACGCAACGGAGATTCCGCCCCTCGCGGACGTGAGCGAGGTCGTTCCGCCACTCGAAACGGAACTCCGGGTGGTCGGGAGGATCGCGGGGCGCATAGACGTGGGGGAAACCGGCCCGGTTGAGGGCCATGGTCACGTAGGCGGGGCTGGGCCGGCACCCCAGGCCCGAGAGAGCTTGATTCGACACCACGCTCTCGTCGACGAGCACGAGAACGGGCTCGGAGTGGTCGCAGACGATCGTCTCGAGCAGGAGCGTCCCGTCACAGACGGAGGCGATGTTGCGGAGCGCGGCCAGCGGGTCCTCGAGGTGGTACAGGAGGCCATAGCAGAAAACGACCTCGAACGACCCGAGCGTACTGAGAGGCTCTGTCTCCACGTCGAGGACACGCGCTTGCAGACTCGGGTAGCGGGATCGAAGGCTGTCGATGTTGCTGACCCGCGCGTCGACGCTGACCACGTGGCATCCCCGCCCCACGAAGAACTGGGCGAGATGCCCCACGCCGCTCCCCACGTCGAGCACGGTCTTCCCGTCGAGGGTCAGGCCGAGAGACTCCAAGTGGCTCGTGCGTGCCCGATTGATCGCGTGAGCAGCGTCGGTGTCGAACGTCTCGACGCCGCTCGCGGGCGGCGGCGGCTCTCGATCCGGGTCCCGTCGATGGATCTGTCCTGGATACGTTGACACGCGGGACTAGTCCAAATCGTCGGTACGCCCATCGAATTCGGTCGACGGCGACGCCAGCACGTCTGGGAAGATCGGCTCCCGGGAACGCTCCACGTTCCTCCCGGCCGGGTCCCACTTCATGTCGAGGACGAAGCGGTGCAGCTCTGCGGCCGTGGGCACCCGCCAGCGGCCCGTCTCGATCAGGGCGGTCCAGGCCTCGTTGTCGTTGGCGGGTGCCATCTGGCCCCAGTGGTGCCATTCGCAGTAGCAGCTGCCGGCCGCGGTGCATTGCCGCGGAGAGCGGTCGAAGCTCGGGGCCCAGATGGATCCCGAACCGTCGTCTCCGGTGCCGTCGAAGATGGTCGAGCAGCGTACGATACGGCCGTCGGAGTTCACCTGGAACGCCCGGACGGTGCCGGCCACGCACAGCGTGTCGGGGGGGGAGTCCCGGCGGAAGAATCGCGCGTTGTAGAGCGAGCAGGTGCGATACTTGCCGATGACGTCGCGCAGAAACTCCTGGCGAAACTGGTACGTATACTCGAGCGGCGTGAAGCTGGCCAGGACGCCGAGGTCGTTCCACCGCTGCCAACGCGGGACCTGATCGTACTCCTGCCCGGGCTTCACGATGATCTTCACGTGCGCGGGCTTGCCGCGGCGTTGCAGCTCCAGCAGGTTCGAGGTGAACCGCTCCTCGTCCGCGAACTCTTCGTGGTAGGCAGGGATGAAGAGCTTGATGTTCGGGTGGTCGATCCAGGGCGGCACGAAGCTGAGGTTGGTGAGGAAGATCCAGTAGTGCTGGGGCAGCGCTTCCAGGGCCCGCGGGAAATCCTTCCACATGAACGGCTCGCCGCCGCTCAGCATGATCACGCCGGGCTCGACGCGCTGGAAGACGTCGATGAGGGCCTCGGTGTCGGTTTCGAGCGGGCTCTTCGGCGCCAGCGGCGACGCGTTGTTGGTGCAGTAGGTGCACTTGTAGTTGCAGCGGTCGCTGAACCAGATCGCGTACTGGTTCCTATCGAGAAGATTCATCGCGCTTCGCTTCTTGTCCCATGACCGCCAGGGCATCGTCCTCGTCCGAGAGCCATCGGACCGGCGCGCGGAACAGGCCGATCTCCATCGAATAGGTCCCTTCCACGTCCACCTCGTAGGCGAGCCGGTGCATATCGTATATCGAAGGGCTACGTGTGAAGTGAGGGCTGAACCCGTCCAGGTCCAGATCCGAGAAGATCACGACGGAGACGCGGTAGTGGCCCTTGGTGAGGAGTAGCGGGTCGAGCACCAGGCGCAGCTCTCCCGCCGGGCGAACGGTGAACCACCGGTCCTGGACGGTCGAGATCATGGTGCTCGCCATGATGCCGTCCATCCGCTCGAAACCGACGGCCCACAGCATCGAGGTGCCGAGAATGGCGGGGTCCGTGGCCTTGTAGGCCAGTGCCACCGACATCTGTCGTCCCGTCTCGAAGACGTAGCGTTCCTCGCCCTTGTCGCTCAGGAAGCGCACGCGCTCGATCACGAGCTGGCCGGTCCCGAACCTCTTCTGGGGGGCGGGCGCCCCCGCGTCGCTCGCGCTCCCTCCTGCCCCCAGGGCCCCCGATCCGGGGGGGGCGTAGATCCAGGCGGGAAGCGTCACCCTCGCCGTCTTGCACCGCCCGTCGCCGGCGTGCTCGAGAGACAGGATGCGACGCAGGCCCAGGAATCCTGCATTCAGTTCCAGATGCGCGGGCGCCCGGGAGCTGTCCTGGTAGGACACCTCGATCTCGACATGGAGGCGCGGGTCGGCGAAGTCGTGATGGGCCAGGAAGAGAGCGAACTTGGCCCCGCTCACGCCCTCACGGGCCGGGTCCACCGCCCGGGTGAGGCGACCTCCGCGCCGCTGCGGGGGGCTCCACGCGCTCTCGACCGGGTCGGAGACGACGAAAGAGCGGTAGTTTTGCGAGTCGTCGTCCATGGCGTCGCCGACACGGATCTCCTCGGCAAGGGTGCCGTTCACGTGCAGGCGGATACCATCGACGTGGGGTCCCGCGTCATCCTCGCCTTGCTCCCGCACGAACAGACCGAGCAGGTGGACGCCCTCCTCGCCCACGCCCTGAAGCGCGGTCACGGTCGGAAGCCGTAGGCGGAGATTGCGCGCGCGGAGCCGCACCTCCTGCTGCTTCCGGATGGAGTCTTCGTAGGCGGCTCGAATCTCCGCGCTCGGGCCGATGGCGACGATGCGGCCACGGTCGAGCCAGACGAACGTGTCGCAGATGCGCTGCGCCGATTGCATGTCGTGGCTGACGAAGATCACCGTCGTGCCGGGTCCGGCCGTCAGCTCCTGGACGCGTGCCAGGCACTTTGCCTGGAAATACATGTCGCCGGCGGCGAGGATCTCGTCGATGATCAGTATCGCGGGGGCGATGACGGTCGCGACCGAGAAGGCGAGACGCAAGTACATCCCCGAGGAGTAGGTGCGCACCGGCTGCTCGATGAAGTCGTCGAGCTCCGAGAAGTCCAGGATGTCCCATAGCTTCTCCTCGGTCTTCCGGCCGGTGATCCCCATGTAGGCGAGGGCACTGATGACGTTCTCCCGGCCGGTGAACTCGGGGTTGAAGCCGGCGCCCAGCTGCAGGAGAGCTTCACAGTGACCGTTCACCTCGACCCTGCCGGCGGTGGGCGCGATGTTCTGGGTGATGATCCGGAGCAGCGTCGATTTGCCCGCCCCATTGCGTCCCACGAGGGCGAACTTACCCCCCTTGGGGATGTTGAGGTCGATGTCGCGGAGGGCCCAGTGGGACCGGTAGTGCTTGCCCTCACGGAGAAGGCGGCCCGCGCCCAGGAAGTCGGCCAGCCAGTAACGAGGCTTGGCGTAGGCGAGGTAGTTCTTCGAGACGTCCGTCAGGCGGACGGCAAAGGCCGGCTCGCTAGACACGGTCGGCGAGGTACGGCTTGATCCGGACGAACAAGCGAAAGCCGAGGAAGAACACCGCGAGGGCCATGAGCGAGGCCCCCATGAGGTCCAGAGGCCGCGGCAGGTGCCCGTACACGAGGGGATCTCGATAGAGGTTGATCAGGTAGGAGAGCGGGTTCAGGTCCAGGACGAGCCGCAGTCGACTCTGGCCGATGAATTCCCGGGTGTAGGCGATCGGCGAGATGAACATCAGGACCAGCAGAACGTGCGACACGGCCTGGCCGAGGTCACGCACGAAAACGTTGAGGACCGCGAGCATCCAGCCCAGGCCGAGGCTGAGGAGAACCTGGGCCGTGAGCGCCACGGGCAGGAAGAGCCAGTGGATGCTGACATGGTCGGTGGCGGCGAGAAGCACGAGGAGCAGCAGCAGCCCCACCGCCTGGCCGACCATGCTGGCCAGGACTGCCTTCACGGGAAGAATGGGCGCGGGAAACGAGGTGTTGTGGATCAGGTTCGGGTTGGCCACGATCGAGGCCAGGCTGGTCGAGGTGGACTCACTGAAGCCGAACCAGGGGATGAGGCCAGCGAAGATCACCAGCGTGTATTCCAGCGCCGACGCCGGCCCGCCGCCCGGCAGCCGGACCCGCAGGATGAACACGTAGAGGGCAACGTACACGCTGAGCAGCATCAAGGGATTGAGGAACGCCCAGGCGATCCCCAGCATCGACCCGCTGTACCGAGCCCGGATATCGCTCTGGGTCGTGTTGAGGATGAGATGCCGGTAGCGCCAAAGAAACTGGAATGGATTCAAGCCGCCCTGCTGCCGGTCACGAGATCGGTCATTCTACCACAGGCTGGCATCACCGAGACTGCGGAGCGGGTCCTGGCGCGCCCGCGCCTTGCGCCGGCTCCGGCGTGGCCCGTCGGCGAAGTTGCCACTGCGCCTCCAGAGTGTCGGCCATGCGCTCGGCCATCATGCGGTAGCCGCGGCTTTCGCCCGTCTTCGGATCATTGATGCAGTGGATGTGGTCGGCGTAGATCGGCTCCCGAACCCCCGAGAAGACGTCGAGCAGGCTGAAGACAGGTATCCCCTCGCCATTCAGCGCGAGGAGGGCCGCGGTCATGCGGGCGTAGGAGTCCGTGTAGGAAAGGTCTCCCACGACACGGGCCTCCTCCGGCGCGAGCACCTTGCCGATGGCCGGGACAGGCTGGATGAAATGCGCAGCCCGGACGCCCAGCCTCGCGGCGACGGCGTCGATGATCCTCATGTACTTCCGGTACTCCTCCAGGTTCCACTGGTAGCGCTTCGCCCGGTCCCACTCGTTCGGGAGCGAGAAGATCGAGCTGGGAGTCGTGCGGAGGGTTCCCGGGGACTCCCTTTCGGCCCACCAACGGATCGCCCCTCGGAGCGTTCTCGCGATGCCGTAAGCGGCGTAGGAATGAGAGGTGAGCCAGTGGGTCTGGGAGTGACGGTAGATGGCGCCGTAAAGCCACACGCCGAGCAGCTTCCGCGGGCCCGCCTCGAGCAAGGGGTTCACCGCAAGGAAGTTCGTGGCGGGCGCCTCGAAGCGCGTGCCTTCGGCGTTGAGAAGGAAGCCGTGGTCGTTGTAGCCGTCGAGGGTCACGACCGCGTCGACCGCCTGCGCGTGAAGGAGGAAGAGGATCGTCTGCTGCGGCTCCTTCCACGCGCCGTCGCCGCCGTTGAGGACCTGGAAGCGCGCGCCCCCGGGACCCTCGTAGCGCTCGTTCAGCAGGCGCTCGAGATCGTTGGGGGCCAGGGTCCGACCAGCGCCAGAGAGCTGGGCGGCGACGGAGCCGCCCGTGAGCAGTATGGTGAAGCGGTCAGGGTCGCGCTCGGCCGGGAAGTCCCGACCGAAGAGTCCCACGTTGTTGGCCACGATCCCGCAGGGGGGGTTGCCGTGGTGGACGAAGGCCAGGTACGGATGCGGGAAGAGCGTGTCGAGGTAGGTGCAGTTCCGGCTGTCCTTCGCCTCGCGGATGAAGCTGTTCTGCTCCTCCGCGAGCATCCGAGCGACGGATACGAAGCTGTGGTTGCGGACGCGGTAGTAGACGGCGAAGCCGGCCTCGAAAAGGACCCCCACGAGAAAGAGATAGGCCGCGGCCCCGACGATCAGGATGAACGTCCTCCGGGATCGGCCGGCGACGGGCATGATTGGAATCAGCAGGGACGGGCGCGACGGCCACGCATTATGCCCAGGCGGGTGCGGATTCTACCACACGACGGGGCCCGCGATAGAATGGCCGATGGTTCTCATGCCGGAGCAGGCCGGACGTTGCGTGAGATGAACGAGCCCGCGCCGTATCTCTCCGCCGTCGTCACCTCCCGCAACGACGACCACGGCGGCAACCTCCTTTCCCGGATGCAGGTTTTCACGGGTGCCTTCATCGAGCAGTGCAAGCGGCACGACCTGGCGGCGGAGCTGATCGTCGTGGAGTGGAACCCGCCCCCCGACCGGCCCTCGCTCGCCGCTGCCTTGCGCTGGCCCGAGGACTTCGGGCCCTGCCGCGTGCGCCTCATCCGGGTCGCTCCCGAGATCCACGGGCGGCTGCGCCATGCCGAAGCGCTTCCGCTGTTCCAGATGATCGCGAAGAACGCCGGAATCCGCCGGGCTCGCAGCCGGTTCGTCCTCGCCACGAACATCGACATCCTGTTCTCCGACGAGCTGATGCAGTTCCTGGCGTCGCGGACGCTCGATCCGGGGCGGATGTACCGGATCGACCGCCACGACGTGATGCCCGACGTCCCGGTGGACGCGTCGGTCGAGGAGCAGCTCGCCTATTGCAAGCGGCATCTCCTTCGGGTCAACGCGCTTGAGGGCACGTTCTGGCTCGAGCCGGACGGCCTGTGGCAGCTCGACCCGGAGGACATCGCCGAGAGGGGTTCGGGAATCCGCTTCGGGCGTGGCTGGTACCCCCCCTACGCGGACGTCGGCGTCCCGTACCGATGGGGGCACACAGAGGCCGAGATCTTCGTCCTTCCGGCCGGCTCTCCTTCCTCCGGCCTGGTCGTCGACTTCGAGCCGGGACCGCGCTTGGCGCTCCCGCCGTTCAGGCTGGAGGTACTCGACGACTCCGGCGACGTGGTCGCGGACGGGAGGCTCGACCGGCGCCAGCTCCTCCACATCGACCTTCCCCTGTACGACGGCGAGCGGCGGCGGTTCCGGCTGCGCGGTCACAGCGAAGATCCCCACTATCCGGGCAACCCGCAGCACCTCACGTTCCGGGCGTTCGCTTGTCGCAGGGCGGGGGGGGACGAAGACCAGCATGCCCTGCGGCAGCCGGGCCTTCGCGGCATGCGGGTGCTTCGACGTGAGCATGTTCCCGCGGGGGAGCACGCGGTGGGCACGCATCCGAATCAGCTCACGGACCTCGCGCCCGTCCAGCTCCACACGAACGGATGCGGCGATTTCACCTTGCTGTCGCGGGAGAAGTGGTGCGATCTGAGGGGGTACCCGGAATTTCAGTGGTTCTCGTTCAATCTCGACTCCGTACTTTGTTTCGCCGCGCACCACGGAGGAGCCACCGAGACGATCCTCCCGGAGCCGATGCGCATCTACCACATCGAGCACGCTCCCGGCTCGGGGTGGACGCCGGAAGGGCAGTCGAAACTGTTCGAGCGCCTGAGCGAGAAGAAGCTGCCCGCCCTGGATGAAGACACCGTGCTCGCCTGGGCGGTGCAGATGCGCCGGCTCGACTCGCCGATGATCTTCAACCTCGGCGGGTGGGGCCTCGCGGCGGAGGAGCTGCCCGAGGTCGAGCTGAGTGGTGCTAGAACAGGGCGTAGATGAGCAACCCGGCCTTCGTTCCCCCCAGGATCACCAGGATTCCGAGGAGCGTGATCGCCGCGAAGACCGGCACCAGCCACCACATGCGATAGGTCCGGAGGAAGTACAGGTACTCGCTCAGGATGCCGGACCGGCCAGCCGTTTCATTCCGCTTGCCCATCAGCTTTGCCTCCCAAAGCCGGCCGCATCCAGAGGGGGGACGTCCATCAGCATGCTCTCCCTCTTCTTGCACGCCTCGAAATCCCGTGCGAGCCGGTTCATGCCGAACAGGCGGAGTATCGATCCCAAGCCGGCGATGACCAGGACGTACATCATCAGCACGATGACCCAGGAGACGACGCGCCCGACCGCCATCGAGAGCAGCGCGAAGATCAGGAACACGCCACGGCCGATGGCGCGATGGGCCACGCGCCCGGCGAGCGCCACCGCGCCGAGGACGAGCAGGACGACGCCCATTTTCCGGGGTCCGAACAGCCACCAATTTGCCGCGCCGATCAGGGTCAGCCCGATCCCGAAAAACAGTAGCTGCTGCTTCTCCGCTGTCGGTCCCCGCGAGAGATCGGGCTCCAGCACCGGTTCCTCCTACGCGTCCACGGGGCCGCGTGGACGGGGGGGCGCCGAGAGGTCGACCCCAGGCTTGACCAGCACGCACGTATCGAGGACGAGGATGTCGATCCCCGTCATGAGGAAGCACCGCAAGGCATCCTCATGGTCGCATACGATGGGCTCGCCGCGGACGTTGAAGCTGGTGTTGACGATCATGGGACACCCGGTCAGCCGGTCGAACTCGCGAATGATACGATAGAAAATCCCGTTCCGCTCTTCCGTGACCGTCTGCAGCCGCACGGAATAGTCCACGTGGGTCACCGCCGGGACCGTCGAGCGGATCACGCGCAGCTTCGCCAGCCCCTGGCTCTCGGCGTTCTCCTTCTCGCGCCTCCGATGCGCGCTCCGCAGGGGCATCACGATGAGCATGTACGGGCTCGGGATGTCGATGTCGAAATACTCCTTGACCCGTTCCTCCAGGACCGCCGGTGCGAAAGGGCGGAACGACTCCCGGTACTTGATTTTCAGGTTGATGCGCGATTGGTTCGCCGGGTCCCGCGGGTCCCCGAGGATGCTCCGCGCGCCGAGGGCCCGGGGACCGAACTCCATCCGTCCGTGGCATAAGCCCACGATGTGGCCGGCGGCGAGCCATGCCGCCACCTTCGCCGGGAGCTCCTCCTCGGACAGCTTGATGTGCTCGGCGCCGATCGAGTCCAGGAAAGGCACGACCTTCGCATTGTCGACGCGCGGTCCGAGATGCGCCCCTTGCATGCGATCGGTCCCGACGTCCTTCCGTGGCTGACCCATGACCTGGTGCCACACGCCGAGGGCGGCGCCGATGGCCCCCCCCGCATCACCGGCCGCGGGCTGGACATAGATGTCCCTGAAGATGCCCTCCCGGTAGATCGCGCCGTTGCCGACGCAGTTCAACGCCACCCCGCCCGCCAGGCAGAGCCGGTCGCACCCGGTCATCTTCCTGGCCGTCCGGGCCAGACGGAGCATCGCCTCGGTGGTGATGTGCTGCACCGAGGCCGCGACGTCCATGTGGAACTGATCGAGCGGATCGCTCTTCCCGCGGGCGGGCCGTCCCAGGTGCGCGCTCAGCCGGCCATTGACCATGGTCAAGCCGTGGGTGTAGTCGAAGTAGTCGAGGTTCAGGGCGATGGACCCATCCTCCTTGAGGTCGAGCACCTGTCCCAGGAACCGGTCGAGGTACCTGGGTTCGCCATAGGGAGCCAGCCCCATCACCTTGTACTCGTCGAAGTTGACCTCGAAGCCGAGATACTGGGTCATGGCCGAGTAGAACAGCCCGATCGAGTGCGGGAAGCGCAGCTCCTTGATCAGCCGGATCGTGTTGCCGTGCCCCTCGCCGATGGACGCGGTCGCCCATTCGCCGACCCCGTCGGCGATGACGATGGCCGCATCCTCGAAGGGACTGCAGAAGAACGCGGACGCCGCATGCGACTCGTGGTGCCGGCTGAAGAAGATGTCTCCCGTGAACCCCGGAATGCTCTCCTCGATGACCTTGGGCATCTTGAGCTTCTGCTTGAGCCAGATGGGGATGGCCCGCTTGAACGACCCGTAGCTCTGAAGCGGATACTCGAGGTAGGTCTGGAGCAGACGGCTGAACGTCAGCACGGGCTTGTCGTAGTAGGCGACGCAGTCCAGATCGGCCGCCGAGAGGCCCGCCTCCTCGAGGCAGAAAGCGACGGCGGCCCGGGGGAAACGGTCGTCGCCCTTGCGGCGCGAGAACCGCTCCTCCTCGGCGGCCGCAACCAGCGCTCCGTCCCGAAGGAGGCAGGCCGCGCTGTCGTGATACAGGGCGGAGACGCCCAGGATGTGGGTGGGCATTCGGCTAGGTGCCTCCCTGAAGATTCTTCCGTCCGATCATGACGAACAGTCCGCCCTCGGTATCCTGCAGAAGCTGCTGGAGCTGGCTGAACAGGCGATCGAGGCGGGATCCGCGCGTCTCTTCGTCAAGCAGCGACGAGCGGTAGTCGAGCGAGAAGCGGGAGCCGAGGACCGTGCTGGGCAGGCCGCGCACGAAACGGATCCCGGCTTCGTCGAACCACTCGAGCGTCTCGTCCATCGTGTGGAGCGACTCGTGCGGGTTCCGGTACTGGTCCATGAACCACGCTCGGCGCTTGTCCCTGGTGACGCCGTACGCGCGAAGATACGGGTCGAGGGCGGCGACACGCTCGCCCCACACGCGGGCGAGCCTTCGCCGGACCCGTGTCTTGACCCGCCCATAGCGGTTGTAGAGCCCGACCAGCACGTAGCCGCCGGGCTTCACCAGGGGCAGCAGCCCCCGGAATCCCCCGTGCGGATCCGCGGTGTGGTGGAGGACCCCGGTGCAGATGACCACGTCGAAGCGCTCGGGCTGGAGCGGCAGGCGGAAGAGGTTCATCTGGGCGAACGTCACGTTCTGGAGGCCGTTGGCCGCCCGGAACCGCTCGGCGAGCCGAAGCGAGTTCAGGCAGAGGTCGGTGGAGAGCACCCGGCGGCCCGCGATGCTCAGGAAGTTCCCGAGCTGCCCCGTGCCCGACCCCACCTCGAGGACCGTCGCGTTGGGAGGGATCGACCGGTTCAGCATCTCGGGGAAGCCGCGCGCCACGCTCTTCTCTATGAGTGACCCGACGTCCTCGGTCCCCTCGTAGTTCGGGAACGGATTGTCCTCATAGAACGCCTTGATCGTCTCGGTGACGTCGCCGGCGGCGGGCTCATGCGGGACGAAGGCCCTGACAATCCCCTCCTCGATCGGGAACACGACGCTCGGATCCCCTTCGCTGACGTACGCGCCCGCGACGAGCCGCATGGGTCGTCCCGTGCGCGGGCATCGCAACAGGGCCTCGATGCGGGGGCGTGACGAGGCTCCGATCAGCTCCGCGCCCTCTGCTTCAGGCCCCATTCGGCGGCAATGATCCGCGCGATCTCGATGGCCATCCGTCGGTATCCCTCGCTCTCTCCGTGCGCGTCCTTCTTCATATGCGCATGGTCCTCGTACAAGGTGTGGTCCACGTCGTGAAACAGCTCGAGCAAGCTGAAGATCTTGACTCCGTCATGTCGGAGACTCAGCAGGCTCTCCGTCATCCGTGCGTAGCTTGCGCCGTAACTGAGATCCCCCACCACGGCCCGCTCTTCCGGGGTGAGGCGCTTCCCGATCGCCGGGCACGGCTGTATGAAAAACGCCGCGAACACCTTGCGATCCGCCGCCAGGACGTCCATGGCCCGGATGTACTTCTTGTATTGACCCAGGGACCACTCGGTACGCTTCCGTTGATCCCACTCCGGCGGAAGCGCGAAGATGCTGTTCAGGGTGGTCTTCCGGTCGGCGCCGGAGGTCGACAAGCGCTCTGCGGCCGACCGCAGGACGCGGACGATCATCACCGCGCCGTGCGACCGTGACAGGAGCCGATTTCGGCTCAGGTATCCTACCAGCCGCCCCACGAGCCATCGACTGGCGACCACGTCATAGCGGTTGTCGGCCAACGGATTGACCATCATGAAGTTTGCGGCCGGATACTCGAACCGGAGCGCCACCGACCCGCTCGTGTAGTAATGCTCGTTGTAACCGTCCAGGGTCACGACCGCGTCCACGGCATCGCTGTAGAGCAGGAAGAGGATGGCTTGCTGGGGCTGCTTCCATGCGCCGTCTCCGCCGTTCAGGACGAGGAACGGCTGTCCGGTCGGGCTCACGTAGGAGGTGTTGAGGACCTCTTCCAGGAATCTCGGACCGCCGGGGTAGATCTGGCCGAACTGGGCGGCAACGGATCCGCCTGTCACGAGGATGACGAAGCGGTCCGGCCGCTTTTCCGACGGATAGTCGGAGCCAAACAGTCCGATATTGTTGATGCCCGCGTTGCCGCAGGGCGGGTTCGCATGGTGCACGAAGGCCAGGTAGGGATGGGGGAACATGGTGTCGACGTACTGGCATTGCCCGCCGCCCCGGGTAACGTCGCCTATGAATGTGCCTTCCTCGCGCCGGAGAAGCTCCCGTGCGCTGACGTAGTGGCCGTCCCTGAGCGTCAGAACTGCGATTGCCAGCACCTCGAACACCACCAACCCAAGGAGGAGGGCCAGCAACATCGTGCTCAGAACGAACGCCGTTTTCTTGATGAGGGCCATGATCCTATTACTCATAAGCATCTTGACTGTCGCGGTGCGAGGGAAGGATTAGGGGCGCAAATCGATAGGAGCGGGGGTTCCAACGCCAGCCAATCCTGCCGCCAGGCATGCGAGAGTGCGGGTGCTGCGACTCATGAGCCCCATAAGACATCCGGCTCTCATCGACATCGCCCCGCCTAACGTGCCTCAGACGTGCCTCAGACACTACCCTCTTTTCGCGGAGAGCGTCAAGATCGAAAGTACAGATTGCGCTAGAATGCGTGCTAGAATCCGCGTTCTCACGGTGTCCCTGTCGGTTTTTCTCTGATCGGATCAGCTTGTGAGCGCGCCGCAATCGCGACCCGCCGCATCGGTCCACGTTCAACGCCGAGCATGCGGGCCGCGTGCCCGCGAGCGGCGTCGAGACCTTCGACACCGCCGCCGCGCAGGCCGTCAACCGGGCGCGGATGGGCCACCTGGAGTCGCTGGGCCTGGCCCTCGACGGGAAGTCGGTCCTGGACGTGGGCAGCGGCGTGGGGCATCTGGCCCAGTTCTTCGTGGGACGGGGCTGCCGCGTGGTGCTCCTCCGTCTGCGAGGGCCTGTTTGTGCTCGAGACGATCGTTTGCGGACCATTCCGAGCCCCTGCTCGCCGCCGTCGACGGGAGCGTGGTCTCCAATCAGGCCCTCGGCGGCCTGGGCTGCCGTCCAAGCGGGCCTACGTGACGATGGCCCTAAATTGGGTCGGCTTCCCCCACGTCTGCGCGCCGCGCGAGCCGTCTCGACCACCCGGAGTTTCCCTTCGCGTGGAGGTCTCGTGGCGGAACGAGCTCGTCCACGTCCGCAAAGGCCAGAACCTCCATTGCGTCTTCGTCGCCTCGCGCCAGGCGATCGCGAGCCCGCGGATGACGAGCCTTCTCGACGCGGGGGCCCCGGGCCCTGCGATCGACGAGCGCTCATGACGCGCAACCTGTCCTGGATCGTGCTTCCGACGCTCAACGAAGCCGAGAACATCGTCGGCATGCT